>Ga0123339_10001595_pt1 | contig 15591 bp, 9 predicted proteins | sample lystaG_FD_89956 | JGI IMG/M metagenome (GOLD analysis project Ga0123339, IMG submission 89956) | Glacier valley bacterial and archeal communities from Borup Fiord, Nunavut, Canada, to study Microbial Dark Matter (Phase II) -... | ecosystem: Environmental > Aquatic > Freshwater > Ice > Glacier ... | reverse complement strand
TGCTTGCCGCTACGGGTCAGGTCCAACAAGCTTTGACGCTCTTCTGGGGTCAGTCGTACCGGGAGGGATTGGGTCATGGCCCAGTATGGCGTAAATATATGAAATTTGATTAGCTAGGCACTAGTTCCGAGAACTAGAGTCCACGGAAGCGCCCGCTGGGCCTGGGTCGCCCGATGCTGGAGCCAGGTGGTACGACCCCTCACCGGCAGGTGAATGCAGCCTTTCGAGGGTAACGGCGACGGGCAACAGGTTCGCTCGAAGCGGCTTCGCGTACCCTGCTGGGTATAGGGCGACACGACGCTGTACGTGGGCCTCAGCGCGGTCTGTGCTGTGAGGGTGGCCTCACAGCGCCTGCCCTGGGGCGCAGCCAAGAACTGGGTTTGCTGGGTGGGTTGCCGCAAAACCAGGGTCGCTAGTGCGTGGCGATGGCTCGAGTGCGAACGGTTGAAGGCGACCCTAGCGGAGCGCTCGAGCACCTCGACGAGGCCGAACGCCTGTATGTGAGCGACTTTTTCTCCAATGTGCGTCCGGTCGTGGCGTGGAGGGCGCGGGTGTGGGTCGAGCAAGGGCGGCTCTCCGAGGCCGTAGGCTGGGCGCACGAGCAAAACCTGTCCTTTCGAGACAACCCTAGCTACCTGCACGAATTCGAGTAACTCACCCTGGCGCGGCTGCTGCTGGCTCAAGCGAAGCGCGACCGGGCCAACCCCACCCTGCTCGAGCGCCTTTGGCAAGCGGCTCAAAATGGCGGGAGAACCGGCAGTGTGATTGACATTTTGGTGCTCCAGGCGCTGGCGCACCAGGCGAGAGGCGACCTCGCTACGGAGCGGGAGGCCCTGACCCTGGCGCAGCCCCGGCGGGTGTAGTGGGCCTTTAAATGGCGTTTATGTCACCGAATGCGAACTTCCTAAAACTTCCCCTAACCCCTTCGCTCGAGCCTCTTGAGGCCCTGTTTACGCACCGAGGCCGCCTTCAAACCTTTGAACGCCCCAACGTACCCTATGAACTCGAGCGCGGTGAGCTGTGGAAACACCGTAAGGACGCGGCCTTCAAAGGCCGCGTCAATGTGGCCAGAATGCGAATCAGGGTAGGTTTTCCCGCACCGTTGCTGCAAAGTAAGCTGGTGATGCCAGGGGTGAACTCGAGGTCGAGGGCTTTCAGAACCGCTTCCCCTCGAGGGTAAACATGGCCGAGGTGGTCAATCCGCAGCGACACCCCCTCATCCTGAGCACGGAATTCCGAAAGAGTCACAGGACCCATCTGGGGTCTGGCCCGCGCAGCCCGAGCCGCGTTGACCTCCAGGGGTAGCTCGAAGCGGTCGTGACTCGCACGGAGGCCCACCCGCGTAGGAAGGTCGGATGCTCGAGTGACGTGAGAATGGGAACGGGTTTTCAAGGGCTGAGAGAGCGTGTCCTGGTACAGCAGGTGAGGCGCGAACAGGGCAAGGACGAATTGGAATTGGGCAATCATGGGAATCCTCCGTGGGAAAGCTGGTCTGCACCCCAACAGGGTGAACAGCAGGTGGACGCTCGAAGGGAAACAGGGGCCTGCACCGAGTTGCAGGCCCCTGTTTTACGCTCGAGAAGGGCTGGATTTAGGGGTAGACGTAGGTGACGTCAAGGTAGGGCCGGAAAATGAGAAGTGCGCCGCCGCCGTACCATTGCGTGCTGCCACAGTGTCCCCACTTAGAGGTTGAATCCTGGGCAAACCTCAGCCGCCACTGGGAGTGCTCGAGTAAGCCAGCCCGGTTCTGGACGTCGTAAGCGAGCTGCTGGGTAACGTCCATGCTTTTGTAGCCCAGTGAGGAGTTGGTGCTCAGTACGTTGGTCGTTCCGGTGCTGATGGGCGCGGTGTTGAAAAAGGTGGAAAACAAAGCATTGTTCAATAAAACGTAGCTTACATTCTCAGCCAGGACGTTTCCCAGGTTGACGTAGGCGCTGTCACCCCCTCCACAAAAGATATCTTCCTGGTAGACATGCAGGGAAGCGGATTCAATCGCCGTAAAGTTGGGCGCTTTAAATTGATTCTGTAAGTTGAAGCTGACGAACGCCCGCTCATAAGTGGATTTTGGAGCATAGGTCACCCGGAGATACTTAGGCTCGAGAGAGACATTACCACCACTAGAAGCAGAACCATCGAGCACTCCATCCGAGTAAATCTTGACTGTACCCTGGCGCACCAGCCGGAAGCTGCCGCCCACAAAGCTCGAGTTGGCCAACTTATTGCCTGCCAAGTCACTCGAGGTATTGTCCATGCTCCAGTTCACCGTGGTGCCATACGGCAGCACCTCGTTGTAGGTCAGGGTCATCTCGGTTCCGGCGGCATTCCAATTAAAGCTCATCTTGCTCGAGTTGAAGTTGGGTACGCTCAGTTGAAAGGCGTTCTGCGCCGAGGTCTGGTTCATCGCCTCGCTGAAGGTCACTTTGATGTGCAGCGGCGCGTGGGACACTCCCTGCTTGCCGTCAGCGGGGTTGGAGTCCACCACCGTGGGCGGGGTGGTGTCGGAGAAGATGGGCGGCAAGATAATGGTCTGGAGGGTCTTGAACGAATAGGTGTAAGGCTGGGCCAGAGGGGTGCCATCGGCAGCCTTGATTCCGGTGCCGAGATTAACCGTGTACGTCGTATCGGGCGCAAACTCTCCAGTGCACTGAAGACCGTTGAGTGGAACATTGTTTTCGTCACGCTTGACAAAACAGTGCTGATTTTTCAAAGCAGGGGTGAGCGTCACCGTCTGCGCTACGTTGTCCACTTCCTGAATGGCCTTCGAGAACTTGACCTCCAAGCTGTTCATCCCGTAAGCCACGTTCTGGTCGCCCGCACCGGGAGAGCTGGAGGTGACGTTGAGTGGATTGACTACGCTCTGCACGGTGAGGGAGAGGTTGAGGAACGCATTAACCCCACTCGCGCTGGCCTTAAGCTGCACCATGCCGCTGAAGGGGTTGCTTTTGCCCGTCTGGGTTACCGTCATGCTGGCACTGTCCTGTTCGGCGGGCACAGTGACATCCGGCGCGGTGATGTTGGCGGGCAGGCTCTCGAGGTGCAGCGTAACCGGACCGCTGAGGTTGGTCCGCACCACCTTGACCGCGAAGGTGGCGGGAACACCGGGCTTGACCGTGATGCTCTCAGGGGTGGCGCTCAGGGTCAGGCTTGGCACGGGGTTAACCACTCCCGGCACCGCCGTCTTGAAGGAGAAGCTGTAGGGTTGACTCAGGGGGATACCGGAGATATTTTTGGCCCCGGTCCCTACAGTGACGGTATAGGACGTGTCAGGCTTGAAATCTCCACTGCACAGCACCCTGCTCTGGGGGGCGTTGTCGTCTTGAAAGTTACAGACCAAGCTACTCACGCTGGGGGAAAAAGTGATGGCCTTGCCCAGGTCGCTCTGCATCTGTTGTGAGAAGGTCACGTCCACGCTGAGTCCGGCGCTGGCCACATTCTGGGCGCTCGAGGCGGGGGTAGTCGCCACCACCGTAGGAGGGGTGGGAACTGGCACGACCACGGCGCTCTGCACGGTGAGCGGGATGTTCAGGGCCGCGCTCGAGCCTCCTGATACACCCTCGAGCTGGATATTACTCACTTGGGCCACACTGCTCGAGGTGGTATTCAGGGTCAGAGAAGCGCTGTCCTGGTCGCTTGCGACAGTGATGTCAGCCACGCTCACCCCAGCCGGCAAATTCACCGCGTGCAGCTTGACCGGGCCACTGAGCTTGTGGCGCGCCACGTTTACGCTGAAGTTCACCGCTCCGCCCGCCTGCACCGTGAGACTCGAGGGGGTGCTGCTCAGGGTCAGGCTGGCCTGCTCCACCGGCACCGGGGCGCTGCTCACCATCAGGGTCATGGCGGCAGTTTTGTGCAGGTCCGCGCCGTCGGCGGCCAGGGTGAGGCCGACTTGACCGGGAACGCTGCCCACCGCTGCGCTGAGCACGAGTTGCACGCTCGAGACCCCGGCAGGAACGACCACCGGGGCGGCACTGAGGCCGGGAGGTGGGTTGAGCAGGCTCAATTTGAGGTCTCCCGCAAACCCACCGCTTCGTACCACGCTCACGGTCACACTCACGCTGTTCCCGACCTGCACAGACGCCACGCTCGAGGTCAGGCTCAGCGAGAAGTCGGGTTGCTCGGGTGGGGCCGGGATGACGATGGGAACCACCGGGGTGGGGGTAGCAGGACCACAGGCGGAGAGACCGAGGGTGATTAGCAGAAGGGCGCTAGCGAGTTTGAGGTTCATGGGGTGCTCCTTTTCCGGGGCTGACCCGGAGGTACACCGAGCATAGAAAGGAGGCCGTCACCGCTGCGTCACCGCTCGAGCGTCCCCTACCCTCGAGCGGTGACGCCCCTTTCGGGTCGCTGCGCTGCTATTTAGGTCGCTGCGCTGCTATGCCGGAGTTTGAAGCCGCACCGTGGCCTCGAGTACACTGAATCCAGCCCCAAGACGTTCATCCCTTCCCGAGGTACAGGTGTCCATTCCCGCAGTCGAAATCAAGTTGCTGGGCGTTCCCTCCGTGACCCGAGCGGGTCTGAACCTCACCCCCTCGGTGCGTAAAAGTCTGGCCCTGCTGGCCTACCTGGCGCTCGAGGGACCCACCCACCGCGACCGCCTGGCCGACCTGCTATGGAGCGACATGGAGCAAAAAGACGCTCGACGCAATCTGCGTCAGGAGCTGTGGCGGCTTCAGCGCTCCCCACTCGCTGAGCTGTTCGAGGTCAAGCCGGACAGCGTGGGCCTCACCGCAGGGCTTCAAACCGACGTACATCATTTCCAGCGCCATCTGGAGTTAGCTCAAGTGGGCGCGGCACTCGAGCGCTACGGGGGGCCGCTGCTGGTCCACCTAGAACTGGCAGGCGCAGTCCCTTTTGAGGACTGGCTCGAGGTCCGGCGGGGTGAACTGGGCGCACTATGCCAGGACGCTCTCCAGCGCCACGCGGCCCTGCTCGAGGCTCAGGGCGATTTGCGCGGCGCGCTGGGCGCTCACCTGCGGCTGCTCGAGGACGACGAATTCCAGGAAGTTTACCAGCGCGAGGCGATGCGGCTGCACCTGAAACTGGGCGAGCGTGGAGCGGCTCTGCTGCGCTTCGAGCGCTACGAGAGGCTGCTCGAGCGGGAGTTGGGCCTCAGGCCCCTGCCCGAGACCGAGGCGCTGGCGCGGTCTCTGAGGAATCCAACGCTGGCCCAGGTCGAAGCACAGCCACACTCGAGCCCGACCCTGGGTTGGGGAGCGGGGATGCAGGGCGCGCCGGGTCTGAGCCTGCCGCTGGTCGGACGCGGTGCTCAGTGGGCCACCCTCTCCGAATCCACGGTGGCGCTGACCCTGCTCACTGGGGAGAGTGGCGTGGGCAAAACCCGCCTCAGTGAAACCTTTGCGGCCACCTTCGGGGTGCAGGTGCATCTGCGCTTTTATGAAGTCTCGCTCGAGACCCCGCTGTACTGCGCTGCCGAAGCGCTCAGGACCGCCATGGCTGACCCACGCGGACGCGAACGGCTAGAGCAGCTCGAGCCGATGTGGCGCATGGGGGCGGCCCGACTGGTTCCCGAACTCGAGGAGACTGGTCCCAGCCCCGCTCACCCCGAGGGTCGGGCGCGCTTTCTCGCCGGGGTGGCCTGCGCCCTGATGTGTGCGGCGGGACCGGGGGGCGTGCTGGTCTTCGACGACCTGCACTGGGCCGACCCTTTGAGCCTGGAGCTGCTGCTGCACCTCGCCAGGGAGCAGCGCCAGGGCGGACCCCGCCTGCTGGCCACCGCCCGCACCCAGGAGCTGCTCGAGCATACAGCGCTGGGTACGGCGCTGGTCGCACTCGAGCGTGAAGGACGGCTGCGGCGGGTTCTCCTGTCTCCCTTAAGCGCCCCGGAGGTGCTGAGCTTGGTGCAGATGCTTTCTGGCCATCCGGCCCAGCGCTTTGCCACCCGCCTTTTTGAAGCCAGTTCCGGCAATCCGCTCTATCTGCTCGAGACCCTGCGCCACCTGTTTGAAAGCGGAACGCTGCGCCAGGATGCACATGGCGAGTGGAGCACCTCCTATGACGCCTCCACCGAGGACTACGCTGAGCTGCCGCTGCCCTCGAGCGTGCGTGACGCGATTTTGCGACGCATCAATCACCACGGTCCCACGGCGCGGCGGCTGCTCGAGGCGGCTTGCTTGCTGGACAAGGACTTTAGCTTGGAGGACTTGGTTCCGGCTCTCTCACTATCGGACTGGGAAGCGCTCGAGGCGCTCGAGGGTTTACTGGGAGTGGGCCTGCTGGTGCGCCTCCAGGGCGACGGTTACGGCTTTTCGCATGCCCTGGTGCGTCGGGTCACACTCGAGGAACTCGGCCCCGAGAGGCGACGCCTGATTCATCGCCGCTTGGCCGAGCGCCTGGAGAAGACCTCGGCTCCGGCGGGCCGCGTCGCCCACCATCTCGAGCAGGCGGGTCAGAGCGCGCAGGCCGCAAAGTGGCGGATTCGCGCGGCTCAGGATGCCGCAAAGGTTTACGCCCACTTCGAGGCGCTCGAGCATTATGAAAAGGCGCTCGAGGACGGCTTGACCTTGCACGAGGCGTTCGCGGTGCGGGCCGCTCGGGAGCAGGTGTTCAAATTTTTGGGTGAGGTGAGTGCTCGGGAAGCGGAGTGCTCGCAGATGCAGCGACTCGCGCATGAGGCTGACGCCGCTGACTTGAAGCGCGCAGCTCAGCTCAGCCGGGTCAATCTGGACCTCGACGCCGGACGCTTCCCGACTGCGCTCGAGGGGGTGGAGCGCTTCTTGACCCAAACGGACCTGCCGCCTGTGCAGCGCGCCGAGGGTCTCAACCTCGCCGGATTCGTGCTGGGCAAACTCGGGCGTGCCCGCGAGGGCGAGACTTTATTGCGCCAAGCGCTCGAGTGTTCGGGTGAACTTCCCGAGGCTCTGCTGGGCAGCGTTCACAACAATCTGAGCAACCTGGCCCTGGACCGGGGAGACCTCGTGGGGGCCGGAGAGCACAACCGTCTGGCCCTGAGGAGTTTTAGCGCCGTCGGGAACCTGCGCGCCTGGGCCATCGCGCTCAACTCGAGCGCTCGGATGGCTCACCTCGCCGGGGACGCGCCGCAGGCCCTTTTACACCTGCATGAAGCGCTCGGCGTGTCCCAGAAGCTGGGAGACCGCCATCTGCAAGTGATGTTTTTAAACAACGTGGTGCGAATGCAGGTGGACCTCGGCCATCTTGACAAGGCTCTGGAGGCTCTGAATTCGGGAATGGCGGTGATTCGTGAGCCGCGCAGCCCAGTTCACGAGGGGGTGCTGCGAAGCCGCGCCGCCGATGTGTATAGGCTCCAGGGCGAACTGGGTGTGGCGTTCGAGAGCGACCGGGTGGCCATCGGTTTAGCGGACGACCTCGGCGCGCTCAACGTGCAGATGACCCGGCGGGTTCACCACGCGCACTTTCTACTGCAACTGGGCGACTGGGCGGCGGCTGGGCGTTTGCTGAGGGAGGCGAGCGAGCAGGTAACCGACGTGAGCGCCCCTCACTTGACGCTGGAAGTCGGGTGGGCTGAACTCGAGTGGGCGCGGGGCGAGATGGGTCTGGCGCTGGCGCGGCTCGATGGGGCGCTCGAGGGTGAGAAGCAGGGTGAGCCGTGGCTCTACGGTCAGGTGCTGCGTGCGTCTGCCCGCGTGGCCCTCGACCCGCTGACCGAGAGGGTCGAGGAGGAACTGCCTCAGCACCCGGCCCTGCGTGCGTCGGCGCTCCGGGTGCGTCTGCACATGGGGACTCCCGGTGCGGCGACACCTCTTCACTCGAGCGACCTTCTGATGAGAGATTTGGAAGAAGCGCGTTCGCTTTTAGATTCGGGCCGGGTTCCCCCGCTCGAAACCCTCGAGTTGCAGCTCGCGCTTTCCCACGCCTGGACGGTTTTGGGGAGTGAAAACGCCCGCACGGTGAGCGCGCTGCGCCAGACCGCTCGAGCCTTACAGCTTCGTTTATCGGCGAGTCTGCCGCCTGAACTTAGGAAAGCCTTCGATGAAAAGTTCAGTTTGTGGCCAAAACGCCCTGTGGTGAGCGCGGGTTCGCTCGAGTGACCCTCTAAATCTAGCACTGGGTGGGCTGTGAGCGCCGCCCACAGCCTCGAGGTGGGTCGTACATTTCCCTCGGACCTGAACGCCCATATGCAGCTTCAAGCCAGCGGTGACGCAGCGGTGACGGCCCTCCGATTACGCTCGGTTTCGGAGGAAGCGATATGCAAGGAGTTCAGGCGAAGTCAGGCGGAATGCGGGAAAATTCACGCGCAGTTGAGGGTGAGGTCATGGAAACCCACCAGGGGTTCTCACCCCTCGAGCGGGCAGGAAGTTTACGGGGTGCGGCGACTCGGGTGAGGTCATGAAGGCGCGGCAGGTGGAACTGGTGCAAAGCTCGTTCGCTCGAGTGCAGCCCATCGCAGCCCTGGCCAGCGAGCTGTTTTACGCCCGCCTCTTTGACCTTGACCCGGCCCTGAGGCCGTTGTTTCGCGGCGACATCGCCCAGCAGGGACACAAGCTCATGACCATGCTCGGCGTGGCGGTGGCCAACCTGAACAAGCCCGAGGTGGTGCGGCCTGCGCTGTGGAGTCTGGGCCAGCGCCACGCCGGATACGGCGTGACCGAGGCCCAATATGCCACCGTGGGCGAGGCGCTGCTGTGGACGCTCGAGCAGGGTTTGGGCGAAGGCTTCACCCCCGAGGTCCGGGCGGCCTGGGAAGCGGTTTACATCCTGGTGGCCGACACCATGACGGCGGCGGCCAGACATGTCGACGCTACGCCGGTGGGGCAAACAGCTTCTGACATCCACGTCGGCTCGGAAGCGAACGCGCCACGTCCAAGACTGAAATAATGTGCCTCTTCCAGGGGTCGCGCCGAACACGGCAGAGCCGTTTGCAAGTGCGGTTAGACCTCTTGGCGTTTGAGCGTGACCGCTGACACCACATCCGCTCTACGCAAGCCTTGGCGAGGGAATCAAAACCCTTGTCCGTCCCTAGTGAACCGACGCAAAAGCGTTATTTAAGGAGAAAATCCATGAACATCATGATTCGACTCGCCACTTCCCTCGTAGCTCTCGCACCTCTAAGGAAGCACTTAGGTCCCCATCCCGCAGGGACAGGAGGCGTCCGCCGCATCTGGACTCGAGGGCAGAGCTTCCTAACCCAGCCCCCTGACGCGGTTTGCTCGAGCGTTCTCCTCTCAAAGGCTGCTTACCCTTCCAGGCCGGTCAGTCATTGGGTGATCCTGGAAGGGGGTTCGAGACGGATGTTTTGGACCTTGAGCACTTGATACAAACCCCTGTTGCTCGAGCGCATCAAGGCTAACGGGAGGATGAATCTCGAGTTGGCGTTAATCTAGCGTCAGTGGCACTTGGTACTAACTCCTTGAGCCACCCTCTTGAATCCGTCGCTCGATTACCTCGACAAAGTTCTCGCCTATCCCCCGCAGATTGGTCTCGGCATAAATCTAGGTGGTGGCGATTGGCTCGAGTGGTAGTCCTTGACCTCGATGAGCCATATGTCTGCACTGCTGAGGGCAATCAAGCCCACGCCTTCGGTGCCGTCGCCCAGCTTTTGCAGGTACTCGAGGTAAATTTGGGAATTATGAGTGTACCATAATCGAAATACCCCAGACGGGATGACTTCTCGAGCGTTTAGGCCCCTCGTATGGGTGCGCCATTTGACCGATGTACCTGCGGTGTACAGCCCTTAGACTGAACCCATGAGCGAAGATAGCCTCCCGTTTTCTGGAACCCTGTACGTCAGTCTCGAGGCTTTCCAGAGGTTTCAAGCAGAACTCGAGCGTGAACCCGCTGTCAACGAGCGGTTGCTCGAGATGATGAAGCGAAGCAGGGAACAATTCGAGCAGTGGGGTCGTCGTGACCTGGAGACGCCACCGCCTTCCCCTGCCAATAGTTGAGTGTCTGCTGAGTTGGTTACGAAAGTCGAGGAGGTTCATGAAATGGGAAGCAAACGCTCGCCCGTCGGCTCAAAAAAAGCCTATAAACTCGTCGTAACACCCTACCTCGAGCAGTCTGACCCTGGAGCAGAGCCGACCCTTCCTACCTGGATGACTGCGGGCGTACCTACCCTCAGCTCGAGCATGGACCTTTCCCCGGACCCCTGGCTTAAGCCGCTCGAGCAGAACATCACCTTCGTCGAGTTTGAGGTTGTCTGACCGCCACCGCGCAACTCCAAGAAGCCCCGCTCTGGAAGGGCGTTCCTGAAAATATGAGGGGCACTAAAGACGCGCCTGAAGCTAAGTAGGTGCCCCTTTAAAGCGCTCGAGGGCAGACCTATGATTAGGAAAACTATCTCATAGCGGCTTTTCTTGGCTTAAAGACACACCCTAAGCTATTTTGGTCAGCAACATCAGTACAGTGTCTGACGAATTTCCAACCTTTTTGACGAGCCGATCTATAGCTTCTTCGGTCTAGTGACCTCCTGCACTGTCCGGCTGAGGTGAGCGGGGCCACAGCGCATTGACGGAGCCTCTTGTGGCAGCGCTAGGGCGGTCAGCCTCGAGCATGTATTTGCAAACCCAGAAAAAGCATGTCTGCGCCTTGTTGAACGAGGGTAGAAACTCATTTAACGGTCCTGTCTGAACAATGTGTAAAAGGGCTGATGAGCATGGCGCTAACTGTCCTCAGAACACAACCTTAGACCCTCGATGTCATATTTTTTTTCTAAGCTTATATTTCCCATCTTGCAAAGACTAAGGGCAATATCCATAAATAAGGCACTTGGCGTAGGTCTGACATGACGTGACTCCTGACATTGGATTAGGCATGAGAGTCAGGCGTCATGTCAGGTCAGTAACCATAGACCACGACTATGGAAACGCAAATGACACGAGGTTTTTTACAGATTTTATGCTAAGATTAATCTATCTTAAGATATTTCTTATAAACACTGAGGTGTTGGATGGACGTTTTCGAGTTCCGAAATCAGGTAATCGCCGATTACAGCCGCTACGTGCGCTCGTTCTTAGAGATTGCCGACCCGAACATCCGCCGCTTTGTAGAGCACAGCTTTGATGGTGGTGCCTTCTGGCCGGACCCCCTCATTTAGCTCAATCCTAACTTTCAGGGTGGGGATGCAGTAAACCACTTGGTCGCTCAAAACCTGCTTCACGCGCAGTGCGAAAACATCTTCTGGGTGCGCCCCCCAGACCAGCCACTTGTTTCCCGTTGCGCCTGCACCGCTATGTCATCGGTGAGACGCTCGAGCGGGTGACGCTTGAGAAGGCTCCGAGCTGGGCAGCGCTGATCGGCAGCGTGGGTCAAGCTCCCTATTTATTTGAGGCCAAACCCCGGAGGACTTTGGCCTCGAGAGTTTGAAGCTAGTCGTTCAGAGCCTTGAGTAGAGCTTCTCGAGTGTCCGAGTAATAAGCGATGCTCAGCCGCATGGCCATATCGTCGGAGAGGTCGAAGAGTTGGCGACGGGCCGAAATGGGGATGAGCAGGGTACTTGCTCCTTTCTCTATAGCCAGCTCAGCCACGCCTACCGCGTTGTGGATAGGGTCTATTCCGCCACCCAGGTTCAGTCCCCCCACCGCAATTAAGCCCCCCTTGAGGCTCTTTTGCAACAGGGCGCTGCACAGGGCGAGCAGGGCAGGAAGACCCAGACCCGTGCCGCTGCGGGCGGAGTCAAAGGCCCGAAGCTGCACCGAGAACTCGTGGTCTCTAGGGTCCCGGTCGCCCACCAGTTCTCGGGCGCGGGCGTAAAGGTTCTGCTCGGCGTACCGAATGCTTTCGTTGAAGGCCGCAGGCGTGGGGCGGTTCAGGACCCGCACCCCTGACCCTGGCGCTTCGTTAACATCGATGCGGAACAGACCCGAGTTCTCCTCGAGTCCCCCCGGTGAGATGCCCCACACCTGACCGGGAGGAAGCGGGTCGCTGTCTATGGAGTCCTCACTGCTGACTTCTGGAGTGGTCACAAATTTCTCCACCCCTTCGAGGCCCATCTGGTAAGAAAAGTGGGTGTTGCGAAACTCGGCAGACCCCACCCGGCGCTGCTGCTCCTTGACCCGGCGGCGCACCTCCAGAGCCAGACGCACCGTCCACTCGAGGTCCTCGTCGAGCACCTGAGCGTCGGGGTCCGGGTAAAGCAGCTTGAGCAGACCGCTCACCGTGCGCTGCACAGCGGTGGTGTCGCGCCCGGAGAGCGCCCCGCCAAAGCTGACCCGTCCGTGCAGGGTGCTCACGCGGCTCGAGTTGCGAAGTCGGTTCCAGCACTCGGAGAGAAAATCGCTCACCAGGCCGAAGTGGTCGGTGAACAGTCCCCCGTGCAGCTTGGGAACGTCCCATCCAGGCAGGTAAGCGTGAATGCGGTCCATGAAGGCGGTGTCGTCGCGCATCTCCGGGGGCATCGGTCCAAACAGGTGCGATACCCGCTGCTGGTGGGCCACGTCCACATCAAAATTGCCTAACATCACGATACCGCCGTCGGCTCGAATGCTCTCCTTACCCCTCGAGAACTCGCCGGACTCCATGTAGCCTTTCATGATGTTGACCCCATCTTTTGAGTCAAACGATACCCCCGATACCTCGTCGAAACACACCACGTCGTACTGGCACACCAATCCGCGCTGCCCACTGGCGTTGTTGACGAACATGCGGGCCACGGTAGCTTTGCCTCCAGACACCAGGTGGGCGTAGGGACTCACCTGCTGAAACAGGTGTGACTTACCGGTGCCGCGTGGCCCCAGTTCGACAGCGTTGAAATTGCGCTCCACAAAAGGCACCATTCGCAACAGCAGCACCGCCTGCGCCCGTTCGCTGAGCTGCTCTGGCTCAAAACCCACCGAGCGCAGCAAAAAGTGTCGCCACTCGAGGGTGCTGAAACTCGAGCGGCCCCGCGCCATGTCCTCGAGGGCGCTTCGTTTGGAGAGCTGAATGGGGCGTAGCTGCGCCACTCCAAAGGGTCGCCCGTTCTTCTCCAGGGCGATGGCCGCGTCGTACTCGAGGTCTATCTCGGCGTAAAAGCCCCCGGTGAGCAGCCGCTCGTGCTGGGCCACCAAATCCTCATCAATTCGCACCTCCTTGAGGCGCAGGCTGGGAAGGGTGGCCAGGTAGGAGTCGGTTTTTTCATCGAGCCGCACGGTCAGGCTGTCTATGAGCTTGACCATGCCCTGTTCCCGCGCCCTGGCCTTGAACAGCTCTTCTTCACCGGCCCGCACGGTGCGTTCGCGCATCTGGCGCTCGACGATTCGCAGCCCTTCCTCAATCTCCTCGGGGTCGGTGCTGGCGCAGTAACGGCCCAGCAGGAACTCGCCCACGTAGGTGGGTACGGGGTACTGACCCTTGAACTTGCGGGCCAGGTCTTTGCGGACGATGTACCCCTCAAACGCCCCGGCGGCTTTGCGGTCCAGCAGGTCCATTTCGGGTGCGGAGAAACTCATGGCTTATTCACCGCCTACCAGCGTAACCGATTGGGTCAAGATTCTCTCCTCGAGCGTGACCACCACAATCAGGCCGGACCCCTCGAGCGTGTCGTCCTCGACCGGCAGCGACACCCGCCCGGACTCCGCCACGGCTTTGGGCGTGACCACACTCGAGTTGGGGTCAGCGGCTTTGCGGCGTAGGTCCACTTTTAGACCGGGTGGAAAGGGAAGCTCGAGCTGCACATTCAGGCGCAGACCGCGCCACTCGAGCTTCCCGATGCGGACGCTCACCTCTGGAACGGCTTGGCGCACGCTCAGCACCGGGGTGACGCACTCCTGCACGCTCAGTCCACCATGCTCATACTCGTTTCCAGCAATAAAAACCCCAATGCCGGGGGCCATCGCCACCCGTACCGAGGGGTCAAAGCGCCAGGGGAGCGTTTGAAAGCCTGTCTCTACGCCTTCCTTTAGGCGAGCGCAACGCCCTTTGCGAATCTCGGTGAGCGGCTCAGGCAGGTCAAAACGGGGAAAGCCTCCGGGCAACAGCAGCCAGCCGTGGTCGGTGACAACCCGGACTTCCTGCCAGCCCCCGCCCAGCAGGGCTTGAATGCGTTCATGGACCTCCTCGAGCGCCCTCTCGAGCTGGGAGGGCAGCTTAGCTCCTCCGGCGTGTCCCAGGCTGTCCAGGTCGCCACACTCGGTCCAGGCGCGGCCCTGTCCGTTGCCCAATTCTCCCTCGAGCAGCGGAGTATAGCCCTCGGCCTCGAGCAGGCGGCGCAACACGTTCACGTTCATCTGCGCCTTACCATGTTTGGGGGTCAGCTCCAGGCCGGGAAGCAGGCGGCCTGCGATGGGAGAAACCGCGTATTTAGCAGTCGAGGTGACGCTGGGCTGGGCCGCAAAGCGCCAGGACAAGTCTACGTTCAAGCCATCTGCCTCGAGCCAGCCGCGCAGACGCTCGCCCAGGTCCAGGCGCAGGCCGTCCACGAAGAGCAGGCAGCCTCCCTCCGCGACCGTCTCAGGCGGGGCGGTGTCGAGACCCTTTTCCAAGACTGCCGCCTGGAACTCCTGGGCGGTGCGCTCGAGCCAGGGAAGGTACACCGCTCTCAAAGCGGCCCCTACGGCCTCGCGGTCCCCGGTGCTGCTCACCCCCTCGAACGCTTTGAGAGCGGCCTGGTCGCTGAGCCATCCCCCCTCCGCGTAGCGCTGAGCCAGCGTGGTCGGGTCTCCCACCCCCAGACTGGGGAGGGCGGGATTTGCCAGCAGGTACAGGGCCTCGAGCGCCCGAGCCAGCGGAGCCTCATCCAACTTGGCCCACACGCTCTCTCGCCGCAGGCCATGTACCCCCTCGAGCGCAATAATGCGCGCCTTCGCCTCGAGTTCACCCACCCCCTCGAGCGCCCGGAGCGCCGAGCGCAGTTCCCCTTCCTGGGCTTCGTTGTCCTGGGGCCAGATGCGCGGGTCGGGGTTAAAACTCAGGCCGGGTCTGGCCCTCAGCAGTTCGGGCAAGCCGGGGAACCTCTGTGGTGCGTCCGCGAAGCGTTCCCACACTGGTCCCCAGCGTCCCTGACCCTGGCCCAGCAGCAGGGCGGCGGTGAGCGGGCCATCGTCAAGCGGACGAAACCCCAGGTCAGCAGCACACAGGGCGCAAAACGCTTCCCAAGCTCCAGTGTTATTAAGCTCGAGCCGCCTGCGGGCGCTCAGGGGGTCGCTCAGCCAGTCCAGCACCTCGCGGTCTGGGTCTGGGGTGAAGAGCCGTGCGAAGAAGTCCGCCTTGAGCGGAGAAGCCGCCCTCAGCTCGGTCAGGGGAAGTTCAGCCAGCTTGACCAGTCCGCGCAAAAGTCCCTCTCTGGACGCGGCATCCGGGGCGACAATCACGTTTTTGGAAGCCAGGAAAGAGGAAACGGTCCAGTCCTTGCCATTCTTGTGAAAAAACGAGTTGCTCGAGTATTGCAGCGCAGCCAGTGGCCCCAGGCGCGGCGGACACTCTTCAATAGAGCGGATATTCGCCCGACTCACCCCCGGCAGATAGAGCACCGGAACCCGTCCGGCCTCGAGTGTAGCCAGTCCCCCCTCGGACTCGGGCAGCACTCCGGGAACCATCGCACAGCGCAACCAGATGGCCGGACCGCTGCACTCGAGCGGAGTGTAGACACCCAGGGTCAGCAGCGGCAGGTGAGGGCGCAGCAGGGGAATCAGCGCGGTCCACTGCTGCGCCTCGTCGGTCCACAGCACGCAGTCGGGG
>Ga0123339_10001594_pt1 | contig 15595 bp, 12 predicted proteins | sample lystaG_FD_89956 | JGI IMG/M metagenome (GOLD analysis project Ga0123339, IMG submission 89956) | Glacier valley bacterial and archeal communities from Borup Fiord, Nunavut, Canada, to study Microbial Dark Matter (Phase II) -... | ecosystem: Environmental > Aquatic > Freshwater > Ice > Glacier ... | reverse complement strand
GCCCCCGTGCCACATATCCCGGTGCGCCACGTCCCGCCGCCTCATGTCCCGCCGCCTCACGTCGGCCGCCGGGGACCGGCCATGGCCGGCAAACGAGGTTCCGGCTGCGGACGTACCACCAGCCGGTCCGGCAGGCGCATGTCCAGCACCTGCAGCGGCCGGTCCAGTAGCGCCTGCACCGCATGAAGCTCCATCAAACGGGCCATCGCCGCACCCTCTTGCCCCTCCGGCAGCAGCACGTCGGCACCGTTGCTCAGCCGCAAGTTCCAGCGCCGCTCCCCCACGCGGATCGCCGCCACGACGCGGGACTTCAAGCCGGGCTGGGCCGCCAACTGGTCCATCAGCGCGGCAGCCCCCTCCGGCGCCCCGGGGCCTACCACAAGCGGCAGCACCGTGAACGCCGCCGCGTCCTTCACCGGGTCCTGCTCAGCCACCACTTGCCCCGCCCGGTCAATCAGCACGAACCGCCCGCCGCTCTGCCACACCGCAAACGGCCGCCGCTCCGTCAGTTGCACCACCACCGTCCCGGGCAGCCGCCGCTCCACCGTCGCATGCTGCACCCAGCTCAGCGCCTCGATCCGCATCCGCGCCGCCTCCAGCGAGAACCCCAACAGCTTGTCCCCCGGCGACACCCCGAGCGCCGCCCGCAGCAACGGCTCCGGCGTCAGCGTCCGTCCCTCGATCATCACATGCTCCACCCGCAGCGTGCTGAACCCCGCAATCCCGTCCCGCACCATCGCCAGCGCCGCCCCAGGTTGCGTGCCGGCTTGCATACCAGTCTGCGCCCCACGGGCCAGCACCGCTGCACCCCCCGCGACTAGCAACAGCGCCAACACCCAAGCCACCGGCCGCAGCAACCGCCGCTGCCGCCGCCGCAGCAGTTGCCACCGTGTCGGACGGTCGCTCCGCGGGCGCCCCGTCCGGGCGCGGGCACGCTCCTCCAAGGGGCGCGGCGGCTTGGCCGGCGTGCGGCCCACAGGCGTGCTCAACGGCGGCCGCCCGTCGTTCCGCCCGGCGTCACCCGGCTCTACGCGCGGCATGCGTCCTCCACCATCCAGGCGCACAGATCCGGGAACCCGATCCCCAGGTAAGCCGCCTGCTCCGGCAACAGGCTCGTCGGCGTCAGGCCCGGCTGGGTATTGACCTCCAGCAGCACCAGCCGCCCCGGCTCCCCCGCCGTGTCGTCATACCGCAGGTCCGCCCGCGTCGCGCCCCGGCACCCCAACGCCCGATGAGCCTCCAACGCCACCCGCATCGCCATCGCATACACGTCTGGATGCACCTCCGCCGGGATCTGATGGCGCGATCCGCCCGGCGCATACTTGCTGTCGTAGTCATAGAACCCGGCCGCAGACCGTATTTCCGTCACCGCCAGCGCCTGGTCCCCCAGCACCCCCACTGTCAGCTCCCGCCCCGGCACGAATTCCTCCACCATCGCAGACGGCCCAAACCGCCACGCCCGGGCGATCTCGGCACGGCGATTGTCTCCGTCGCGCAGGATCTCCACCCCCACCGACGATCCCTCGTTCACCGGCTTCACCACGTAGGGCAGGGGGATCGGGTCCGCCGCCTCCAGCTCCGCCACCCCAACCACCCGACCGCGCGCCACCGGCAGCCCCGCCGCCGCGAACACCGCCTTCGCCGCCTCCTTGTCCATCGCAACCGACGACGCCCGCATCCCCGAGTGCGTGTACCGCAGCCCCAGCCAATCCAGCACGCCCTGGATCGCCCCGTCCTCCCCGAACCGCCCGTGCAGCGCATTGAAAACCACGTCCGGCGCCGGGCTGAGCGCCGCGATAACCGCACCCAAGTCCCGCCCCACCAGCACCGGCACCACGTCAAACCCGGCATCCTGCAGCGCCGCGATCACCTGCTGCCCGCTGGACAGGCTGACCTCCCGCTCCGCCGAGATGCCGCCATACAGGACCGCGACCCGCTTCATGCCCGCTCCCGTCATGCCAGCCCCCATGCCGCCGCGCCAAGCTGGCCCGGCACCTGACCCGCCGCCTGGCCCGGCAACCCCATCCGCTTGATCTCCCACTCCAGCACCACCCCGGACGCCGCCTGCACCCTCCGCCGCAGCTCTTCACCCAACCCCTCCAGGTCCGCCGCCGTAGCGTCCCCAGTGTTGAGCAGGAAGTTGCAGTGCTTCTCGCTGCACACCGCCCCGCCGCGCTGCAACCCGCGCCCCCCGGCGGCATGGATCAACTCCCAAGCCTTCATGCCGTCCGGGTTGCGGAAGGTGGAGCCGCCCGTCCGCGCCCGCACCGGCTGCGTCGCCTCCCGGCTGGTACGGATGCGCGCCATCTCCGCCGCAATTGTCCCGGCATCGCCCGGCCGGGCATGGAACCGCGCCCGCGTCACCACCGCACCCGCCGGCAGGCTGGCATGACGGTAGGCAAACGCCAGCGACGATGCCGCCAACCGCACCTGCGCGCCCGACCGCGTCACGAACTCCGCCCAGTCCAGGCAGGAAGCGACATCCCCGCCATACGCCCCAGCGTTCATCGCCACGGCCCCGCCGACGCTGCCCGGAATACCCGACAGGAACTCCAGCCCCGTCAGCCCCGCCTGCGCTGCATACTCAGCAACCGTCGCATCCAGCGCCGCCGCGCCCGCGATAACCCCGTCCGCCTCGGCCTTGATCTCACTGAAACCCCGCGCCAGCCGGATCACCACGCCGGCGATCCCACCGTCCCGCACGATCACGTTGCTCGCCGCACCCAGCACCTGCACCGGCACGTCCAACGGCAGCGCCGCCAGGAACGCTGCCAGATCAGCCGGCCCGGCCGGCCGCACCAAAGCCTCCGCCGCCCCACCCACGCGGAACCAGGTTGCCGGTGCCAACACGGCATCCGCCTGCACCCGTCCGCGCAGCGGCGGCAGCCGGTCCACCAAGTGCGGCAAGGCCTGCGCGGCGCTCACTATCCGGCCCGCCGCGTCGTGCCGGCCTGCAACGCCGCCAACTCGCCGGGCAGCGCCGCCGCCCAAGCCGTCACGGTCCCCGCACCCAGGCACACCACGAAGTCCCCGGACCGCGCGATGGCATGAACCATCTCTCCCAGGTGCTCCGGCCCCGGCAGCGGCACCACGCTGCGATGCCCCCGCGCGCGCAGCCCGTCCACCAGCGCATCCCGCGAAACCCCAGGGATCGGCGCCTCCCCAGCCGCATAAACGTCGGCCACAATGACGGTCCCTGCATCGTTCATGCACGCGCAGAACTCCGGGAACAGGCTCTCCAGCCGCGAATACCGGTGCGGCTGCACCACCGCCACCACGTCCCGCGCCCCGGCCTGCCGCGCCGCCTTCAGCACCGCCGCGATCTCCACGGGATGATGCCCGTAGTCGTCAATGACCGTGATCCCGCCGCTCTCCCCGGTCTTCGTGAACCGCCGCTTCACCCCCCGGAATCCGGCGAACGCGCTGCGGATCGTCGCGTCGTCCACATCCATCTCCACCGCGATGGCGATGGCCGCCAAGGCGTTCGTCACGTTGTGCGCCCCAAGCATCGGCAACCGGAACGGCCCCATCTTCCGCGACCGGTTGCGGAACCGGTCCGTCAATTGCACCTCGAACGTCGCGCCCAGCTTGTCCATCATCATCCGCTCGGCCCGTACATCCGCCTGCGGGCTGAACCCATACGTGATGACCCGGCGGTCGCTCAGCCGCGGGATCATCTGCTGCACCGCCGGATGGTCAATGCACAGCACCGCAAACCCATAGAACGGCACGTTGGACACGAACTGGTCATAGCCCGCGACCATCGCCTCCGCCGTGCCCCAATGGTCCAGGTGCTCCGGGTCCATGTTGGTGACGACCGCGATGCAGGCAGGTAGTCGCAGGAAGCTGCCGTCGCTCTCATCGGCCTCCACCACCATCCACTCGCCCTCGCCCAGCCGCGTGTTGCTGCCGTAGGCATTGATGATGCCGCCGTTTATGACCGTCGGGTCCAGCCCCGCCGCCTCCATCACGCAGGCGACCAGGCTGGTGGTGGTGGTCTTGCCGTGCGTCCCCCCGACCGCGACCGACCAGCGCAGCCGCATCAGCTCCGCCAGCATCTCCGCCCGGCGCACCACTGGCACCAGCTTGGCCCGCGCCGCCACGACCTCCGGGTTGTCCCGCTTGACCGCCGTGCTGACCACGACGACCTGCGCGTTGGCGACGTTCTTGGCGTCATGCCCGATGGCGATCGGGATGCCCGCCTCCTTCAGCCGGCGCACATTGGCGCCGTCGCTGATGTCGCTGCCCTGCACCGCATACCCCAGCGTGTGCAGCACCTCCGCGATGCCCGACATGCCGATGCCGCCGATCCCAGTGAAGTGGATCGTGCCGATCCCGAGCGGAAGCGCCCTCATGCCGTTGCTCCTTGGATGCGCGCATGCGCCAGACTCTCAACCAGGTCCGCCAGCCGCGCCGTCGCGTCGCCGATGCCGTGCCGCCCCATCGCCGCCGCCCGGCCCGCCAGCGCGCCGGCATCAACCAGCAGCCCCGCCAGCCGCCCGGCCAAAAGCTCCGGCGCCGCCTCCATCTCGTCCTGATCCACAACGTCAGCCTCCACCGCCACGGCATTGTGCCGCTGATGGCTATCACGTGAGGGCAGGGGCACGAGCAGCGCCGGGCGTCCCGCCGCCGCAAGCTCCGCCACCGTGCCCGCCCCGGCCCGGCCGATGAACAGATGCGCCGCCGCCAGCCGCGCCGGCATGTCCGCAAAGAACGGCGACAGCTCCGCCTCGATGCCCACGGCCGCATACCCCGCCCGGACCTGCTCCAAATCCTCCGCCCGGCACTGCTGCACCAGCCGCAAACGCCCGCGCAACGCCTCCGGCAGCAGCGCCAGCACACGCGGCAACGCCGTGCTCAGCACCCGCGCCCCCTGGCTGCCCCCCGTGACCAGCAGCCGGATCGCTCCATCCGCATCAGGCGGCAGGTAAGGCGCCCCATGCAGCGCGGCGATGCCGGGCCGCACCGGATTGCCCGTGACCGTCGCAGGCTTCCCTGCCGGCAGCCGCAGCGTCGTCGGCATCCCAAGCGCCAAGTGGTCCGCAAACCGTGCCAGGCTGCGGTTCGCATGCCCCAGGATCGCGTTGCCCTCATGCAGCACGACCGCTGGCCGCGGCCCCACCATCCGCGCCGCCAGCACCGGCGGCACGCTGGGATAGCCCCCGAACCCCACGACCGCCCCCGGCCTAAGCGCCGCGAGGATGGACCGTGCCTGCGCCGTCCCTGCCACAAGAGCCACCCCGGCCGCTGCCGCCCGGCGCAGCCCGCGCCCAACCACGCCCGCCCCCCGGATCACATGCGCGTCCGGCCCGGCGAACACCGGCGACCTCTCGCCCCCGCTGCGGGCATCCGTCATCAGCACGACCCGGTGCCCCCGCGCGCGCAGCTCCGCCCCCAGCGCTTCCGCCGGAAAGAAGTGCCCGCCCGTGCCGCCCGCCGCAACGACGATCGGACGCACCGCCGGCCCCCTCATCGCGCGCCCTCCCACACCGGCTCGGCCCGCGTGCGCCGCCGGGTCATGGCCAGCAGCATCCCGATCCCCAGCGCCACCGCCAGCACGGACGACCCGCCATACGACACGAAGGGCAAGGTCATCCCCTTCGTCGGGATCAGGTGCAGCGACGACGCCATGTTCACAAAGGCTTGCAGCCCGAAGCTCGTCACCAGCCCGGCCGATGCCAGCACGATGAACATGTCCACTTCCACCAGCAGCCGCAGCAGCCCGCGCAGCACGATGAAGGCGAACAAGCCCAGCATCACCAGGCACAGCACCATGCCGAACTCCTCCCCCACCACTGCGAACACGAAGTCCGCATGGGCGTCCGGCAGCACGTCCTTGACCCGGCCCTCGCCAGGCCCGCGCCCCAGTAAACCCCCGTTGCCAAAGGCTTCCAGCGCCGTGTTCACCTGGTAGCTGTCGCCAGACGCCGGGTCCATGAACCGCGTCACCCGGCTGCGGACATGCGGAAAGAACGTGTACGCCGCCGCCGCCGCCGCCGCCAACCCGCCCGCACCGATGCCCACGAGCACCAGGTTCAGCCCGCCGACGAACAACTGCGTGAAGAACACCGCCGTCACAACCGCCAGCATCCCCATGTCCGGCTGCGACTTCAGCAACAGCGCAATCACCAGGAACACGCCGCCCGCCAGGATCATGCCCGGAAACCGCCGGACCCGCTGCCCCTCCGCCAGCAGCCACGCCGCCGTCACGGCAAAGCACGGCTTCAGGAACTCGCTCGGTTGCAACGTCATGCCCGGCACGCTGATCCACCGCCGCGCGCCCTTGATCTCTACACCGTACACGAGCGTCACCAGGGTCAGCAGCAGCGCCGCCCCGCATCCCAGGATCGCCAGCCGCCGCACCCCGCGCGGCGACAGCAGGGACACAGCGACCACCACCAGCCCGGCCAACGCCAGGAACACCACCTGCTTGAGGATGAACACGTCGCGCGACTGGTGGATGCGCTCCGCCACCGCCGGCGACGCCGCCAGCATCATCACGTAGCCGAACCCGATCAGCGTCGCCACCGCCAGCAAGGTCCAGCGGTCCACGGTCCACCACCACCGGCCCAGCGTCGAGGTGTCGCTGCGGGACAACGCAGGCATTAGGCCGCCCCATCCAACTGCTGCGCCATCTGCCGCGCCAGCACCAAGTCCCTGAACCGGTCCCCCCGCGCCTCGAACCCGCTGAACTGGTCGAAGCTCGCGCACGCCGGCGACAGCAGCACCACCTCCGCCCCCAGCCGCCGTGCCGCCGCCGCCGCCCGCGGCACCGCGGCTTCCAGCGTCCCCGCCACATGGAACGGCACCCCGGCCGCCCCCAACGTCCCCGCCAGCACCGCCGCATCCCGCCCAATCAACTCGGCATGGGCCACCCGCGGCAGCAACGGGCGCAACGCCTCGATCCCGCCCGCCTTCGCCTGTCCACCCGCAATCCAAACCAGCCGCCCATAGCAGGCCAGCGCCCGCGCCGCCGCGTCCGCGTTGGTCGCCTTGCTGTCATTCACCCAGGCGACGCCATCCACCACCGCCACCGCCTGTTGCCGATGCGGCAGCCCCGCAAATCCCGCAATCCCCTGTGCAACCGCCGCCCGGTCCACCCCAAGCGCCAGCGCCAGAGCCGCCGCAGCAGCCGCATTCTGCGCGTTGTGAGTGCCGGGCAGGGCAGGGGCTTCCGCCATCGCCAGGATCGGCCCGGCCGCATCCCGCAGCACCGCCCCGTCGCACCACACATCCGCCCGCTGGTGCCCCGACACCGTGACACGCTCCACCGCCAGCGCCGCGCTGTCCGCGTCGTCAATCCCCACCAAGGCGGCATCCCCGGCCACCTGCCGGTCGAAGATGTGCCGCTTCGCAGCGATGTAGCCCGCCATGCTCCCATGCCGGTCCAAGTGGTCCGCGCTGAGATTCAACAACGCCGCCGCATCAAACCGCAACGTCTGCAACCGCTCCAGCATGTAAGACGACATCTCAATTACATACACGCCGTCATTCCCAAGCAGCGGCAACGCCAGTGCTGCCGTGCCCAGGTTGCCGCCCGCCGCGTTCGGCACCCCCGCCGTCTCCAGGATGTGCGCCAGCAGCGCCGTCGTCGTGCTCTTCCCGTTGGTGCCCGTCACACCCGCAAACCGCGCCCGCGACCCCGCCGCCCGCACCGCCTGGAACAGCAACTCCGCATCCGACCATATCGGCACACCAGCCGCCCGCGCCGCCACCGCCGCCGGGTGCGGCGCCGGCAACTCATGCGGAATGCCCGGACTGAGCACCAGCGCATCATACCCCGCCAGCCCCGCCGCCGGATCATGCAACGGCAAACCGGCCGAGGCCCGCGCCTCCACCCGGTCATCCCAAACGCCGACCTCCGCCCCCATCGCCGCCAGCGCCCGCGCCGCAGGCAGCCCGTTGCGGCCCAGCCCGACGACGGCATAACGCCGCCCGGCCAACAGGCCCGCAGGCCAGGGCAGGGGACCAACCGCCTTCATCGTATCTTCAACGTCGCCAGGCCCACGAGGGCCAGGATCATGGACACGATCCAGAACCGGATCACGATGGTCGGCTCCGACCACCCCTTCTTCTCATAGTGGTGGTGCAGCGGTGCCATCAGGAACACCCGCCGCCCCGTCCGCTTGAACCAGAACACCTGCACGATGACGCTGACCGTCTCCACGACGAACAGCCCGCCCACGATGCCCAGCACCAGCTCGTGCTTGGTCGCCACCGCCACCGCCCCCAGCGCGCCCCCAAGCGCCAGGCTGCCCGTGTCCCCCATGAACACCGCCGCCGGCGGCGCATTGAACCACAGGAAGCCTAGCCCAGCCCCCACCAGCGCCGACAGGAACACCCCCAGCTCCCCCACCCCTGCCACCGGATGCAGCTGCAGGTACTCCGCAAACACCCGGTTGCCGACCAGGTAGGAGATCAGCGCGAACACCGCCGCGGCGATGATCGTCGGCACGATGGCCAGCCCGTCCAGCCCGTCCGTCAGGTTCACCGCGTTGCTGGCCCCGATCATCACCACCATCCCCACCAGCGGGAACAGGAAGCCCAGCGGGATCAGCACATCCTTGAACACCGGCACCGTCAGCGCCGACCCCAGCGGCTCCCGCGTTAGCAGCCACAACCACACCGCGCACCCCAGTCCCATCGCGACCTGCGCCACCAGCTTGCCCCGCGCCGACACGCCCTTGGTGTTGCGCCGCGACAGCTTCAGGTAGTCGTCCACGAACCCAACGCCGCCATACCCCAACGTCAGCAGCAGCACCGCCCACAGGTATCCGTTCCGCAAATCCGCCCACATCAGCGTGGACGCGGTCAGCGACATCAGGATCAGCACCCCGCCCATCGTCGGCGTGCCCTTCTTCTCGATCAGGTGCCGCGCCGGCCCATCCTCCCGGATCGGCTGCCCGCCGCGCTGCACCGACTTCAGCCAGCGGATGACAGCGGGTCCAAGCACCAGGCTCAGCACCAGCGCCGTCAGGCAAGCCGCCCCCGACCGGAACGTGATGTAGCGGAACAGGTTGGCCAGGATGAACTGGTCGGTCGAAAGCCGCGTAAGGTAAACCAGCATCAGACCCGTTCCCCGGCAAATTGGGGCTGCAGGCCCTCAAGGCGTTCGACGACCAGCCGCATCCGGCTGCCCAGGCTTCCCTTCACCAGTACGGCGTCGCCAGGCCGCACCGCCCGGGCCACAACTGGCGCCAGCGCCGCGCTGTCCGCCGCGTGGCCGCCCCGCAGCCCGGCCGGCACCCGGTCGAACAAGTGCCGCATCAACGGGCCGCACGCATACAGCACGTCCACACCGCCAGCCACAGCATCCGCCAGGCCCTCATGCTCCGCCCGGCCGACCGCACCCAGCTCCAGCATATCCCCCAGCACTGCCACCCGCCGGCCCGGCATCCCCGCCAACACGCCTAGCGCCGCCCGCACGGACGCTGATGAAGCATTGTAGCTCTCGTCCAGCAGAACCACGCCGCCCGTCCGCCGTTGCTGCCCGCGCCCAGCGCCGGGCACCCAACCCTCCAGCGCCGCCGCCGCCCGCGCCGGGTCCAGCCCCAGCGCGTCGCACACCGCCAGCACCGCCACGGCATTGCTGGCCATGTGCTCCCCAGGCGCCGCCAGCGCGAACGCAACCTCCCGCCCGCCGACCCGCGCCCGCACCCGGTCCCCCCAGGACAGCAGCCGGGCATCGCCAGTCCGCCCAAAGCTGCGGACCTCCGCCCCATGCGCCATCGCGCCAAAGAACGGACTGTCCGCCGGCAACACCAGCACGCCGCCCGGCACCAGCCCTTCGCGGATGGACGCCTTCTCGTCCGCGATGGCCTCCATGCTGCCGAGGTTGCCAATATGCGCCGACGCCACCGCCGTCACGGCCGCGACATGCGGCCCGGCCAACCGCGCCAACGGCGCAATCTCCCCCGCATGGTTCATTCCAATCTCCGCCACGCAGAAGTCTGACCCCGGCGGCAGCAGCGCCAAGGTCAGCGGCACTCCCCAGTGGTTGTTGTAGGACGCCTGCGCCGCATGGACCGTCCCGAACGCCGCCAGCGCCGTCCGCAGCATGTCCTTCGTCGTGGTCTTCCCCACGCTGCCCGTCACCGCCACCAAACGCCCGCCGAACCGCGCGCGCCCCGCCTGCCCCAACGCCGTCAGCCCGCGCAAGGTATCGTCCACCACCAGCAGCGGCGCCCCGTCCGGCGATCCCTCGACCCGATGCACCATCGCCCCAGCCGCACCCCGCGCCAGAGCATCCGCCACATGCGCGTGCCCGTCCCGCTCCCCCACCAGCGCCACGAACAGGTCACCCGGCCGCAGCGTGCGGGTGTCAATGGACACCCCCACCGCATCGAATGGCACCGGCATCGCCCCGCCCGTCGCGTCCCGCAACGCCACCGCTGTCCACAGCGGCATCATGCCAACCCCACCAGCCCGCGCACGACCGAGACGTCATCAAACGGCAGCGTCTCCGTCCCAACAATCTGCCCCTGCTCGTGCCCCTTGCCGGCCACCGCCAGCACGTCGCCGGGGCCAAGGTCGTTCAGCGCGGCGGCAATCGCCGCGGCACGGTCGCCGATCTCCAGCGCACCCGGGCAGCCCACTAGCACCGCCGCCCGGATGCAGGCGGCATCCTCCATCCGCGGGTTGTCGTCGGTCACGATCAGCCGGTCCGCCAGGGCAGCAGCGGCGCCCATCAACGGCCGCTTGCCGGGATCGCGGTCCCCGCCGGCCCCGAACACGACGTGCAACCTATCCCGCGTGTGCGGACGCAAGGCGCGCAGCAGCCGATCCAGTGCGTCCGGCGTATGCGCGTAGTCCACATACACCGCGGCCCCATTGGGCAGGACAGCCGCAAGCTCCATGCGCCCCCGCACGCCACGCAGGCCCGGCAGCAAGTCCAGCGCCGCATCGGTTCCCGTCACCAGCGCCAGCCCGGCCGCCAGCAATGCGTTGTCGGCCTGGAACCGCCCCGGCAGCCGCAACCGTATCTCACGGGACCCGCCCGCAAACTCCACGTCCAGCACCTGGCCGCCCGGAACCGGCCTGGCACTTATCAAGCGAATAAGGCGTCCGCCCTCGCCAACCGTATGCAGCCGCGGACCGAGCATCTCACTCAACGTGCCAAGCAATACCGGCTCCAGGTCGGCGCACACGACAGCCGGCGCATCCCACGGCAGCACAGCAGAAAAAAGCCGCAGCTTGGCGGCGCGGTAGGCGTCCATCGTGCCGTGGTAGTCCAAGTGGTCCCGCGTCAGGTTGGTGAACCCGGCCGCCGCCAGCCGCACCCCATCCAACCGGCACTGCTCCAGCCCATGCGAGGACGCTTCCAGCGCCACCGCCTCCACCCCGTCCCGCGCCAGCCCAGCCAGCGTTTCGGCCAGCGTGACCGGATCGGGCGTCGTCAGGCCGGGCCCGGTCGCACCATCCGGCCCCACCAGCCCCAGCGTGCCAAGGCTAGCCGCCCGCCGCCCCGCCATCGCCTGCAACTGCCGCACGAACTCCGCCGTGCTCGTCTTCCCGTTGGTCCCAGTCACGGCAACGACGGTGCGGGGCTGCGGACCCGCATGCAGGGCCGCCAGCCGGGCCAGGGCACGGCGCGGCTGCGCGTCCAAGATCATCGGCCGCGCCGGCACACCGTCCGGCCACGTTGTCCCCGGCAGCGTCAGCACCGCCACCGCACCGCCCGCCACCGCCTGCCCGATGTAGTCGCGCCCGTCCGCCCGCACGCCCGGCAGCGCCGCATAGACCATTCCGGGCCGCACCTGCCGGCTGTCCGCCGTGATGCCCGTGATCCCCGCCGGCAAGCCCACAGGTGCCGCAATGCCCAACTCGGCCAACATGCTACCGAGCCGCAACGGACGTCGCCCGTCCCGGCTCGCGCTCGGGCAGCACCGGCTCCCGAGCCTGCGGCGCAACCGGTCCCGGCGCCGGCCGCGGCAGCGCCGCCCGCGCCACCGGCGCACTGGCCGCCCCCGCAGGCCGCCCCGGATGCATCGCAATCGCCAGCGTCGCCTGCGTCGCCGCCGCCGTCACCGTCTCCGGCACCATCCCCAGCATCGGCGCAATCCGCGCGATCACCCGCCCCGCCCCCGGCGCGCTCACCGCGCCAGCCGTCGAGTAGCCGCCCGTGCTCGCATTCCCCTTCGGCTCGTCCAGCATGAAATATACCGCATACCGCGGCGAATTCATGGGAAACACCGACATGAAGGCGCTGATGTTCGCGTGCTTCTTATACCCGTGCGCCGTCGTCTTTTCCGCCGTGCCGGTCTTGCCCCCCACAAAGTAGCCCGGAACGTCCGCCGGCTTGCCATATCCGTCCGTCACCACCAGCCGCATCAGCCGCCGCAAGGTGTCAGACGTGCCCTGCTGCATGACCCGAGTGCCCGGCTCCCGCGCCGCCACAGGGTCCACCGCCAGGATCGTTGGCTTCAGCACCAGCCCGCCATTCGACAGCGCCGCCGTGCCGCGCACCACATGCAACGGCGAGACCGCAATCCCGTGGCCGAAGCCCACGGTCATCGTCGCGATCTCCTTCCAGTTCGCCGCCGGCTGCACGATCGGCTGCCCCTGCTCCGGCAGCTCGATCCCTACGCGCGTGAACATCCCCATCGCCCGCAGCCAAGCCATCTGCCGCTCCGGCCCCACCGCCACCGCCATGTGCGCCGCGCCTAGGTTGCTCGAATACGCGATCACCTCCGGGAAGCTCAGCGCCCGGTGCTTGCCCTGGAAGTCCTGAATCGTGAACCGCCCGATCTTGATGTCGCGCGACGCGTCGTAGCTGTTCCACAGATGCCCGGCGCCGCTGTCCAGCGACATCGCCGCTGTCTGCAGCTTGAACGTGCTGCCCGGCTCGTACATCCCCGTCACCGCCCGGTTGAACCGCTCCTCCGGCTTGGCCTCCCCAGGCTTGTTCGCGTCGTAATCCGGCAGGCTCACCATCGCGATGACCTCGCCCGTGCGCACGTCCATCACGATGCCGCACGCGCCGATGGCATGGAACTCGGTCATGGACTTCAGCAGCTCGTCCCGCACCGCCGCCTGCACCCGCACGTCGAGTGACAGCCGCAGCGGCGTCGGGTCGGTCCGCAGCCGCTCGTCGAACGCGCGCTCCACCCCCGCGACCCCGTGCGCGTCCACGTCAACGCCGCCCATCACGTGCGCGCCCACCCGCCCCTGCGGATACCGCCGGCGCTCCGTCCCCTGGAAGTAGATCCCAGGAATCCCAAGGTTGTTGACCGCCAACTGCTCCCGCGGAGAGATGTTGCGCGCCAGGTACACAAACTGCTTCTCGCTCGCCAGCCGCGCCCGCACTACCTCCAGGTCCAGCCGCGGGATCACCGCTTTCAGCTTCGCCGCGGCCTCGGCCGTGTCCATCATCTCCCGCGGGTTCGCATACAGCCCGGCCGTCGGCAACGAGATCGCCAGGATCTCCCCGTTGCGGTCCGTGATCACGGCCCGGGTATGCGGCCCAGGCTCAGCCGCCGCCGCCGCCGCCGCAGGCGCAACCGGGGCGCCCGGGGGCAGGGGATCGGGCAACCGCGCCATGTGCTCCAGCCGCCGGGACGCCACCGGGTACACGACCGTCGCGCCAGCCAGCTTGACCACTATCCCGGCGAACAGCACCAGGAAGCCGCCCGCCGCAATCACGATCCGCCCGCGCGTCCGCTCCATCCGGGCACGCCGGACCAGGTCCGGCGCAGTGATGCGCACGGTCTCCATCTGAAAAGCCGAGCCCTGGTGATGCAGTCCGCCCGGCGGCGGCGCATCCGGGTGCGGGGCGGTGGGGTGCGCTTGCATAGCGGCGCCTTAGCGGGGCTGGGCGCCGTAAGGCACCGGTGGCGGCAACGCCGTCCGCGCCCCGCCCAGGGCAGACTGCGCCGCCATTGGTTGTGCCATCGCCTGCTGCCCCCCGGCCTGCTGCATTCCAGGAAAGCCCGGCGCATAGCCACCCGCCATCGCAGCAGGCTGGGCGGCAAGCGCGGGCGCACCCGGTGGCGCTCTCCAACCCGCCTGCTGCACGGACCGGGCTGCCGCCGCGTGGGCCGCCACGGCCTCGCCGATGCCGGGCACGGAGGCCGGCGCGCGAATTGGGGCCGCAGCGACGGTGACGACCGGCGCCACGGTCCGGGCCGGCGTGGCCGCCTGTGCTGTCCGGGCCGCCGGTGCATCGTCCCGCGGTTCGGCCCGTGAAGGCCGTTGCGGGCGCACCGGCGCCGCCGGGGCTTGGACGGCCACCGCCGCGACAGGCGTGCCAGCAGGCGCGACGGGCATCGCACGGGCAGCAATGCGGGCATTGGGAACCGGCGCCGCAGGTGCCGCGGCGGGTGCCGGAACCGGCGGTGCAGCCGGCGGCGCCGAGGCAGCCACGTCGTCCGATGGCACTACCAGCGTGCCCGGCGCAACCGGCGCCGGCAACCGGCTCCCTACGTCGGCCAAGGACGCGAATTGCGTAGGCGCCAGGGTGCGCAGACCCAAATGCTTAGCCGACAACTCGGCCAGCCGCTCCGGCTCGTTCAGCAACGCCCACTCGGCCCGCATCACCCCGATGCGCTCCCGCGTCGCCTCGGTCTGCTTCAACACAGACATGATCTGCCGGTCCAGCATAACTGCCTGGTGCTTGCTTTGATACAGGAACAGCCCGGACGCGCCGGCAGCCACCATGCACAGGGCAGTGAAGGGTCGTATCATAGCGGGTAAGCCTCGTAGCCGATGGTGTCAGGATGTGCGGTGCCGCGTCCGCCGTTGCGGGCCAAGGCGCGCAACCGGGCGCTGCGGGCGCGCGGGTTGGCCTGAGCCTCCGCCGCCGCCGGCCGCTGCGCCTTCGCAGTCAGCAGCACGAAGTCCGGGTCCGGACGTGCCGCCAGGCCCCGCGGATCGTGCCGCGACGGCGACGGTGTCCGCCCCGCCGCATCCTGCATGAACCGCTTCACCAGCCGGTCCTCCAGCGAGTGGAACGACACCACCACCAGCCGCCCGCCCGGTGCCAGCAGCCGCGCCGCCTGCTCCAGCGCCCGCTCGATCTCGCCCAGCTCGTCGTTCACCCGGATGCGCAGCGCCTGGAAGCTGCGTGTCGCCGGGTCAATGCCGGACCGGTCCGGCGGCACCACTGCCCGGATGATCCCAGCCAGTTGCAGCGTCGTCGTCACCGGCGCCTCGGCCCGCGCCGCAACGATGGCCTTGGCGATGCGGCGCGACAGCCGCTCCTCCCCGAACTGATACAGCGTGTCCGCCAGCTCGCCCTCGGGCAACCCGTTCACCAGGTCCGCCGCCGTCGGCCCGCGGTCCCGGCCCATCCGCATGTCCAACGGCCCGTCGCCGCGGAACGAGAACCCCCGCGCCGGATCGTCAATCTGGAACGACGACACCCCCAGGTCCAGCACGACCCCGTTCAGCGCCGTGACGCCCCGGGCCGCCAGCAGCGCCAGCATGTCCCCGAACTGCCCCTGCACCAGGTGCAGCCGCCCCTGGTACCGCGCCTCCAGCGCCGCGCCGCGGGCGATGGCGTCCGCGTCCCGGTCCATCGCCCAGACCGTGCAGGCCGCGGCGCCCAGGATCGCAGCCGTGTAGCCGCCGCCGCCGAACGTCCCGTCCAGCACGCCGT
>Ga0123339_10001592_pt1 | contig 15604 bp, 10 predicted proteins | sample lystaG_FD_89956 | JGI IMG/M metagenome (GOLD analysis project Ga0123339, IMG submission 89956) | Glacier valley bacterial and archeal communities from Borup Fiord, Nunavut, Canada, to study Microbial Dark Matter (Phase II) -... | ecosystem: Environmental > Aquatic > Freshwater > Ice > Glacier ... | reverse complement strand
TTAAACCAGTTGGATTAGATAATCCAAAAACAGGAGAGAAAAATTATGCAGTTGTGCAGCTTAGATCAGAAAACATTAATAAGACAGCATACAATTTAGTTGGATTCCAAACAAGTTTAAAATTTTCTGAACAAGATAGAGTATTTAAAATGATACCAGGTTTAGAAAATGCGAAATTTTTGAGATATGGAGTAATGCATAAAAATACATATATAAATGCAAGTAAATTACTTGACAATAATTTTTGTATGAAACATAAAAATAACGTATATTTTGCGGGACAAATATCAGGAGTTGAAGGATACGTAGAAAGCAGTAGCTCAGGAATGATGGTAGCTATGAGTATTATATGTAAATTAAATGAAAGCATTATAGGATTTCCAGATGAAACAATGCTAGGAAGTTTAGCAAATCATGTGAGTTTAGAAAGTAAAAATTATCAACCTATGAATGCAAATTTCGGAATCTTAAAACCACTAGATATAAAAGGAAAAATAAAAGATAAAAAATTTAAATATACAATGTTTGCTGACAGATCAATGCAAAGTATGGCTAAGCTTAAAGAACAATTAGATTATATAAAGTAAGGGAAGTGAAAATTATGATATATTTATTATATGGTGAAGAGAAATATGACTTATATAAATTTGTTGATAAGATTAAATCTAAGTTTGATAAATTAGAAACAGGTGTGAATTTATTTTATGTAACAAAAGAGAATATCAATGAATTAGATTCTATATCTCAATCTGTAACTTTTTTTGGATCAAATAAAATAATCATAATTAAAGATACAAACTTAAAATTTGATGTTAAAAAATTGATTGTAAATTGTGATGAAGATGATATTTATTTAATAATTGATGATAATATAGATAAAAGAACAACAGAATATAAGGAATTGTCTAAAAGTTGTGAAGCTAAAGAATTTAAACATTTAAATACTAAAGATATGATAAGTTATATGATAAATACACTTAAAATGTATAAGCTTGGCATATCATATGATAATGCTCAATATATGGTTGATATATGTGGTGAAGATAAGAGTAACAACATTAATGAACTAAAAAAATTAGTTGCATTTTTAAATACAGGAGATACAGTTTCAAAAGATGTTATTGATAAAATATGTGTAAAAACTTTAAATTCTAAAATTTTTGATATGCTTGATTCTGCAGTAAATAAGGATAAACATAGAGCAATTGATATGCTAGATGAATTATTGATGCAAAAAGAACCAGCAATAAAAATTTCTGTCATGTTATATAAACACATCAAACAAATGTATATGATAAAATATTTAAAAGAAAAGAAAACCAATGATATAAATAGTATATTAGAAATTCATCCATTTGCATTTGGTAAGTTAAATAAAGTATCAGATAAATATAATATAGAATATTTAAGAATGTTAATTGATAAATTTGATAATTATGATTCGAAAACAAAAGTTGGCGAAATGGATTTTGAAATTGGACTTAAACAGATTATATGTATGATGTAATATAAAGACTAAGAACTTAGAATATGTCTATTCCAAGTTCTTAGTCTTTATATAAACAATAACAAGAAACATAACTTATTTCTTGCTAATGCGGTCTAAAGTGTAAAAGATAGAATTTATATTATCAGCAAATTCTTTGCTTAAATTTTGTATATTAGAAAAAGGTCCTATCGGATTACCACTCTTGTTAGATAATTCTACTGTCAGTGTAACCGTATTTTCTAAACTTACTCTATAATAGTCCATTACACCATATTTTAATTTTTCATTAATTGGAGTGTATTTTGTTATATTACTATAATAATTTAACCCTTTTAAAATAGTATCAAATTGTTTTTTTGTGGCGAGTTTACTGTCTGGATATCCATATATTTCACCGCCAGTTGAGTGATATGAAACAAATAATTTTAAATTTCTTTTATTATATATACTATTTACAAAATTATATAGCGATACATTTTCAGGGCATTGCTTATCAAATATTGTATCTCCTGGATATCCGTGTGGACTAGGTTTATTTACAGGTATATCATTGTATCTTAATCTTCCATATTTACTTTTATTTCTTAATTTCTTCATATTTTCAAATTCATGAATAGAGTTTGAATTTATATCTATACCCATACCATTTGATGACCAGATTGGTAAAACTTTACTATTTAAATTACACTCTTTAAGTATTGTATTCACATTATTTCTCAAATTTAGTGGTAAAATGAAGTCAGTAGAAGTTGTCATTAAATTCTTATATAATTTTTCTTGTATAAATCCTTTTATTGCATTTGAATCGTCTTTATCATACATTTCTAAATATTTTGTTGAATAATTTTGTAACTCATTTATATCCATATTATTTGTATTATGTAGTACGTTACTTGAAGATATTATATACCCTTCTGGATTTAAAACTGGTATAATATGAAAAGTATATTCATTTAAATATTTAGTGTAGCTATCGCTTTCGTTAATAATTTTATATACAAATTCTAGTAAAAAAGTAACTGTAACTAATTCGCAGCCGTGAGTTGCAGCAATTAAAATAACATCTTTACTACCATTACCGATTGTGTAATAATCAATAGAAAAACCAAAAGATGTATATCCAATCGGCTGTTTTTTATCTATTATATTACCACGATTTTTGCATAATCTATCTAATCTCGAAATCACTTCTTTGTAGGGTACGATATATTCATTTAAAAACATATTTATATTTCACCTAATAATACATATATGTTGCTTTCAATATATTATTTCATAATTATAGAATATTTATATAAAATCACTATAAAAATATAAGTATAAGTTAAATAAATGGTATTGTTAATATTTAATTTGTCCAAATATGTGTATAAACATTGACAAAATATTATGTATAATATATAATAAATACAGGTATAAATGAATTTTTTTTGGAGGTCAATATATATGAAACAGAATAGAAAAGGTATTTCTTTAATAGTACTAGTTATAACAATAATTGTTATTATTATATTAGCAGGAGCAGTAATACTAAGTTTATCAAATAATAATCCTATAAATAGTGGTAATGAAGCGGTTTTCAAAAGTGATTTGAAAGCATTCGAATCAGATTTAAGTATGTATTTAACTGAAAAATATGTGTCTACAACTGGATCATATAATCCTGAAAGTTTAAAAGCTGATGATTTAACAGCTGAATACAATGGAGTAATTATACCAGGAGTGACAATAAAAAATATAATTCCTATATTATCTACAAATAATAAATACAATGGACAACTTGAGATAGTAAATGGAAGATTAGTATATAAAGGTACTGACATACCAAAGAAAAGATGGGCAGAACAAATTAATTTAGAAGTAGTAAATGGTGATAGACTAAATGCTATAATTTCTACTTTAATTTACCTTCCAATATCTGCTGGTACTGATGCTTTATGTACTGTTAAAATTTCATCTAACTCAAGTATAGATAGTATAAACTTAGTTGGAAATTTACAGTTATTAGATGTAAATAGTGTACCGGTTGTACCGCAACCTATATTTACAATAGCTGCTCCAACTGGAAGTGATACGGATACACTTAGAGATGTTGATATAACAATAAATACGACTACACTTGCAGAGGGAACATATAAACTAAAATTAAAGGCAAGATGTATATCAAATATATATGGTATAACAAATGAGTCAGATGTGGAAACTGGATCTCTATTTGAAATAGATAATACACCACCAACAAATCCGACAATGGTAGCAACTCCGACAGCAATTACAAACGGAAATGTAACATTAACTATTAACTATGCAACAGATGCAGTAACTAAACAATACAGTACGAATGGAACAACTTGGTTTACGTATACAACTCCAGTAGTAGTTACAACAAATAGTACAACAGTATATGCAAAGGCAATTGATATATCTGGTAACCAGAGTGGTCAAAGTACAATAACCATTGCAAACATAGATAAAATACCTCCTATAGTTGCGTTTGGTACAAATGGAGCAATAAATGTACAAATAGCGAGCACAACAGTAACTGTCACTGATTTAGGACCAAGCAATATAAATTTAAGTACACTACAATATGTATGGGATACACAAAATATAACAACTCCAGTCAGTGGTTGGGCAGTATTTACAAATGGAACTGCTATTACAAAAACGGGAGTTACAGGAACATATTACTTATGGATAAAAGGTTCTGATAATATAGGAAACAGTGTTGTAGCAAAATCTAATGCGTTTGGAACAGATGTTACACCACCAACAAATCCAACAATGGCAGCAAGCCCAAGTGGATGGACAAATGGAAATGTAACAGTAACTATTAACTATCCAGTTGATGCAACAATTAAAGAATATAGTACAAATGGAACAACGTGGGGTAATTACACAGTTCCAGTAGTAGTAACCACAAATAATACAACAGTATATACAAGAGCAACAGATGCATCAGGAAATCAAAGTGGTCAAAGTACATTAACAGTAGCAAATATTGATAAAACAGCTCCAAATATAACAGAGGCTATATCTGGAAGTAGTTTATATGATGATTCTAAATTTGCAAGTGGAATTAACAGTACATATGTATATAATAATTTTGGAAATGGAGTAGTAACGAATACAAGAGTGGCAATGGCAGATTCACCTACGGGATCTGGATATGGTTTAATGATTAAAACAACAGCAGTAGCAACACCAGGATGGGGAGGTTTCTTTTTTGCAACATCTAGTTCGCCAGGTAAAGTATTTATAACAAAAATAATAGCTAAAATACCAGTTGGATGCGATATAAACTGGGGATCTAATCTATTCGGTGATGGTGGAACAATTATGTGGCTTACATCACAAGCAGGAACTGGAGCTTGGCAAGAATATGTATGTAAAGTATCATGCGGTACAACTGGAACATTTAGTACAACTAACTTCTATTACTTGACAGGTGGACCTACTCCAACAAGTGCTTTACCATTAACATGGAACGTTGCATACGCAACAGTTTTTGATACAACAAAATGGGGAGTATCAAATGGTATAATGGTAAATGCAACTGATGAATCAGGAATAGTTGGATATGGAATAAATCAAAGTAGTGTAACAGCACCAACATTTACAAGTTGCACTCCAACTACAAATTTTGCTACAGTATTTGATAATATAACTTCAAATGGAGTATATTATGTGTGGCTTAAAGATCAAGCTGGGAATATTAGAAATAAAGATGTAACAGTTAGTTATATCAGAAGTATTCCAGTTGCTAAATTCTCTTTTAACAGTAGTATTATAAATGAAATGACTAGTAAATCATATGTTGGTACAGGAACTTCATATGTAGCAGGTAAAATAGGAAATGGTATAAGTATAACTAATGGACAAATTGAAGTACCATTATCTGATTTAGGAATAACTGCTGCAACTAACATAGTGACAACATCATTCTGGTTTAAATGGAACGGTGATGATGGCATTATGCCTATTGGATTTAGAATATATGATGCATGGATTACAGGTGGATATTTTGGATTTAATACAGCTCAAGGTGATGTATATGGAATAAATAATCCTTTCACTATTGGGGTTTATACACATGTAGTATTAATATTTAATAAAAATGATTATAATTTGAATTCTATATATATTAATGGAGTTAAGCAAATATTATCACAAAAACAAGGTGCGCAAAGTAATGTAAATTCAGTGTTTGAAGGTAATTTAAATATAAGTGGATGGGATTCTAGTGACGGATATTTTTGGGCAGGTTCATCAATGGATGAATTGAAAGTATACAACAAAGCATTAACTGATAGCGAAATTCTATTAATTATGAATGAATAAATCAAAATAGTATAATATAGAAAGTATGTAGAATTTATAATTCTATATACTTTCTTTTTATTTGAGTGTAAAATATAATTATAAGTTAAATTTTGTTAGTTCTATAATATATATTGAATAAAAAATAAGTATATAGATATAATATATATAGGTGATATTAATGAATAAAAGCTATTTAAATTTTAGAACAGATATGGCTGATGAAAGAATAGACATATATAAAAAAGTTCATAATTTAAGTGAAATTGATGGTGTAATTGTAAAATCGACAGATACAGATAATGTAAAAATTACTACAGTTGATATTACAAATGAAAATGGTGAAAAAGCTTTATCTAAAAAAATGGGTAAATATATAACTATTGAATCTTTAAATATGGAATATTTAACAGAGGATGAAAAGCAAATACTTATATCAAAGGTTGCAGAACAAATAAAGATACTAGTAAATGACGATCATAAATCTATAATGATAGTTGGACTTGGAAATATATATGTAACGCCGGATGCATTAGGTCCTAAAGTAGTAAAATATTTAGATATAACGAGGCATTTACTTAAATTTGCTAAAGAGTATGTAGATAGTAATACACGAGAAGTAAGTGCTATTTCACCAGGGGTATTAGGTACAACGGGTATAGAAACTTTTGAAATAATTGAAAGTGTAGTCAATAAGGTAAAACCCAATATGGTGATTGTTATAGATAGTTTGGCATCGCAAAGTGTACATAGAGTTGGCAAAAGTATACAACTTAGTAACATGGGTATTGTGCCTGGTGCAGGAGTTAAAAACAAGCGAGTTGGAATAAACGAAGAAACGTTGAAGATACCTGTAATTGCAATTGGAGTACCCACTGTCGTAGATATGGCTACAATTACAAATGAAGCTATTGATAAATTAATTGAAAACAGTCAAAAAGAAATTACCGAATTTAACAATGAAAACTTAAATGATAAACATAGCAGTAGCATATTTAATTTGTTAAATAATGATAATAGATATAGTATGATTGCAAACACTTTAGATACAGAGAACTATATTGTTACCCCCAAAGAGATCGATGAAATAATAGATAAAATGTCAGAGATATTAGCAAGTAGTATAAATTCTATATCAAAAAAATAAATAGCAAGGCATGAGTACAAAAACTTATGCCTTTTTTTTTGTACAAAATGGATAAATATACAATAATTTATCATTTAATATATAAATTATTGTATATTTATATATTAAATGATATAATGATATCAATTTGAAATGAGGTGATGTTTTGAAAACATTTGTTGAAATATTAAAAGGTGCAATTATAGGAATAGCCAACGTAATACCTGGAGTAAGTGGTGGAACAATGGCTGTTGTTATGAATATATATGATAAACTTATTGATGCAATAGATAATATTTTTGTACATCCAATAAAAGCAATAAAATCGATTTGGGTGTATATAGTGGGAGTTATACTAGGTATATGTTCATCTGTTATGGGAATATCATATTTGTTAGCTAACTACGAAATAGAGACAACAGCGTTGTTTGTTGGTCTTATTATTGGCGCTCTTCCTCTTGTTATTGGGCAAATTAAGGGTGAAAAAATTAAAAGTATTGATATCATATTGTTTGTCGCTATGATGATGATAGTAATTTTACTACCATTCTTAAGCCTAATAGGCACTAGCGGCGTTGTAAATACAAATCCAATACTTATGCTAGTAATTGGCATAATAGCTGCAATAACAATGGTTGTTCCTGGAGTTAGTGGATCAATGATTTTAATGACTATAGGGTATTACGATAGTATAACTACAATGGTTGATAATGCGATAAAAGCAATTATCAATTTGAATATTACAGAATTCTTTTCAAACTTTATAGTTTTATTACCATTTGCCATAGGTGTATTTGCAGGTATAATATTTGCTGCAAAACTAATTAAATGGTTACTTGCAAAATATAATAAAACTGTACATTGGGCAATTTTAGGTCTTGTTGCATCAAGTCCATTTGCAATAATAATGAATTTAGATTTATCATTATTAAATGTAAAAACATTAGCAATATCAGTAATAACATTTTTAATAGGATATAAAATAGCAAGTTTATTTAGTAAAGTAGAATAATATGGGGTGTTTTAAATGAGAAAAATAGCAATAAGTATTATAGCAGTTATGGTTATATTAATTAGTTTATCTGGAATATACGCTAGCAGTGAAATAGCAATATTAGATACAGATTATACAGATACTGTATATAAATTTAGTGAAAATAATGATATTAAGTTACCATTTGTAAGGATGACTGCGGCTAGAATGATAATGGATAAAGATATAAATAAATCAGGAATTTCTTATGCAGGCGAGAGTCTAAGTGTTATAAATAATTTAAAAGGTATTCAAACACTTATTTCATCTGATACAGTAAGAATAACTGGAAACATGGAATATGCAGTAGTAATAGCACCAACAGTTATAATTGATGGTACTATAGAAAAATCTATGGTAATTGTTTCGCAAAATGTTACCATTTCTGAAAATGCAGTTATAAAAGAAGATTTATTTTGTAGTTCAAGCAAATTAGAACTATTAGGAAGTATTGAAGGAAATTTACTAGGAGCTATTGAAAATATTGATATATTTGGTAATATATCACAAGATTTAAGAGCTGATATTGGTAACATTACTTTAGATGAAAAATCAAAAATACAAGGAAATATATACATAAGATCGTATAATAACATTGATATTAGTGATAAATATCCAAACGCAACAATTGAAGTTATAAAGCAAACAAATGAAGTATATAAAATGGATATATGGAAACTTCTTAGAACAGCTGCAATATTTGCATTATTATATTTGTTAATTTCAAGTAAAACAAATATAATTAAAAATGCTTTAATTAAAGTTAAGACTTATAGAATATCTACAGTTGTTATTGGACTTGCAAGTATAATATTACTTCCATTATTATTTATATTAATTGTGGTTTTATCTTTAATAGGACTTGGAATAATAGCATTTCCTATAGCAATTTTGTATTCAGCATTTATAATTTCAACTTTTGCATTATCAACACTTATAGTTGGATCTATAATGAGTGAATATATTATAAATAAATATAGTGATAAAATAAATGGAAATATATTTAAATTGATTTTTGCTTTATTATTATTCTTTGTAATTAATATAGTTTGTGATTTACCGACAGTTGGAAGTACAATATCATTAATGATATGTGTATTATCAACAGGAATAGTGTTTACAACAACATTTAGAAAAATAAAGGAATAAGGTTAAAAGTAAAGTAATAAAAAGAATGTGTAAGACAATTAATGTTTTACACATTCTTTTTTTATTAGTATAAAGTGTCAATACAGTTATTAATAAATATATATTTGTAAAGTTATAGCTATTTACTTGAAAAATCGAAAAATATATAGTAATATATTAGTATATATTTTTTAGGAGGACGTAAATGAAAAAGTGGTATACAATTGATAAGGAAGAAATAATATCAGAATTAAATTCAAGTAGAGATGGATTATCCAATGATGAAGCAAAAAAAAGATTGATGGAAAAAGGATATAACAAATTAAAAGAAGCTAAAAAAAGAGGAATACTTTTAAGATTTGTAGATCAATTTAAAAATGTTATGATAATTGTACTTATAATAGCAGCATTGCTATCATCTATTGTATCAGTTCTTGAGCATGAACCATTAACAGATACAATAATAATATTAGTTGTAGTAATGTTAAATGCAATACTTGGTGTTGTACAAGAGAGTAAAGCTGAGAAAGCAATTGAAGCTCTAAAAAGTATGTCACTACCATATATTAAAGTAAAACGTGACGGAAAAATTTTAAGTATAAAGGTTGAGGAAATAGTTATAGGAGATATTGTATTAGTTGAAGCTGGTGATTATATACCTGCAGATATGAGAATAATAGAGAATCACAGTTTGAAGATTGAAGAGTCATCTTTAACTGGTGAATCAGTTCCTGTAGATAAATTTGAAGATATGTTAAAAGTAGATGTTGAGTATGCATTAGGAGACAGAGTAAATATGCTTTACTCTGGAAGTAGCTGTGTATATGGTAGAGGTGAAGCAATTGTTACCGAAACAGGAATGAATACTGAACTTGGCAAAATAGCTGAAGCTATATCTGGCATTAATTCTGAAGAAACACCACTACAAGCAAAAATGAGAGAACTTAGCAAAATGATTAGTATAATTGTAGTGGCTATAGCATTTATAATGGTTATAGTTGGAATGGTACAAGGCAAACCTATACTAGATGTATTCATGCTCGCAATAGCACTTGCAGTTGCAGCTATACCTGAGGGTTTGGCGGCAGTTATTACTATAACACTTGCAGTTGGTGTACAAAAAATGGCAAAAGAAAAAAGTATTATACGTAAGTTATCTGCAGTTGAAGCATTAGGTTCTACAGAGGTTATATGTTCTGATAAAACTGGAACTCTTACACAAAATAAAATGACTGTAAGAAAAATATATGTAGATAATAAAGTAATTGATGTAACTAACGATGAAAATTTAAAAGATTTAAATATAGATATATTTTCAAAAATATTTACTTTGTGTAATGATACTAGATTTGGAGAAGATAATGGTAATAAAATTTTACTTGGAGATCCAACTGAAACTGCTCTAATATCATTTGCTGAAAGAATTAATATTGATAAAGAACAGTATGAAAAAACATACAAAAGACTAGAAGAAGTTCCTTTTGATTCTACTAGAAAAATGATGAGCACAATAAATGAAGTGGGCGGAAAGTACATGATTTGTACAAAAGGTGCTATTGAGTCCGTTATTAATAATTCGAAATACATATTAATTAACGGTGAGGTTAAAGACTTAACAGATGATATAAAAAGTGATATATTACTTGAAAATTTATATTTAGCTAAAAATGCTTTAAGAATTTTGGGGTTTGCATATAAATACGATGAAAATTTAGTAGTTGTAAAAAGTCAAGAGGATATTAATAAAATTGAATCAGATTTGATTTTTGTAGGTATGACTGGAATGATTGATCCACCAAGACCAGAAGCTAAAGAAGCAGTTAAACAATGCTTTGAAGCTGGGATGATACCAGTTATGATTACAGGAGATAACATTGATACAGCAATTGCTATAGCTATGGAACTTGGGATATTAGTTGATCCTAGTCAAGCAATAATCGGTTTAGATATAGATAAAATATCAGATGAAGAATTAATTAAAAAAGTTCAAGATATAAGAGTTTATGCTAGAGTATCACCAGAAAACAAAATAAGAATAGTGAAAGCTTGGAAAAAAGCTGGCAAGACTGTTGCAATGACTGGAGATGGGGTAAACGATGCTCCTGCACTTAAAGGTGCTGATATTGGTATAGGCATGGGTATAACTGGCACAGAAGTGTCAAAAAGCGTATCTAGTATGATACTTGCAGATGACAACTTTGCTACAATAGTTGTTGCTGTAAAAGAAGGCAGAAGAATATATACTAATATACAGAATGTTATAGTTTATCTATTAGCCTCAAATTTAGCAGAAGTATTTATAATATTTTTCGCAACACTTATGGATAAAACTTTGCTTTTACCTATACAAATACTATGGATAAATTTAGTAACAGATACAATACCTGCAATAGCACTTGGATTTGAAAAAGAACAACCAGATATTATGAAACAAAAACCAAGAAAGAAGACAGAAAAGTTTTTTAATGCTTTTCTTACATCTAGAATTGTAATACCTGCTATTTTAAAAACAATTGTTATATTTGTATTATATATGTTTGTAGAACAAACACATAACGCTGTTATTGCTAGTGGTGCAGTATTTGTAACACTTGCTACAATAGAAATATTATTTTCATTTATATGTAGATCAGATAGACAGCCAATATATAAAATAGGATTTTTCTCAAATAAGTATATGGTTATATGCGTTATTGCAACACTTATAATTCAATATACAATACTAATGATACCAATGACACGTGAATGGTTAAAAGTTGAAGCTATTCCAGCTGAAATATATGTATTAATAGTATCATCAGCCATTATATCAATCATCCTATTTGAAATTGTAAAAATTGTTCTTGCAAAGATTTATGTTAAAGAAGATAAATAATATCATAAAAAAAGATGTTAAACATACAATTAACTAAGGTGATTGTATGTTTAATTTTAATTTTAATAGACACAATATATTTGATAATATATTAGGTAATGGTTTCAAAAGAGGAAGTAATAGTAGAAGCAGTAGATTTTCAGGTGAATACAAGGTTATTCCACAAGAGGAACTGCATGAATTTTTAAAACAAGATGTATGTGTTTTGGATGTAACTACTGAAAGTGAGTTTAAAAGTATGCATATAAAAAATGCTATAAATATACCTTTAAATGTGTTAGGAAGAAATTTTCAAAGTATGGTTCCTGATATAAAAACAAAAATACTCGTGTATTGTGTAACTGGAGAAAGAACTAGAATAGCAATACAAAAGCTCAACAACATGGGGTATAAGAATATACATATATGGGGAAATGGTGGACTAAATACTTTGAAACTTAAAGAATTACTCGAATATTAAAAGATATTGTATAAAAATGTTAAAAAAAAGTTAATTTTGTAAAAAGAATTAACTTTTTTCATATATAAAATTAAAGCAAAATATATCTTATATTACATTATTATTGTAAACTCACTCGCGAAATATGTTGCTTAATATACAAGTACTAATAATAAAAATAGTATAAAGACAGTTTTAGTAATAAAAATGTAACAAAAATAATATATAAAAAGTATTGCTTTTTGTTTTCATATGTTGTACAATATTATTAAGTTAAAAATCATATGATTTAGTTGTATGAGACTATACAAAAGAGGGTGTTGTTTTATGTTAGAATTTTGGAAAAATGAATGGGAATTATTATTAAACGATTTAACTACAGTTAAAGAAACTATTAAGAAGATGTTTGGCGTAAAAGAGGAATTATTAATGCTTAATGTTGCGACTGAACAAGTAGCTGAAGTTGAAGAAGAACAAGAAAAAGTATACGAAAATGATGCGGTAGATCATAAAGTTACTGCATATTTTGGTGAAGACATTGAAGCAGTAAGACAAAATACAAGTGGAGATAAAACTCAACACGAAGTATTAAGAGGATATGCTCAATATTTCAAACCATATGTTGCTAGTCATGAAATGTGTAATGGTGCTTTTAGAAAGTATTATGATAGACATGTGTTAGAAATAGCAACTAGTGATATTCCAGTTGAACAATTAAGAATTGTTCAAAATAATGTGGATATATTTATTGGTGGACAAGAAGTGTTTGGAGAAAATGGTCAATTCATTGATTCTAGAGTTGATACTATATTCAAAAAAGTTGGTGCACCACAAATATGCAAAATGGTTGGAATTTTACATGATAATACAGATAATGTAGTAAATGCACAAGGTGAAAGATTATTTGCAGAAGCAGTTCATTATATGGTTGATAATGGAATCAAAATAGATAAAGATGGAGATTTAATAAAACCTATTAAAACAGTTTTAGAAGATAAGTTAAACAACGTTCATACTAGTTTACGCAATCATGAAGACTGGAATGATGAATATCAAAAATTACTTTCTGATGAAAGAAAATATTTATATGCATTAAACAGAATAGAACAATTCGAAACAGAACAAAAAATATCAGAATTCGAGTCTAAACTTAGTAGTATAGGTTTACCTCAAGACGTACAATAATATAATAAATTATTAACAAAAGTATACAAAATTGCAAATTTAAAGTAGCAATATTGTATACTTTTGTTTTTGACATAATTAGGTATAGCTTTTTTCATGATTTATCTTCAATATTTTAATGCTTTCCTTGATTTTACGTTACTTTTATTATATAATTAAACTATTAAAAAAATAGTAAAAACTAGGAGATGTACAAAATGAATGATAAATTAAAACAAATAAAACAGCAATTAGAGCTAGAATTAAATGATTCAGTTAAAGTAGAAGATATAGAAAACATTAAAGTTAAATATCTTGGTAAAAAAGGTGAAATAACTACAATTCTTAAAACTTTGGGCCAAATGGCGCCAGAAGATAGAAAAGAAGCTGGTAGTTTAATTAATACTTTAAGACAAGAAGTTGAAATAGATATTGAATTTAAACTTAAAAAACTAAGAGATAGTGAAATAGAAAAGAAAATAAATTCTGAAAAAATTGATGTTTCTATTGATAAGTCAAATAGACAAAGTGGTAGTAAGCACCCTTTGACTATTGTTTTAGATGATATAAAAGAAATATTTATTGGTATGGGTTACTCAATTGCTGAAGGACCTGAGATAGAATTTGCAAAATTGAATTTTGATGCTTTGAACACACCTAAAGATCATCCTGCTAGAGATTTGCAAGATACATTCTATATAACAGAGGATATAATACTTAGAACTCAAACATCACCTGTTCAAGCTAGAACTATGCTTAAACAAAAACCTCCTATAAAAATAATATGTCCAGGTAGAGTATATAGATCAGATAATGTCGATGCTACTCATTCACCTATGTTTCATCAAGTTGAAGGATTAGTTGTAGATAAAAATATAACTATGTCAGATTTAAAGGGAACTTTAGAAACATTTGCAAAAACATATTTTGGTGAGGAAACTAAAATACGTTTAAGACCACATCATTTCCCATTTACTGAGCCTAGTGCAGAAGTAGATGTATCATGTTTTGTATGTGGCGGTATAGGATGTAAGGTTTGTAAAGGTGAGGGCTGGATAGAAATATTAGGTGCTGGTATGGTTCATCCTAATGTATTAGAAGCAGCTGGTATAGATTCTAAAATTTATTCTGGATTTGCGTTTGGAATGGGATTAGAAAGAATAGCAATGACAAAATTTGATATAAACGATATGAGATATTTATATGAAAATGATGTTAGATTTTTAAAACAGTTTTAGAAAGTAGGAAATAATATGAATGTTTCACTTAATTGGCTAAAAGAATATGCTAAGTTAGATGATAATTTAGATATAAAAGAAATAACTGAAAGACTTACTATGAGCGGTAGTAAGGTAGAAAAATATGAAAAATATGGAGAATCTACTGAAGGAGTATATACTGGATTAGTAGAAAATATAGTTAAACACCCAGAAGATGATACTTTTAATATTGTAACATTAAACCTTGGTGATAGAACGTATACAGCAGTAGCTAAAATACCTGATATACAAATAGGTGATATAGTTCCTGTAGCACTTCCAAATGCAAAAATAATTGGGAAGATTGTTAAAGAAGATTTAGTTAAAGGTATTAAGTCTGAATGTATGATTTGTCATATATTAGATTTAGGCTTAACAAAAGAAAATTTTCCTATTGTTAAATCATCAGGATTAATATCTTTTCCTAAAGATGTTAAAATAGGAGAAGATGTATCAAAATTAATAGGTCTTGGAGATTATGTAATAGAATTTGAAATAACTCCAAATAGGTCAGATTGCTTATCTGTAGAAGGATTGGCTCGTGAAACAGCTGTAACTTTTGGATTAGAATGTGTAGAATTATGGCAAGATAAAGCTGTGGATTTAAACAATGTTCAAAATATAGATAAATTAAGTGTAAAAATAGAAACAGAAAATTGTAAAAAGTATGTAATGGGTGTTGCTAAAAATATTAACATAGGAAATTCACCTTTTGAAATGCAAGTTAAATTAATGAAATCAGGATACGCAGTTATAAATAACATAGTTGAT
>Ga0123339_10001588_pt1 | contig 15671 bp, 13 predicted proteins | sample lystaG_FD_89956 | JGI IMG/M metagenome (GOLD analysis project Ga0123339, IMG submission 89956) | Glacier valley bacterial and archeal communities from Borup Fiord, Nunavut, Canada, to study Microbial Dark Matter (Phase II) -... | ecosystem: Environmental > Aquatic > Freshwater > Ice > Glacier ... | reverse complement strand
TGATGCCCCACAGCGCGCCCGACGTGAACACGCGGTGCTCGTAGAGCGCGATCAGCGCGCCGAGCGAGCGCGGGTTGACGCGCTCGAGCAGCAGCGTGGTGCTCGGGCGGTTGCCGGGGAAGGCGCGCTGCGCGGCGAGCGCGTCTTCTCCGATGGGTGACGGCGCCTCGCCGGCGCGCTCGGCGCGTGCTTTACCGGCGGTACGGCCGAGCATCAGCGCCTGACCTTGCGCCAGGCCGTTGGCGAGCAGCATCCTGTGCTGCGCGTCGAGGCGTTCGCCGATCGTCGCGTCGAGCTCCGCGCCGGCCGCATCGCGCTGCGCGACGAGAATGAACTCGACCGGCGTCACGTCGCTGCCCTGGTGAAGCATCTGGAAGTAGGCGTGCTGGCCGTTGGTGCCAGGCTCACCCCACACCACCGGGCTGGTCGCGAAGGGCAGTGCTTCGCCGGAACGGTCGACGCGCTTGCCGTTGCTCTCCATCTCGAGCTGCTGCAGATAGGCGGGCAGGCGCTTCAGCCCTTGCGCATAGGGCGCGACGCTGCGGCTGGTGAACTCGTGGAAGTTGCGATACCAGAGGTCGACGAGGCCGAGCAACATTGGCACGTTGCGCTCGACCGGCGAATTGGCGAAGTGCTCGTCCATGGCATGTGCGCCGGCGAGCAGCGCGCGAAAGCCCTCGGCGCCGATGGCGATGGCGATCGGTAACCCGATCGCCGACCAGAGCGAGTAGCGGCCGCCCACCCAGTCCCAGAAGGCGAAGGTGGTAGCGATGCCGAAGCGCGCCGCTGCCTCCACGTTCGTGGTCGCGGCCACGAAGTGCTGCTCGATGTTTTCGCCGCCGCGCGCCAGGAACCAGGCTTTCGCCGTCTCCGCGTTGGCCATCGTCTCCTGCGTCGTGAAGGTTTTGCTGGCGACGATGAAGAAAGTCTCGGCCGGTTCGAGCTGCGCGAGCACCGACGCGATGTCGTGCCCGTCGACGTTGGAGACGAAGTGGAAGCGAAGCTGCGGGTGCGCGAAGGCCGCCAGAGCGAGCACCACCATCTGCGGCCCGAGGTCGCTGCCGCCGATGCCGATGTTGACGACGTGCCGCAAGCCGCCCGAACCCGCGCGGGCCCGCACCTGCTCCGCGCAGAGCAGCATGCGGTCGAGCACGCCGTGCACCTCGGCCGAAAACGGCGCGGTGCCGGGCGGCGCGCGCAGAGCCGTATGCAGCACGGCCCGCTGTTCGCTGCCGTTGATGGCGCGGCCGGCGAGCATCGCGTCGCGCTGCGCTTCGAGGTCGCATTCGCGCGCGAGCTCGGCGAGCCAGCGCAACGCGGCCACGTCGATCAGGTTCTTCGACAGGTCGGCGAAGACCTCCGGCGCTTCGAAAGACAGCGTGGCGTAGCGCGAAGGGTCGCGGGCGAAGGCCTCGCGCAGGTCGAAGCCCTTTCCGTGGGCCTGGTGGTGGCCGGCGAGCGCGGCCCAGGCGGGCGCGCGGTCGCAGCGGGTGTAGGTGGCGAATTCGTCGGCGTTCATGAGGGCATGATGATGGCCTTTCGTCCTCACCTTTCAGGAAGACAGCATGCACTCCGACCTTCGGCTCCTCCTCGGCGGCCTCCTGGCTCTGGCCGGGTTCCAGGCTTCAGCCCAGCTTCGGCTGTACGAGCACGACCGCTTCACGGGACGCTCGGTCTCCGTCAACAGTTCGGTGCGCGACCTGGCCCGCCAGGGCTTCAACGACAAGGCGTCGTCGGCCATCGTTCGCGGCGGCAACTGGGTGCTGTGCCAGGACTCGCAGTTCCGCGGCCGCTGCCTCACCCTGCATCCCGGCCGCTACCCCTCGCTGAGCGCGATGGGGCTGAACGACCGCGTTTCCTCGGTCCGCCGCGTCGTTCGCGGCCGGCCGCGCTGAGTCGGCGCTGAGTCGGCGCGGCTATCCTCGTTGCATGTCATTCGACCTCGTCTTCTTCGGCGGCACCGGCGACCTCACATGGAGGAAGCTCATGCCGGCCCTGTTCCAGGCGTTCCGGCACGGCAAGCTGCCCGAGGGCGGCCGCATCCTCGCGGTCTCGCGGCAGGACCTGAACGACGATTCCTATCGCGAGTGGCTGCAGGAGCGATCGCACGAGGTCGAGGGCGCCAAGCGCCCGAGCGACGACGAGTTCGCGCGCTTCGGCGCCCTGCTGCACTACCTGCGCATGGACCTTTCGCAGCCCGCCGACTACGCGCGGCTGAAGGGCTGGCTCGAAGAGCGCCAGGCCGACGTGGTGGTGATGTACCTCGCCACCAGTCCCGACCTGTTCACCGCCGTCTGCACACAGCTAGGCAACGCCGGCCTGAACGGGCCGAAGGTGCGCGTGGTACTCGAGAAGCCGCTCGGCCGCGACCTGGCGAGCGCTCAGGAGATCAACCGCGTGGTGCGCTCGGTGTTCCCCGAAGAGCAGGCGTTTCGCATCGACCACTACCTCGGCAAGCCCTCGGTGCAGAACCTGATGGCGCTGCGCTTCGGCAACGCCCTGTTCGAGCCGCTGTGGCGGCGCGAGTGCATCGCCAACATCCAGATCACGCTCGCCGAAGGCATCGGCGTGGGCACGCGCGGCGACTTCTACAGCCGAACCGGCGCGCTGCGCGACATGATCCAGAACCACGCGCTGCAGCTGCTCACGATGGTCGCGATGGAGCCGCCTTCGCGCAACACGGCCGACGCCATCCGCGACGAGAAGCTCAAGGTGCTGCGCTCGCTCAAGCCCTTCACGGCCGAGAGCGTCGCGCGCGACGTGGTGCGCGGCCAGTACCGTGGAACCAGCGGCGGCAGCGGCGGCGGGCAGAAGGTGCCGGGCTTCCTCGAAGAAGCCAACGTGCCGGCCGGCAGCCGCACGGAAACGTTCGTTGCCCTGCGCACCGAGGTCGAGAGCTGGCGCTGGGCCGGCGTACCGTTCTACCTGCGCACCGGCAAGCGCCTGGCCAATCGCGACGCGCAGATCGTGGTCACCTTTCGGCCCACGCCGCACAGCATCTTCGTCGGCGTGAACCCGCCCAACAAGCTGGTCATCAAGCTGCAGCCGGAAGACGGCCTCGAGTTGCATCTGCTCGCCGCCAAAGGCTCGGCGCAAGGCGAAGCATTGGCGCCGGTCTCGCTCGACCTCGATTTCGACAAGGCCTTCGCCGAGAACCGCGTGGGCGCCTACGAGCGCTTGCTGCTCGACGTGATCGCCGGCCGCCTCAACCTGTTCGTGCGCAGCGACGAGCAGGAAGAAGCGTGGCGCTGGGTCGAGCCCATCCTCGAGGCGTGGCAGGCCGACGACGCGGGCCCGCGGCCCTATGCGGCTGGCACCTGGGGCCCGGCTGCCGCGAGTGCTCTGGTCGCCCGCGACGGCGCGGCCTGGGACGAAGAACAGTAGCCACGCCGCGGCGCCGGTTGTCGCGAAGTGGCGCTCGCCACGATCAGCGAAAGGCGACTTCCCACCACAACTGGCCGAGCGCGCGAGGGGCCGAACCGTCGCTCCGCCACACGGCCTAGCCGACGCGCGGTCCGGCCGGCATGTCGTTGCCGCAGCCGCCGTCAGCGAAAGTGGCTGCGCCGGGCGATCGGCAACGAGCGTAACCGGCGCGACCGATCGCCGCTCCGCCACTTCACCGTCCGGCCCCGAGGTTTCGTCGAAAGAGAGGCCGGCGCTGGCCGGCGTGGCGAGCGAGGCGCGCGCCGACAGTCGGCGCGCGCCTCAACCCCTACTTCGGGTCGAGACCGCGAATCGGAATGGACTCGGCGTCCACCGGTGGAATCTCGACGATCTTCTCGGCATTCGCCTGATCCCTGAAGTTGGCGGGCTCGGTCTCGGTCGCGGCGCGCTCCGATTCCTGCAGCGCTTCGCGTTGGGCGATCGGCGATCCGTTTTCGGGCGATGACGGCTTGTTCATGCGGTGTCTCCTGCGTGCGGCGAGGGCTGCCGCTCTCGCCAGTGGACGCGATGCTGCACGCCGAAGCGAGCCTTCAAGCGCGCGTTCGCCTGTGGGAAATGGCTGGCAGACGGCGCACGGCGTCGTCGGCACACTGCAGCGCATGAGCACAGCCGCGCCACGCAAGCATTTCTCGATGATCCGCAGCTTTCATCTGGCCGATGTGTTCACCCTTGCCAATGCCGCTTGCGGCATGGGCGGCGTCTTCATGGCGATGGCGTATCTCGTGTCGCACGAGGCTACGCAGCTGCTGGCGGCAGCGGCGTTCGCACCGGCGGCGTTCTTTTTCGACGTGGTCGATGGCCGCGTCGCTCGCTGGCGTCAGACTTCCTCGGCACTCGGCCGCGAGCTCGACTCGCTCTCCGACGTCATCTCGTTCGGCGTGGCGCCCGCCGCGCTCGCGTTCGCCAGCGGCATGGCCGGCCTCTGGGACTCGCTGGCGCTCACCTACTTCGTGTGCTGCGGCGTCTCGCGCCTCGCCCGCTACAACGTCACCGCCGAGGCGCTTTCGGAAGGCAGCGACAAGGTGAGGTACTTCGAGGGAACGCCTATTCCGACCAGCGTGCTGCTCACCGCCGTGCTCGCCTGGGCCGCCTGGCACGGGCGAGTCGGCGAGGCGCTCTACGGCGGCGTGTGGACGCTGGCCGGTGCCGACCTGCACCCGCTGGTGCTGCTGTTCGCGCTCTCGGGAACACTCATGATCAGCAAGACGCTGCACGTACCCAAGCTGTAGCCTCTGCGGCTGGCACTACCTCAGGCGTGGCGACGCGCCCTGTGGATCCACTCGGCGGCCAGCATCTCCGTGGAAACCGAGCGCTCGAGCGCCGATCGCGAGAGACCCGAGGCTTCGTAGTGCAGGTTTTCGTAAAGCTCCGCAGTGGCCGGATGGGCGGAAAGAATTGCATCCATCACGGTTTGCGGCAAAGGGATCTGCAACGCGACCTGCAACTGGCTCACCAGCGACCGGTACTGGTCGGCGCCGATCGCCGATGAACTCGCCTCCACGCGTTCGAGCAGCCGCGCAAGCGCGATCAGGGTTTCGATGCGAGTCTTGAGCGATTCTGTTCCGGGCAGGTTCACAGCGGTTCTTTCCGCCCGAAGTCTCAGGCGTCACGGAACTCAGATTGGGGGCTCTGCGCACCGGTTCAAGCAGTCGTCGGCAATGTCTTACCGGGACGAGCCGGCTTGTCCCACAGGCGCCGGCCGAGTGCTGAAATATGGTCGTTGCGCGCGCCTCGTGCGCAGCCTCCTCAACTTTGCCGAGAACGACACCATGGCCATCGAATCCGCCAGCACCGCAATCCACGAAGCAGTTGATACCGCAGAAGACAAGGCCGCCACCACGCTGCAAAAGCTGCGCGAGCAGACCGACGCCGTGGTGCAGCGAGTGCGCCCGCAGATCGACGCCGTCTCCGACTACGTGCGCAACGAGCCGACCAAGGCGTTGCTGGTCTCGGCCGCCACCGGCGCAGCGCTGATGGGCCTGATCGCCCTGCTCACCCGGACTCCGAGCCGCTCGGAGCGCTTGAGCGGCTCGGCCCACTCCATCCTCTCGAGCGTGAGAGACGCCGCCATCGACTTGGCAGACCAGGCTCATGCCGCGATCGACACCGCCGCCGCCGCGACGCGCAAGTACGCCGCGCAGGGCCAGGCGCTCACCGACAAGGGTCAGAAGTACGCCGAACGCGCCAACAGACTCCTGGCCCGCTCGCAGAAGAAAGCGGCCAAAGCGCAGCAGCGCGCCATGACCCAAGCCGCCGCCGCGCAGGCGCAGGCATCGTCGACGATGGACACCGTCAGCGAAACAGTTTCCGACGCGTGGAAGAGCCTGCGCGACCAGGCTGGCCCGGTAGTCGACAAGCTCAAGCCGCAGATCGATGCCGTGACCAGCTACGCCAAGGATGAACCGGCGCGCACCGCCTTGGGCGTGGCCGTAGCGGGCGCCGTGCTCCTCGGTCTGATGGCGCTGATCAACCGTTCGGAAGACTGATCGGACGACGATCCACGCGCCGGTCGCTTTCCTCCCGATGAACGGGCGGCTCCAGTAGCCGGCCCTGCAACGTTTTACAAAGGGCTTACAGGTCTTTCGAACCCCCGCTGGCAAAGTTTTGCACAGGGCAGAGGGAGACCGGTGTGAGGCTGAAGAACATGTTGGGATGCGCGGCGCTGCTGGCGCTGGCGGCTTGCGGTGGCGGCAGTGGCAGCGGGGGTGGCGGCGGTTCAGCCGGTTCCGGCAGCAGCAGCGACGCTGGTTATCAGGCCGGCCCCGGCCCGCAAGGCGGCGCAGTGCTCTACAGCGACTTGCGTTTGGGCAAGAAACTCATCTTGCATCAGCGCGAGCTGATCGCCGTCACGCCCGCGACGCTGCATGACCGGCTGGCTGCCATGGACACCGCACTCGACGCTTTCGACGGCGCGTTCCTGCACCTGCCCGCTAGTACCGACGCCGTGATGAAACCGGCGCCGCTCAGCGCGCAAGCCATCGCGGGTGACCTCACGCCGGTCTATGGCCTGCGGCCCACCAAGTTGCGCTTCAACTTCGCCATTGCAGCGATGCAGCACGAACTCGACCCGTTCGACGACTGGTCGGCGGTGTACGCCAATGTGGCCAATCTGGCCAAGGTCTCGCGCGACGCGGGCCTCGCCGGCATCGTGATCGACAACGAGAGCATCGCCGGCCTGCGCGTCAACTATCCGTACGACCTCAGGTTTCAGACCAGGACCATCCAGGAGTACCGCGTGCAGATGCAGCTCGTGGCGAAGAAGATCATGCAGGCGATCGTGGGCGAGTTTCCCGATGCCGCGGTGGTCGTGCTGCGCGGTGCGGCCGGTGCCGAACCGAAGTCGCCGGTCAACATCGTCAACAAGGAATCCGATTCGGCCCAGCTGCTCGGCTCGTTCTTCGCCGGCTTCGTCGAAGGCAACGGCAGCCGCTCACTGGTGATCGACGGCGGCACCGATTACGGTTTGCGCACCCCCGACCAGTTCTCGGCCTCGGCCGCATGGCGCAAGACCCAGCTGCCTTCGGCAGACACGGCCAGCGCGTTCGTGAGCGACGCGCTGCGTGCCGCGTGGTCTTCGAACGTGAAGGCAGCGTTCGGCGTGCGCGAACTCGACGGCGCGCACGGCAACCTGCTGCCGAACGACGCAGCGCTCTTGGCGAGCACGGTGCGCAGCGCACTGGTCGCTGCCGACACGCTGGTCTGGGCGTCGTTCGACCTCACCGACCTGACCAAGGCCGCCGCGGCCGACGCCTTGCCGAGCGCCCTGCGCCGCGCCAAGGCGGCGGCTGCGTCGAACGACGTGCACCTCGCTTCGCAGGCACCGGGCAGCGGTACCGGCCTGCTGGCGCAGTACTTCTCGCAGATCGACGAGTCGGAGCTGGCGCAGACGGTCGTCGACCCGTTCATCGACAACGTGTGGAGCGGCATCGGCCCCACCAACACCATCCTGAGCGGCCAGACCGACAACTTCTCGGTCGTCTGGTCGGGCTACATCGAGGCACCCGCGACCGGCACGTACACGATCTTCGGCACCACCGACGACGGCATGCAGATCAGCATCGGCAGCACGCTCGTGGTCGACGCGTTCTTCTTCCAGGGCCCGACCGAGCACGCCGGCACCATCGATCTGGTGGCCGGCCGGCGCTACCCGATCCGCATCCGCTACTTCCAGGGCGGCGGCGAGACCGAGGCGCACGTGGCGTGGCAGCCGCCCGGCAGCATGAAGGAAGTCGTGCCCACGGCGCGCCTTTACCCAATGAACTGAAGCGGCGCGGCCGGGGAGCACGCCGGCGGGGCACCTCTATCGGCTCGGATCGATCAGCACCTTGGTGGCCGTGGCACGTTGCCCGTATTGCGCGATGGCCTCGGACTGCAGCGCCCCGGCCAGCGAGACCGTGCGCGTGTAGTGGCTGGCGAAGGTCGTCTTGAGCTCGGCGGCGACGCGGTTCTTGAGTGCCTGCGTGGCCTCCGGGCCGATCTTCTGCAGGAACGGGAACAGCAGCCAGCCACCCATCGCCCACGTCATGCCGAAGTTGCGAGGGAACTCGGTCGGCCGGGTGTCGAGGCCCCCGTAGAGATAGGCCTGCTTCAGCGTTGTCGAGCCGTAGCGGCTGTACTCCTTCGCACCGCGATTGATCGCGGCCTCCATCGCGCCGAGGATCTGCCCGGCGAGCGGGCCGCCACCGAGCGCGTCGAAGGCGATCGTGGCGCCGGTGGCAACGAGTGCCTGGGTGAGGTCCTCGACGAACGCGGGCGACGCCGTGCTCACGATGTGCTTCGCGCCCTGCCCGCGCAGCAGCGATTCCTGCTCGGGCTTCCTCACGACGTTGACCAGGCCGACGCCGTCGGCCAGGCAGATGCGGTTGAGCATCTGCCCCAGGTTCGAAGCGGCAGCGGTGTGCACGAGCGCGCTGTGGCCCTCGCGCCGCATCGTCTCGACCATGCCCAGCGCGGTGAGCGGATTGACGAAGCACGACGCGCCCTCGGCCGCCGTGGTGCCCGCCGGCAGCGGCAGGCAGGCCTCGGCCTTGACCGTACGGAACTGCGAGTACATGGCGCCGCCGAGCACCGCCACTGTGCGCCCGACCAGAGCCTGTGCCGCTGAGCCGCTGCCCGCCGCGACGACCGTGCCGGCACCTTCGTTGCCCACCGGCATCGACTGCCCGATGCGGCCCGCCATCGACTTCATCGCCGCCGGCGCGATGCGCGCCGTGGCCACGCTGTGCTCGCCGCTGCCGGTGACGGCCAGCGTCGAGAGGTCGGCGGCGCCGAACAGCAGGCCGATGTCGGAAGGGTTGATCGGCGTGGCCTCGATGCGCACCACCACTTCGTCTGCGGCCGGTGCGGGCACGGTCACGCGCTGCAGCGAGAGCTCGAGCTCGCCGCTCTCCTTGACGACGGAACGGAGTTGCAGGCCGCTGGCGGGAAGGGAAGAGGTCATGGCTGGATCTTTCGTTGATGCCGGTCGCGCAGCTCGTCGACCAGCACGCGCTTGTTTTCGGAATAGTCGATCGGCACGGCGAGCAGGTGAACGCCACCCTGGGTGAACGCCGCTTCGAGGGCGGGAGCGAATCGCTCGATGTCGGTCACGTGATGGCCGTGGGCGCCATAGGTCTGAGCGTAGCGCGCGAAATCGGGGTTGCCGAAGGTCATGCCGAAGTCGGTGAAGCCGTCCACCGCCTGCTTCCAGCGGATCATGCCGAAGGCGTTGTCGACCAGTACGAGCACCACCAGGTCGAGCTTTCTTCGCACCGCGGTCTCGAGCTCCTGGCTGTTCATCATGAAGCCGCCGTCGCCGCACACGGCCAGCACGCGTCGCTTCGGGTAGAGCATGGCGGCCATGATCGCCGAGGGCAGGCCGGCCCCCATGGTGGCGAGGGCGTTGTCGAGCAGCAGCGTGTTGGCGGCGCGCGTGCGGTAGTTGCGCGCGAACCAGAGCTTGTACATGCCGTTGTCGAGCGCCACGATGCCGTCGGCCGGCATCACCTGGCGCACGTCGTGCACGATGCGCTGCGGTGTCCAGCGCGCTTCCGTGGCGCGCTCGGCGAGGTGGCCGAGGATGGCTTCGCGCAAGGGCAGCAGCGCGCCCGCGCTCGCGAGCCGGCCCTCGAGCCGGTCGGCCAGCAGGCAGAGCGACCGGCCGATGTCGCCCACCACCTCGGCCTGGGGGAAGTACACCTGCTCGACCGTGGCCGGCTGGTAGGCGACGTGGATCACGACCAGCGGGTGTCCGGCGCTCATGATGAAAGGCGGCTTCTCGGCCGTGTCGTGGCCGATGGCGATGATCAGGTCGGCGCTGTCGATGGCGTCGTGGACGTAGTCGTGTTCCGAGAGCGCCGCCGTGCCCATGTAGAGCTCGGTGCCGCCGGGCACGGTGCCCTTGCCCATCTGCGTCGTGAAGTAGGGAATTCGCGTGCGCAACACGAACTGCGCCAGGTCGGCGCTGTGGCGCGGTCGCGAGGCCGCCGCGCCGAGCATGATCAGCGGCCGCTTCGCCCCGAGGATCATCGCGGCCGCGCGGTCGAGCACCTCGGCACCGGCGACGGGCAGCTCGAGCGGGTGCGGCGGCACCACGTGCACGCCTTCGCAGGTGTCGGCGGCCACGTCTTCCGGCAACTCCAGCAGCACCGAACCCGGCCGCTCTTCCTCGGCGACGCGGAACGCCTCGCGCACGAGCGTGGGGATCGTCGCCGCCGAGACGATCTGGCGCGCGAGCTTCGTCAGCGGCCGCATGGCGGCGACGATGTCGACCATCTGGAAGCGGGCCTGGCGCGACGTGCGGATGCCCTTCTGCCCGGTGATCATCACCATCGGCATCGCGCCCACGTGGGCGTAGGCCGCGGCGGTGGTGAGGTTGAGCGCGCCCGGGCCGAGCGTGGCGATGCAGACACCCGGCTTGCCTGTCAGCCGGCCATGAGTCGCCGCCATGAAGCCGGCCGCCTGTTCGTGGCGCGTGACCACCAGTTCGATGCGCGAGCCGCGCAGCGACTCGACGACGTCGAGGTTCTCTTCTCCCGGGATGCCGAAGACGCGTTCGACGCCTTCGTTCTCGAGCGCGGCGACGAGCAGATCGGAGCCTTTGGTCATGGGTGCACCTTCATGCTCCCTTGACGTGAACCGACTTGATGTTGACGAACTCGCGGATGCCGAAGTCGGCGCACTCGCGACCGTAGCCCGAGTTCTTGACGCCGCCGAAGGGCATGCGCGGGTCGGAGCGCACGTTCTCGTTGACGAAGCTCACTCCGGCATCGAGCTCTTCCGCCGCGATGCGCTCGCCACGCGCCAGGTCGCGCGTGAGCACGCCCGAGCCGAGGCCGAACTCGCTGGCGTTGGCGATGGCAATGGCCTCGCGCTCGTCGGCCGCCTCGATCACGGCCGCGACCGGGCCGAAGATTTCATCGTCGTGCGCCGGCTGGCCGGGCCGCACGTTGCCCAGCACCGTCGGCGGGTACCACGCGCCCGGCCTGTCGGGCACCACGCCGCCGAGCAGCCGCTTCGCGCCGAGCCGCACGCTCTCTTCGACCTGCGCGTGAATGGCGTCGCGCGCCTCGACGCTCTGCATCGGCCCGAGCTTCGTGGCCGCGTCGAGCGGGTCGCCCATCTCGTAGCGCCGCATCTCATCGACGAGCGCGGCCTCGAACGCAGCACGCACCTCGCGCACGACGATGAAGCGCTTGCCCGCGATGCAGCTCTGGCCGCCGTTGACCATCCGCGCCATGGCGCACACCTTCGCGGCCGCGGCCACGTCGGCGTCTTCGAGCACGAGGTAGGCGTCTGCGCCGCCGAGCTCGAGCACGCACTTCTTCAGCGCCCCGCCGGCGATGGCGGCCACGCTGCGGCCGGCCGGCACGCTGCCGGTGAGCGTCACGGCGGCGATGTGCGCATCTTCGATCAGCGCCTTGATCGCCGGGCTGCGCACCAGCACCGTGGCGAACAGTCCCTCCGGAAAGCCGGCCTCGCGAAAGACCGACTCGATCGCCAGCGCGCAGCCCGGCACGTTGCTCGCGTGCTTGAGCACGCCGCCGTTGCCGGCCATGAGCGCAGGCGCTGCGAAGCGGAACACCTGCCAGAACGGGAAGTTCCACGGCATGACGGCGAGCACCACGCCGAGCGGGTTGTAGGTGACGAACGCCTTGGCGCCTTCGATGGCCACGCTCTGTCGCGCCAGGTAACCGGCAGCATGCGTCGCGAAGTGATCGCAGGCGCTGGCGCACTTGTCGATCTCGGCGCGGCCGTCGGTCAGGGTCTTGCCCATCTCGTTCGTCATCAGCGCGGCCAGTTCGTCGCGGCGTGTGCGCAGCACGGCCGCAGCGGCAGTCATGAGGAGGGCGCGCTTGTCGAAGCCCGTCCTGCGCCAGTGCTTCTGCGCTTCGGCGGCACCAGCGACCTTGAGCGCGGCGTCTTGCGCACTGTGCGCGGGGTACGAGGCGCCCGGCAGCAGGGTCGCGGGATTCAGCGTTTCGAAGATCACGCCGGTGTTCGCGTCGGTCATGGCATTGCTCCTTGGTGGAAGGTCATTATCGGAACGGCCCATGACGATGAATGCATGAGGGGCTTGACCCGCTTCGAGGCGGCTCAGCGCATGCGGCCGCTTCGGCCCGGCCTGGGTTACCCTGCGCCGCTCCGCCCGAAGCCGCTCCATGTTCGCCTTCTTCGAAAGCCGCATCCGCCCCACCCTCGTGCCGGATTCGCCGCCGCCACAAGGCCTCGTCGCCTTCTACTGGCACTTCGTGCGGCAGACGCGGGGCCTGTACGGCGCGATGTTCGCCACCGGCCTGGCCGTGGCGCTGATCGACACTTCGATTCCCGTCTTCATCGGCAAGCTGGTCGGCCTGATGCAGACGAACGACCGCATGGCCGCGTTCCAGCACGCGCTGCCGGCGCTGATCGGCATGGCCTTGCTGGTTTTGATCGGCCGCCCGCTCGCGTTGCTGGCCGACAGCCTCGTGCGCAACAACGCGGTGGTGCCGGGCGCCACCAGCCTGATCCGCTGGCAGAGCCACTGGCACGTGGTGCGGCAGAGCTGGCCGTTCTTCCAGAACGACTTCGCCGGCCGAATCGCCAATCGCGTGATGCAGACGAGCAACGCGGTGCGCGAATGCGTGGTCTCGAGCATTCGCGCGATCTGGTACATCGCGATCTATGGCGTCAGCTCGCTGGTGCTGATGAGCTTCGCCGACTGGCGCCTCGCCGTCCCGACCGCGCTCTGGTCGACCGGCTACGTCTTGTTCCTGCTCTTCTTCGTGCCGCGCATGCGCGACCTGGCCAAGAAATCTTCGGAGGTGCGCTCGCTGGTGATGGGCCGGGTGGTCGACAGCTACACCAACATCCTCACCGTGAAGCTGTTCGCCCGCGCCCGCGACGAAGACGCCTATGTGCGCGAGGTGATCGACCAGCACACGGGCGCCATCGCCGCCCACATGCGGCTCATCACGCAGTTCATGTCGACGCTGGCGATCATGAACGCGCTGCTGCTGGTCTCGACGGCCGCCATCGGCATCGTGCTGTGGAGCGAAGGCGTGATCGGCGCCGGCATCGTCGCCACCGCCCTGCCGCTGGCCTGGCAGATCGCCAACGTCTCGGGCTGGGTGAGCTGGGAGGTGACGGGCATCTTCGAGAACATCGGCATCGTGCAGGAAGGCATGGAGACGATCGCCGTGCCGCACTCGCTGGTCGACCAGCCGAACGCGCGCGAACTCGAGGTGCCGCACGGCGAGATCCGCCTCGAGCACCTCACGTTCACCTATGGCCGCGCCGACGGCAGGCGCGTGCTCGACGACCTCAACCTCGTCATCGCCCCCGGCGAGCGCGTCGGCCTGGTCGGGCGGTCGGGCGCGGGCAAGTCGACGCTGGTGAACATGCTGCTGCGCTTCCACGAGGTGGAGCAAGGCTCGATCCGCATCGACGGTCAAAGCATCGGCCAGGCCACGCAGGAAAGCCTGCGCGCGGCCATTGGCATGGTCACGCAGGACACCTCGCTGCTGCACCGCTCGATCGCCGGCAACATCGCCTACGGCCGGCCGGGCTCGACGCCGGCCGAGATCGAGGCGGCGGCGCGGCAGGCACAGGCGCACGACTTCATCCTCGACCTCGTCGACTGGAAGGAGCGCACCGGCTACGAGGCGCACGTGGGCGAGCGCGGCGTGAAGCTCTCGGGCGGGCAGCGGCAGCGCATCGCGCTGGCGCGGGTGATCCTCAAAGACGCGCCCATCCTCATCCTGGACGAAGCCACCTCGGCACTCGACAGCGAGGTCGAACTCGCGATCCAGGACCAGCTCGCCACGCTGATGCGGGGCAAGACGGTGATCGCCATCGCGCACCGCCTCTCGACCATCGCGCGCATGGACCGGCTGGTGGTGCTCGAGCAGGGCCGGATCGTCGAGCAGGGCACGCACGACGAGCTGCTCGCGCTCGACGGCCACTACGCGCTGCTGTGGAAACACCAGTCGGGCGGCTTCCTGCCCGAGCAGGGGCTGGGCGCGGGCATGCCGGGACACGTACGCGTGTGACTTCCGGACGCCGGGCCCCGGCGCCCGACGAGCGCGCTAAAGCCACGTCGTGCATCGGCCGATGCAGTGGCAGGACCGTTGCCACGAGCGAAGCGACCGCATGCAAGCCAAATCGATCGGCCTCTCGGGGTGGAAGCTGCTCACCGGGCGCGCGAAAGCCGCACAGCCGGCCAAGGCGGCCGCCGCCGTCGCCGAATCCGCCCGGTCTTCGTTGACCGCCGTGCGCGACGAGCTGCGCGCGCGCCTGCTCGTGCACGACCCGGCGACACAGGCGGTGCGGCACCTGTACCTCGTCTACAAGCAGCTTCGCGAGGGCGGCTGGGTCGGCGTGGCCGCGCTCGAAGGCGTGGTCGTCCGGCGTTCACTCGCCGAAGCCGAGATGCTGCAGGGCGACGACCCTTCGCCGTTGCTCGCGCAGGTGGTCGAGCGCCTGCGCGCGATCGGCGCCATGACCGAGGTGCTGGCCGAAGCAGAAGCAGAAGCCGCCGCGAAGCCGGTCGACAGCTCGGAGAGCTGGGCGGCGACCGCCATCCCCGACGTCTCGGAAACGAGCTACGACGAGTACGAGCAGATGGAGCGAAGCTGGATCGGCACCGTGCCTTCGGCCGGACCGCGGCCGGAAGGCTGACTGAGGGCGCGCTCGCCAGACGCGGCACGTCGGCTCGTCAACCATCGGCCGGTGCGCGTCACCGGCCTGCACAACGCAGATAAGTGCGACCGGAAGTAACCCAAAGGCGCCTTGCCGTGATGGGTTACATCCTGAAACTTGAAGCGGCGTTCCCGGGCGTGCAGGATGTCGTGCGCTGCGAACCTCGCCCCCTGAACACGCCCCGTAAAAAGCCCTCCCCCGTGCGCCGCATCTGGCGCGTCACGGCCGAGGCGCCGGGCGGCGAGTTCGTCGACATCGACCTCACCGAGCAAGCCGCCGACGCCTCGGCCGACACTCCGGCCCGCGTGCTCGACCCCGCGCCCGTGGCCGACTGGCGCGGTTCTTCGTGGGATCTGCTCAACGGCCTCGAGGTGCGCGACCATTCCGACACCATTCCGGGCGCGCTGTTCGACAAGATCTTCAAGCGCTGACCGCGCGCCCGCCGCCGACGCCGGTGGCCGTCCCTTATCCGGCCGGTTGCTCGGCGCAGGCTGCGATGCGATCCGCCCTCGCGATGCCGCTGCCGTAGCGGGCGCTGTCGTCTTTGTCCCCGCGGCGCCCGAACAGGGCGACGGCGGCCGCGATGGCCCGCCGCCCGCCGCCTGTTCGCGCCAGTTCATGCGCGGCCCAGCAATCGGCCGCGGCTTCGTCGGCCGTCTGCAAAGCGACGTGGCCGTATTCGTGGGCGAGGAAGAACGGCTCGATGCCGGGTTGCTGGCGGCGCGCCAGCTTCATCACCGCAGGGCAGAGATAGATCGTGGGCGGCTCCAGCCGCGTGGCCATCGCGTCGCCCGCAGTCTCGTTGCAGTCGCGCACGACCAGCACCTTCGCGAGATCGCCACGCGGCAGCCACGGTGCCTCCGGCGCCGCCAAGACGGGAACAGCGATGAAGCAGGCAACGACCAGCAGGCAATGGCGGCGCACGACGGTTCCCGGCAACGGGCAATGGCCCGCGACGCACTCTGCCATGCCAGCGCCGTGCGCACGCGATTGCCCTTGCCAAGTTAGATTGCCGCACCCAGATACGACCTCCGCTTTTCGAAAGGCTTCCATGAGCGCTACCGCCCCGA
>Ga0123339_10001584_pt1 | contig 15693 bp, 15 predicted proteins | sample lystaG_FD_89956 | JGI IMG/M metagenome (GOLD analysis project Ga0123339, IMG submission 89956) | Glacier valley bacterial and archeal communities from Borup Fiord, Nunavut, Canada, to study Microbial Dark Matter (Phase II) -... | ecosystem: Environmental > Aquatic > Freshwater > Ice > Glacier ... | reverse complement strand
GCCGAAAAAAATAAATGAAAAATAAAAACATACAGCGGAAATAATATGAAGTCTGTAAAACTCATTCTTTCTTAATCGGAATACTGTTTAGTCGTGAGCATGAACAATGTGTTATAACAAATTTATCCTAAATTATCATTTGCTATTCAATAATATAGAGTTATTTTGCCCATACTAAAGATAGTGTTATATGTGTGGTATTGCAGGCTCAATAAATTTTAAATTATCATACCGGGATATTGATCAAAATATGTTTCACCGCGGACCAGACGAACAGGCTGGTTTTATTATTGATAATATTGACTTGTATCATTTGCGTCTATCTATTTTGGATATAGGGGGTGGCAGGCAGCCAATGCATTTAAATGGCAGGTTTACAATTGTTTTCAATGGCGAAATTTATAACCATGCTGACATAAGAACCATGCTTAACCTTAAGGGAAACACAGCCTCTGATACAGAAACCATCTTGCTATTATACCAAAAATACGGCACTGATTTATTGCAGTACCTGGAAGGAATGTTTGCATTTGCAATTTATGATAATCAGGAAAAAAAATTATTTATCGCCAGAGACAGGGCAGGAAAAAAGCCAGTATATTATTATAATGATAGAGAAAAAATTGTTTTTGCAAGTGAACTAAATTGCTTGAAGGGATTATTACCGTTGCAGATTGAAACGAATCATTTTTATCACTACCTGCGTGTAGGTTCATTTTATGGATCACTTACTCCTTATAAAAATGTGGAGGAATTAAATGCAGGACATTTTTTACTGATTGATTGCACAACACTTCAAATAACAAAAAAATGTTGGTGGAGCATCAATAATTTTTATTTACAAACCCATAAAGATAGATTTGAAGAGAGCATGGAAAAAGTAGATAGCTATTTGAATAGTGCGGTAAAAAGACGGGTAGAGTCGAGTGATTTGGAAGTAGGCAGTTTTTTAAGCGGCGGAATTGATAGTGGCTTAACTACAGCCATTGCCAGTCAATACAAAAACAATATCAAAACCTTTACAGTATCATTTGAAGGAGAGTATGATGAAGCGCCATTGGCAAAACTGGTAGCTGATAAATACCAAACCAACCATACAGAAATAAAAATTTCTTTCGATCATCTTAAAAACGATCTTGAAAAAATTTGCTGCAATTATGGCGAACCATTCTTTGATAGTTCAGCCATACCCAGTTATTATGTAAGCGCTGCTGCAAAAAAACACCTTACTGTAATTTTAAATGGCGATGGAGCTGATGAATTGTTTGGCGGTTACAGAAGATATGTGCCTTTTGCTAAATATGATTTCTTTAAAAAAAATACATTCATTAAAAACGCTGCTTCAGTTGCAAAAAATGTATTAACGCCAGGCAATAATAAAAAATCGGGGTATAACTATTTTTACAGGCTCCTTTCATTAGCATCTAAAAATAGCCTTGAAATTTATTTATCTGCGGGGGTGGATATTATGGAGAATTATGAAACTAATATCATAGATAATGGGACAGATTACATGCAATTAATGCGGAATGATTTTAATGCAATTGCTAACTCAGATATTAGTGGTTTACGAAAGATTATGAACATGGATTTTAATGCAACACTGTTTAGCGATTTATTGGTGAAAATGGATATTGCAAATATGGCCAATTCGTTAGAAGGGCGTAGCCCTTTTTTGTGTAAAGAGTTGTTGGAATATGCACCTGGAATAAATGACAGGTATAAAATAAGGGGTGGCACTACAAAATATTTATTAAGGCAGTTATCAAAAAAATACCTTCCACCTGCATTAATCAATCAACCAAAAAGGGGCTTTGAAATTCCTTTAAAAAATTGGGTAGAACATGAACTTAAAGAAGTGGTAAACGATTACCTTGGTTCACCTGCTGCACTTAGCCGTCAGTTTATAAAACCCCATTTTTTAAATGCCTTGTTAAATAACACAATCAAAATATCCGCTGAAAAAAGAGCAAAAATTTTATGGACTTTACTTAGTATGGAAATATGGTATAAAAAAGTTTATTTACAATAAATGGAGCATCTCCTTACCAAAAAGAAGAAAATTTTGCATACCACAACCAGATTGGTTTTGGGCGGGGGTGTAGAAAAAAATATTTATTACACTGTAAAAACACTTGGGAATGAATTTGAGTTTCACCTGAGTTGCGGAGCTGATTTTAAGGACGATTTATTTGTTGATCATCCGGAAGTTAAAATTATTCTTTGTCCTCACTTGATTAATACTATTCATCCATTAAAAGATTTAAAAGCACTTTGGTTTTATTACAGGCTTATTCGTAAAGAAAAGTACGACATTGTTCATACCCATGAAACAAAGGCAAGTTTTATTACAAAACTAGCCGCTTGGCTTGCCCGTTGTCCGTATGTAATTTACGGTTTGCACGGGGTAACTTTTAATGATCCCATGAGTGGTTTTAAAAGAAAGTTTTATATATTTTTGGAAAAACTCACCATACGTTGTACTGATCTTATTGTGGCTGTCGGTAATGACACCATTGAAGCCTATCATAAGGAAAATATTGGCAAAAATATTCCTTATGAAGTTGTAAGAAGTGGAATTGATATTGATGGTTACCTGAACCAGGCATTACAAACGGATGAAGAAAAACAACAGTGTAAAAAATCGATGGGAATGAATGCTGACGATATTGTAATGATAACAGTAGGCAGATTTTCTTATTCAAAAGCACAACGATATGCGATACAGGCATTTGCAGCTTTACAAAGAAAATATGACAATTTAAAGTTTTTACTTATTGGTGAAGGGGAGCTTCTTGAAGACTGCAAAACACTGGCAAAAAAGTTGGGTATCGTAGAAAAAAGTATCTATTTTTTAGGATATCAAAAGGATATTCCAAGGTATTTGTCTATTAGTGATTTTTTTATCTTTACTTCACTAAGAGAAGGATTGCCAAGGGTTATTGTTGAGGCTTCGTTACTAAAAATACCAGTAGTTACATTTGAAGTAGAAGGAGCTGCAGAGGTCTTGGAAAATGAAAAAACTGGATTTATTGTTCCCCAAAATAATTTATGTGAACTAATTTCCAAAACAGAACAGCTAATTTTACATCCGGTATTACGGACAGCTTTTGGTAATAATTCCTACAGACATGTTATTCAACATTGGGACATGCGCATTATGGCTGAAAAGTTGCACGAAATTTACAACCGAAAAATGGGGTAATGAAAATTGCATTTACAATTGATTTTGAAGACTGGTACCAGGGTATTGATCTGCCTTTTGCAAATTGGAAAAATTTGGAAAAAAGGTTACACATAGGTCATTATAAACTATTGGAATTATTTCAAAAATCCAATGTAAAAGCAACTTATTTTTTATTAGGAAAAACTATTGAGGATCATCCCCAAATGATCAGCGAAATTATAAATGAAGGCCACGAAATTGGCTGTCATACTTATTCTCACCCTTTCATATACAAAATATCACCAGATGAATTTAGAAAAGAACTGCAAAAATCTAAACAATTAATACAATCATTTGGCGTTAATTATACTGGATTTAGAGCACCTTATTTTTCTATTGATTCAAGAAGCCTTTGGGCGTTGGATATTTTAAAAGAGGAAGGTTTTACATTTGATTCCAGTATTTTTCCAGGAGATGCAAAGCGAACAGGAATACCTGGTTTTAACCCTAAAATTCAACAGCTTGGTAATGGGCTCACAGAATTTCCGATTAGCACTGTTAAGGTTTTTAATTTTGATTTTGGTGTAGGTGGCGGTTATTTTAGATTGTTGCCCTATACCTTCTTTAAAGAAAATTTGGAAAAAATTCTTAGGGAGAGACATACCATATTTTATATCCATCCCTGGGAGTTTGATATTAAGCAACCAAAGGTATCGGGTGTTAATCGTCGTATAAGATTTACACATTATGTAAATCTTTATTCTACTGAAAAAAAAATAAAGCAATTGCTTAATGATTTTGAGTGTACAACTGTAACAGATATTTTAAAAAATCAATAACAATGGATAACAATAAGTCTTACACCGTTTCTGAAACAAAAGATGTAGAAACGTTTTTTCATGGCTATGCAGCCGATTTTGACAGTATTTATGGGCACACCAAAAAAAGAAGTACCTGGGATAAATTTTTAGATAAATATTTTCGTAGGTCTATGCGCTTGCGCTACAATTTGGTGTTGAAATATTCAGCCAACACTAATATTGAAACAATTTTGGACGTGGGCTGCGGTGGGGGCGTTTATTGCGAAGCTCTTTTAAATATGGGTAAAACTGTAACGGGTTTGGATATTGCAGATGGTATGCTGAAACTGGCCGAACAAAAAACTAAAAGATTTTTGGAAGAAGATAAAGTTAACTATATCCATAACGGTTACATTGAACATGCCTTTAATGAAAAATTTGATACAGCAGTACTTGTTGGATTTTTTGACTACATTAAATCGCCGGTAGAAATTTTTGAAAAGCTAAATAAGGAGGTTAATAAAGAACTGTTAATGAGCTTTCCAAAATCAGGAGGTTTTTTAGGCTGGCAAAGAAAGTTTAGATATAAAATGAGAAATTGTCCTTTATATTATTATTCAAAAAGTGACTTAGAGTCATTGTTTGCTAAAGTACACTGGCAAAATAAAGCAGAAATTATTGATATAGACAGAGATTTTTTTGTTAGAGTAATACTATAATATCCAAATTGTTACTTACGACCCGGTCTTTATAATACCGGGTTTTTATTTTTATGATTTTCTTATTTGTTATTTCTGTTGAGTATTTGTACTTTATCTTTAAACAATAATGTATTGAATATGTTATTTGTTGTAAATAGAAATAATCAAAATGAACTCATTCACTATTAAAGACCTAGAAAATTTATCTGGTATTAAAGCGCATACAATTCGCATTTGGGAACAAAGATATCAGTTTTTAAAACCAAGCCGTTCCGATACCAATATCCGTTATTACAGCAATGATGAATTAAAGAAGGTCTTAAATATTGCACTACTTAATAAATATGGTTATAAAATATCACACATCGATAAAATGGGTGATGTAGAGGTAAAAGAAAAAATATTATCACTTACAAATACTCAGGCACAACAAGAACGAATAGTAAATGATTTAATTCAATGTATGATTGATTTGAACATTGACCGGCTGGAAAATATTTTAGATGATCATATCAGGTTACGGGGTATTGAAAGAACTATTATTCAGATCATTTTTCCTTATATGGAAAAGATAGGCATCTTGTGGCTTACCAATCACATAAATCCAGCACAGGAGCATCTTGTAACCAATATTATTCGCCAAAAATTGATTGTTGGTATTGAAGGAATAGTTACCTTATTAAAGGTGAATAAAACGGTGTTGCTATTTTTACCCGAAGGAGAGTATCATGAACTTGGTATGCTTTTTATGTATTATTTATTAAAAAGTAGGGGTGTTTCAACTATTTATTTGGGTGCCAATGTGCCATTAAAGGATGTTGAGTACGTAGTTAATTTAAAAAAGCCAGATTATCTGTATTCTCACCTTACATCAGTAGGCCACAATTTTAATTTTGATAAGTTTATCAATAACATTACTAAAAAATTCAATGGTACACCAATAATTATTTCAGGGCTATTAACCAATAGTTATGAAAAGAAAATCCCTGCACATATTAACTTCAAAAAGTCTTTCCCAGAAGTAATGAAATTTGTTTCTGAACTGTAATTTTTCATTCGGATTTCTTGTTTAATTATTTATATTAAAATATTAAACAAAAATTTGGTTGGTTTATATTTTCTGTTTAACTTTACAGTATAATAATATAAACACTTTATCATGGCTACACTAGATTTTAACCAATTGCTGGTAAATAACACAGAGTTTTTGAAACCATTTGCTATTACTTTAACAAGAGATAATGAAATAGCTAAAGATTTGTTGCAGGAAACAATATACAGAGCATTGGCAAATAAGGAAAAGTATAATGTGGGCACAAATATTAAAGCATGGTTATACACTATCATGCGCAATATTTTTATTAATAATTACCGTCGGAAGGCAAAGCAAAATACTATTTTTGATAGCACCCCTAATGAATTTTTGTTAAATTACAACCAGGTAACAACTACCAATGCTGCTGAAGGCGCGTTAAAAATGAAAGACATTCAAGCAGCTATTCATGAGTTACCAGCTATTTTTAAAAGTCCTTTTATGTTATATTTTGAAGGATACAAATACCATGAAATTGCAGATATGCTAAACGAGCCTTTAGGTACTATAAAAAGTAGAATACATTTTGCACGCAAATTGCTTAAAGAACAACTTTCTAGATTTTAATTTGACAAATGAATATTAATATTCCCGTTTTAAACTCCAATTTCGTTACTTTAGAACATTGAAAAAAGTAGTCATAATAGGAAGTGGGTTTGCCGGTTTATCAACAGCATGCTTTTTAGCTAAAGCAGATTGGGATGTAACTATAGTTGAAAAACAATCTATGCCAGGTGGAAGAGCAAGGAGACTGTATGCAGAAGGTTTTGTTTTTGATATGGGACCAAGTTGGTATTGGATGCCAGATGTCTTTGAACGTTTTTTCAATTGTTTCGGAAAAAAAGTATCAGACTATTATCTTGTCGAGAGATTAGATCCTTCCTACAGAATTTATTGGCCGGAAGATTCAATGGATATTTCAGCAGACTATAACACACTTAAAAATTTATTTGAAAGCATTGAATCCGGTAGTGGTGTAATGCTTGATAAGTTTATGAAGGAAGCTCAATACAAGTATGAAGTAGGTATTAATAAACTAGTTCATAAGCCGGGTCAATCAATTGCTGAATTTATTGATCTCGATCTTATAAAGGGCATATTCAAACTTGATGTATTTACCTCCATGAAAAGACATATTGGTAAACATTTTAAAAATAACAAACTTCAACAATTATTGGAATTCCCTGTGTTGTTTTTGGGTGCTCTGCCCAAAGATACACCGGCTTTATACAGCCTGATGAATTATGCAGATGTTAAATCCGGAACCTGGTATCCCCAAGGCGGTATGTATAAAATTGTTGAAGGCATGTACCAGCTTGCAACAGAATTGGGAGTGAAATTTAATTTTAATCACAATGTTTTAAAGCTGGATGTGGAGAAGGGTATTGTAAAGAAAGTACATGCAGAAGTAATCATCGATCATGAAATAAAAGTCGCGGCCTTTGATGCAGATGTTGTTGTCGGCGGCGCAGATTACCACTTTATAGAAAGTAATCTATTGCCACCTCAGTATAGAAGTTATAGTGAGGCTTATTGGACCAAAAGAGTAATGGCACCTAGTTGTTTGATTTATTATGTTGGCTTAAATAAAAAACTTGACAATGTGTTACATCATACCTTATTTTTCGATGTAAGTTTTGATGTGCATGGTAAAGAAATTTACACCTCACCCCAATGGCCAACCAAACCATTGTTTTATGTAAGTGTTACATCTGTTAGTGATGATAGTGTGGCTCCTGTTGGTTGCGAAAATTTATTTTTTCTTATTCCGGTGGCTGCTGGTTTAGAAGGAGATACAGAGAAGTTGAGGGATAAATATTTTGAAGATATAATAAATAGGTACGAAGAACGAATAGGGCAGTCAGTAAAGGATGCTATTGTATATAAAAAATCGTATTCGGTCAGCAATTTTATAGAAGACTATAATGCATTTAAAGGAAATGCTTATGGTTTAGCGAACACTTTGATGCAAACTGCTGTTTTAAAACCTTCTTGTAGGAGTAAAAAAATAAAAAACCTATTTTACACAGGTCAGCTAACTGTACCTGGGCCAGGAGTGCCGCCAAGTTTAATTAGTGGAGAAGTTGTAGCCAAAGAAATTGATAAACATTTCTAAATTTTGTAATAACCAGGGTGAATATAACACGAATGATAACAAAAAAAATTAGCAGAGAGGTATGATAAACCTTTTTCATGACTTGAGCCAACAATGCAGCAAAGCAACTACAGAAATGTACAGTACCTCTTTTAGTAGTGCTATCAAATTGTTGCACCCTAGTTTGCGCACACCTATTTTTAATATTTATGGATTTGTGCGTTTTGCAGATGAGATTGTTGATACTTTTCATCAACATAATAAAGAAGTATTGCTGTTAGAATTTAAAGAAGCTACCTATACAGGTATTGAAAGAAAGATAAGTTTAAACCCTATTTTGCATAGCTTTCAGTTAACCGTCAACCAGTATAAGATATCATATGATTTGATAGCAGCTTTTTTTAAAAGTATGGAGATGGATCTTAGTAAGGCAACATACGACTGTGATGGATATAAGGAGTATATTTATGGAAGTGCTGAGGTGGTAGGTTTAATGTGCTTGTATGTTTTTTGTGAGGGAAATAAAATAATGTACGAAAAATTAAAACCCTCAGCACAATTGCTCGGGGCGGCTTTTCAGAAAGTTAATTTTTTAAGGGATGTAAAAGCTGATTATGAACAATTAAGCAGAACATATTTTCCTGAAGTAGACTTTACAAATTTTACCCCGGCAATGAAGCACCAGATTGAAGAAGAAATTGCAAATGATTTTGCGGGCGCATACAAAGGTATTGTTGAGTTACCCATTAAGGCAAGATTTGGAGTATACGTTGCCTACAAATATTATTTATCATTGTTTAAGAAAATAAAACAAACTGCCCCTGCAAACATTCTGGAACAACGTATACGTATTCCTAATTACAGCAAGTTGTTTATAGTGGCCAAGGCGGGTGTAAGAAGCCAGTTTAATATTTTATAAAGATCCAAAAATCATGGATGTTATTTTAGTAGACGGGAACGATGTGCCAACGGGCACCATGGAAAAAATGGAAGTTCATCAAAAGGCCCTTTTGCACAGGGCTTTTAGCATTTTTATTTTTAATAGCAAGGGTGAAATGTTGTTGCAGAAAAGAGCTGATATAAAATATCACAGTCCCAGGTTATGGACCAATGCCTGCTGCAGCCATCCCGAACCCATGCAAGCAACTTTGCCAGCCGCTATCAAAAGGTTATTGGAAGAAATGGGGTTTACTACGTCATTGGAAAAAGTATTTGATTTTATTTACAAAGCATCTTTCGACAACGGATTAACAGAACATGAATTTGATCATGTGTACATTGGTACCTATGATGGGATAGTTACTCCAAACGAGGAAGAAGTCAGCGCATATTGTTATAAAACCCTGGATCAGATTGAAGATTTGATTAAATCTCATCCGCAGGATTATACAGAATGGTTTAAAATTGCCTTTCCAATACTGCAAACATATCTTTCTAATAAAAGCTAACTTTGAATAAAAGCCTGTGATCATTTATTTGGCTGAACAAACAGGTATTGCCAGACTCATTCAAATAATAAGAAAAATATTTTATTGCAAGATGCGAATTAAAAGGGGGTGTTTTTTTATTATCATATGCATACAAGAAAGGCAATCATTATTGGAAGTGGCGTAGGGGGTATGGCTATAGCAATTCGCTTGGTGCTGCAGGGTTTTGCAGTAGAAGTGTATGAAAAAAATGACCAGCCAGGAGGTAAATTATCTGCCTTTGAAAAAGATGGATTTTTTTTTGATGCCGGTCCTTCTTTATTTACGCAGCCTCAGAACATCGGGGAATTATTCATCCTTGCACAGGAACCAATGCAGGCGTATTTTAGTTACTACCCGGTAGATATTGCCTGTAAATATTTTTATGAAAATGGTAAAATGGTGCAAGCCTATACCAATGCAAAACTTTTTGCCGAAGAACTTAAGGAACAATTAAATGAACAGCCTGAAAAACTAATGGCTTATTTAAAGGAGTCTGAAAAAATATTCGATAATATCGGGACTATATTTTTAAACAATTCCCTGCATAAAAGAAAAACCTGGTTCAATAAAAGGATATGGTCTGCTTTAAAAACACTGCGGCCTGCTTACTTATTCAACACGTTAAACTATCACAATAGCAAACATTTTACTTCTCCGGAAGCAGCACAATTGTTTAATCGCTTTGCAACCTACAATGGTAGCAATCCCTACAAAGCGCCTTCTATGCTAAGTTTAATTCCTCATCTTGAACAAAATCAGGGTACTTTTTATCCAAAGGGGGGAATGATTAGCATTACAAATGCGTTATATCGTCTCGCTGTTAAAAAGGGAGTCCAGTTTTATTTTAATATGCCTGTTCAGCAGATAATGCATCTAAACGGAATAGTAAAAGGCGTGGTGGCAAATGGCGAAAATAAATTGGCAGATATGGTGGTAAGTAATGTAGATGCTTATTTTACCTACAAAAATTTATTAAGTGATGCCAATGCTGCAAAAAAAATATTGCGGCAAGAGCGTAGCAGTAGTGCTGTGATATTTTACTGGGGTATCAATAAATCATTTCCTCAATTACAGTTACACAATATATTTTTCAGCAAAGATTATAAAACAGAATTTGACAATATTTTCACCTACAAAAAGCTGATTGATGATCCTACAGTGTACATCAACATTACGGCAAAAATGGAGCGTAGTCAGGCACCGGCAGGTAACGAAAATTGGTTTGTGATGGTGAATGCGCCAGCAAATACCGGGCAGGATTGGGAACAATTAAAAATTGGTTTAAGAAAAAATGTGCTCAATAAATTGAGCAGGATATTGGGTGAAAATATAGAACCTTTAATTGTTACAGAGCATGTGCTGGACCCTTTGCTCATACAGGAACAAACTGCTTCTTACATGGGATCGTTATACGGAACAAGCTCCAACTCAAAGCTGGCAGCTTTTTTCAGGCATGCAAATTTTACGGATAGTATCAAAGGATTGTATTTTTGCGGCGGCAGTGTACATCCGGGAGGTGGAATTCCGCTTTGTTTAAAAAGTGCAAAAATTGTAAGTGAGTTAATCAAATCCGATTATAAAATGCCAATTCAATAATCTTGTTAAACAAATTATCTAGATATCAAATTGCAACATTTGTTGCCATCCTGTTTCATACAATTGGTTTAACGGGTATCCTGTTTTTCGACAATACCTTCTTTATTAAAGCAACCCCGTTTAACCTGCTGTTAAGTGCTCTTTTGTTAGTGTGGACGCAAAAAGAAAAAAATAAATATTTCTATTTCTTTGTAGCAATAACCTGCATGGTTGGCTTTGCGGTAGAAGTAATTGGCGTAAATACCGGTTTGTTATTTGGAGATTATAGCTATGGAAAGGCATTGGGGTTTCAGTGGCAAAAAGTACCTCTAGTAATTGGTATAAACTGGTTTATAGTCTTGTATTGCTGTGGTATCTGTATAAATTCTTTCCTGGCCAAAATTATTACAAGGGTTTCTACCGAAACAAAAACGCCGCCACAGGTATTAAACGCGATTTCTGTGGTTGCAGATGGTGCAACACTGGCCGTTTTATTTGATTGGTTCATAGAACCAGCAGCAGTAAAATTGGGCTACTGGCAATGGAATGGCGATGGCAGTATTCCTTTGTACAATTACATTTGCTGGGGTACAATAAGTGTTTTGTTACTGGGTATTTTTCATTATTTAAAATTCAATAAACGAAACAAATTTGCCATAAATTTGTTGCTAATACAAATGATGTTTTTCTTGTTGCTACGCACTTTTTTGAAATAATATTTATTAAATGCACTGGTTATTATTTATATCAATTATCCTGGTCACCTTTTTTTTAATGGAAGGTATTACCTGGCTTACGCACCGGTACATCATGCATGGTTTTTTATGGTATTTGCATCAGGATCATCACCAGCCCAATCCGGGATTTTTCGAAAAGAACGACGCTTTCTTTTTGATATTTGCGATACCAAGCTGGTTGTGTATTATGCTCGGTCTGCAACACCAGCACTATATTGCGGCGGCCATTGGGTTTGGCATTGCCTTGTATGGCTTCGCCTATTTTGTAGTGCACGAGATTATCATTCACCAACGTTTTAAGTGGTTTACCCGCAGCAACAATACCTACATCCGCACCATTCGCTGGGCGCATAAAATGCACCACAAGCATATGGATAAATATCAAGGTGAGAGTTTCGGTATGTTGTTCGCGGCGAAAAAATACTGGCAAAAAGTGAAGGCCGATAAATTAAGAAAAGCGTAATAAATTTTTTTCCGGGCAGTTGATTTATTGTTGAGTTTCATTGGTGTCGTACTCTTGTACTATATTGCATTGCTTATCTTTCCTGGCAGCGTAGAAATGCTTCATTGCAAAAATTCCAATTAAAACAGTTGAACAATCACTACACTTATTTTTTAATTCTTGGTTGCAGCCTAGCCGGCCCGCTGATATTGAGTTTTGATAAGAAGGTAGGTTTTTATAAAAAGTGGAAATACCTGTTTCCTGCAATGCTGCTGCCTGCTTTTATTTATATTGCCTGGGATATTTTTTTTACTGCAAAAAATGTGTGGAGCTTTAATCCTAATTATATCACCGGCATAAAAATTATAAACCTGCCGGTTGAGGAGGTGTTGTTTTTTTTCGTGGTGCCTTATTGTTGTGTATTTATTTACGAATGCATCCGTTGCTATTTCCCCCAGCTGTCTAATAAACGTTCAGTCAATATTTTCATGCAGTTAATTGCTGCTGTTTTATTAATAACAGGACTAATTTTTTATAACAGGTATTATACCAGCTGGGCTTTTATTCTCTGTGCCCTTTTTATAACAAAGCTATATGTGTTTAAAAAATTCTTTAAAAATTTTAATGCCGCTTTTTTCTTAGTAGCTTTTGCCATTGTTTTAATTCCGTTCTTATTGATAAACGGTTTTCTAACTGCCATTCCGGTGGTGTTATACAATGATTCAGAAAACCTCGGCATCAGACTTTACACCATTCCAATAGAAGATATTTTTTATGGTATGTTGCTTATAATGATGAACATTGCTTTGTATGAAAAGCTTAGGAACAGGACAATTAAGACCTTGGTAAAACAAAAAATATAAACATCTTAGTTATGGAATTCGGACGGGTAACGGTAGGTGAATTGGATAAGGTTGATTTTAGTTTGCCTGCTGATCCGGCCTTTAATCATTCCGTGGTAAAAGGCAAACCTGTAAAAAATCCTAAAGTATATATTGGCTGTGCCAAGTGGGGACGTACAGAATGGATAGGCAAAATTTATCCACCCAAGAGAAAGGAAAAAGATTTTCTTCAGCTCTATGTGCAGCATTACAACTGCATTGAATTGAATGCTACCCATTACAAAATATATAGTTCAGAAAGCATTCAAAAGTGGGCAGACAAGGCCGTAGGGAAAGAGTTTTTATTTTGCCCCAAAATGTACAAGGGTGTAACACATTTTGGAAGTCTTAAAGGAAAAGATTTATTGACCACTGAATTTTTAAGAGGCATCCAGGCCTTTGGCAAAAACCTCGGTCCCATCTTCATTCAGGTGAGTGAATCTTTTTCACCCAACAGAAAAAATGAATTGTTTACTTACCTGCGATCGCTTTCAAAAGACTTGCAATTTTTTGTAGAGGTTCGTCACCCGGAGTGGTTTGCGAATCCTGTTATTGCCAAAGAACTTTTTTCAACATTGCAACAACTGAATATGGGCGCATTAATTACAGATGCTGGCGGCAGAAGGGATTGTGCACACATGTACCTGCCAGTTGCAAAAACTTTTATACGCTACGTAGGCAATAGCTTACATGCATCCGACTATACAAGAATTGATGAATGGGTGAAACGAATGAAATATTGGCTGGATAAAGGTTTAAGCGAAGTATATTTTTTCATGCACATGCACAATGAAGCTACTTCGCCGGAGCTAACAGTTTACCTCGTTGACAAACTGAATAAAGAATGCGGATTAAATCTGCAGAAGCCTGCCTTCATTTCCCAACAGCAAAATTTATCTTAGCAACAGGGCTGTTGTTCAAATATTTTATAGGCTTCTGTTATTTTAAAATAGCTCATGGCTATTTTACTTCACGTATTTCCTCCCACCGGGAAGTGTACCTCGGGCTCCGCAGTTCCTGCCGCATCTTCCAGTCACGGGTAGTGCCGCTGGCCGCAAATTTTACTATATCATTCCGCATAGCAAAGTTTACATTGTCTATCATGCTCATCAGTAAACGTTTATTATTATCTGCCTCCGCTGCAAATAAATTTCCCTGTATCGTAGTATCGGGTACCAGCCCACTCAGCATTACACCAGCCTTTTTATACAGCCTTCCTTTTTCAAATAATTTGTCTACTAGCTTTACCGCAGGCTTTATCAATTCATGGGTAGCGGAAGTTGCAACAGGCAAAGTAACATAACTGCTGATGGTAGGTCCATGGCTGAAGTGAGTCGTATGGCTTTGCTCTTTTGGCACCACAAATACGCTTATGATATTCGCTGCACTTTGTTGCCGCCTTAATTTTTCAGCAGCTTTGGAAGTATAGGTAGCAACCGCCTCTTTAATATCACTAATATTTCTTACCGGGCTTCCAAACATCCTGGTAGTGGCAATCATTTTCTTTACGGTTAGTTCATCCTTCATTTCAATGGCTGGTTCTCCTTTAAGCTCTTTTAACAATCGTATGCCCACCACACCGCCTAAATTTTTATGTGCCCATTCTTCAGTTTTTTTTGTAAGGTCAAATGCAGTAAACACTGCATTCATCTCTATTAATATCTGTGCATACTGTCTCCCCACTCCCCATACTTCACCAATCGGCGTATCCTGCAATGCGGTAGCAATTTTTTCTTTTGTATCCAGCACCACCACGCACTCTGTGGCAATTTTATTTTTCTTCGCCAAATGATTGGCCACTTTAGACAACACTTTGGTGGGTGCCACGCCAACGGAAACTTTTATACCAGTCCACAATTCTACTGTTTCCCTTATTCTCAGTCCGGCTTCCTGCAAATCCCCGTTGGCAAATTCATCCAAATTTAAAAATGCTTCATCTACGGAATATACTTCTACATTTTCTTCACCCAGCAGTATCCGCAAGGTTTCCATCACCCGCCAGCTAAGGTCGCCATACAAATTATAGTTGCTTGAAAATGTTGCCACATTGTATTTTTCAATCAATGGCTTTGCTAAAAAATACGGCCCGGCCATACCCACCCCGATGGCTTTTGCTTCATCGCTGCGGGAGATGATACAGCCATCATTGTTGCTCAACACCACCACCGGTTTGTGATCTAGGTGCGGCATAAATAACCTTTCGCAACTGCAATAAAAACTATTACAATCTACAATGGCGTACATAGCCAATCCGCCCCCTGAATGGGGAAAAGAGTTGCCTGCTTTTTGAAAAGAATCTTTTATATCCATGCAATGACTATTTGTCTTTCAAAATTTGTAAGCGTTTGCGTTACCCCGTCAGCGGTTGTAAACCCTGACGGCGGTTAATAAGAGACGTAATTCTTAAAAGCAGCGTTGCAAAAATTATTCTATCATAGATTTTTCCATCACTTCTTTTCCATATCTGTTTGAATGAGCATTTTCAAAAGCGACAACTCCACCAAACCAATCCAGCACTTTTTGAGAAGTCAAAAAGGTATTGTCATTTTTTAAAATGGCCTTACAAGAAGAAAATTCCCATTCTTTAAAATCATTTATAAAACCATGCAATTGGGCATTGTAGTGACAGTAATAAATCATAGAAGTAATATAACTATCGTTATCAATTAATTTCTTTTCAAAAGGCGATTCAAATAAAGGCCCTGTGCGCTTACTAGCCTTATTAACAGACTGG
>Ga0123339_10001583_pt1 | contig 15694 bp, 8 predicted proteins | sample lystaG_FD_89956 | JGI IMG/M metagenome (GOLD analysis project Ga0123339, IMG submission 89956) | Glacier valley bacterial and archeal communities from Borup Fiord, Nunavut, Canada, to study Microbial Dark Matter (Phase II) -... | ecosystem: Environmental > Aquatic > Freshwater > Ice > Glacier ... | reverse complement strand
TTATTGGAGTTCATACTTTTAATTATTTAAATCAATGAAAATATAATTTAAAAATGCAATTATTGTTTTGAGTATGTTTCGGGTGCCAATGCTTTTGGACACCACTGTTTTAAAAAGGTTAATACCTTTTTCTGGTCGTAACTCTTTTTGCCATCCTCCAGGTACTCGCTGCTTTGGGTATGTATTCGTTGGCCCTTACCATCCAAAATAATAAATACCGGAAAACCAAAACGCTGGGCATATCCATATTGGGCAAACAAATTTTCGTTCATATTTTCTTTGCTGTAGTTTAAATCGTACACTACAAAACTGCTTTTGATAATGGAATCCAGTTGCTTATCGGCTTTGCTCAAGCGGTTAAATTCAGTACACCAGCCACACCAGTTACCTCCGGCCCGTACCAGTACAAATTTATTTTCAGCAGCAGCTTTTTTAACAGCCGCCTCTATGTCAGCAGCAGCATTAGCGGTAGGGTTGTATAACTTATTTTGCTGTGCAAAAATGTTTAGCAAAGATAAAACCTCAATGGTCAATGTGAGTAAGGTCTTCTTCATAGTTGTAAAGTTAAATATAATGGTTATTGAAAACAGGAAGCTTACTACAGGAGTTGCCAGTTTTAAAACCCTTACTAACGCTGTCCAAAAAAAGAAACTATTTTTTTGTTTCTTTTTTTGGATTAAATATTTCAGAGAAAGTATTAAAATCTTTTCGATAAGATAAGCTGACACCGGTTTTATTTCGTTGCCCAACAAGATCGTAATTTGTGCGGTTAAATGCAACCACCCTTACACTTCCATCTTTGTTGAGAATAAATTCTGCAGTTAAATCCGGTGTTATTAAAACATTGTTATTGCGATTGTACACATAGGGGTTATTGTAATCAACGTTTACACCAGCCGTAATGATAAGCCTGCCGTTTAATAATTTAAAAATAAAGCCACTTTTAGCTGCAGCCTGCAGCTGTGCTACATTTGCCTGCAGATCGTAAGAGGAGCTTCCGTAACTTGTATTTAAATCGAGATACAACGAAGTGTTCTTAATATATTTTTGCAAGAATCTGTTGAAGAAACCTGATATGGCACTTGAAACCATGCCACCAATGGTACTGTACAAAACATTTTGTCCGCTGGTAGCAGTTATTAATCCTTGTGTTGTACTGATAAAAGAATTAAATAGCAATAAAGAAGTTACCTGTTTGTTTAAATCATTTTTATCTTCCTTAAACTGTTGTAATCTTTTTACAATAAAAAAATCGCTTCTTAAAGGACTTGTTTCCGGTAATTGAAATTCAAAATCAATAACGGGTTTCAGCAAACTTTCTGTTAAATGTGCCAATACCCTCACATCACTTTTTTGATTAAAAGTGGAAGTGCCGGTACCTGAAGTTCCAACAGAAGAAGCGATGCTGCTGAAATCAACATTACTGGCAAGGTACTCAGCAATAATATCTATCTGTGCTTTATACGGGTCCCCAGTCCATACAATACTTCCACTGTTTACCGTAAAATATTTTTTTAAGAATGTTTGAAAGTTAAAAGTGTATTCTCCTCTAGTAATATCATACCTGCCATTTATTGTTAAAGGTTCTTTATTACCCACCCTTATTTTTAAAAGGCCATTTCCCTCGCCCTTAATAATGTCACCTGTTGACTCATCCAATATCACATCAATTTTGCAGGAAGGGTTTCCTGTTAAAGCCATATTTACCACAATATTTGTAGACAATTTTCCTTTGTACCGATTTTCCATTTCAGTACCAAACTGAATAAAATCTATATAATCAACTACACCACTTTCTACGCTGGCTCCACTTAATAAATAAATATGGCTGCTATCTGTTCTGGAAGGCTCACCGGTAATATCCATCGTCATATCTTCTGTGCTGCCATTTAATAACAGCGTTGCCTTACCAATTACCTTTCCATAAAAAGTGCTGTTATCTTTCTTGGTTGTATTTAACACCAACATTCTTGGTGTCTCCATTTTAATATTATCAAAAGCGATATCGTTAAACCAATGGTGGTACATTTTACCACTTAGTGTAGCTGTATTATTTAATGTATCAGTAAGCGTAATGGAACCAAAGTCTATTTCATCCGGATTAAAAATTATTGATTCGTTTTTAAATTTATACTTGCACTGCGAATAAATTACCACCAGTGAACCTTCTGTAATATTTGCTGTGCCTGTAATCGAAAGGTGTTTTGCATTGCCGGTTATTTTTAGATCGCTGGTGTTTGCCACCCCATTTATATTACTAAAAATACCACCGAGGTAGTTGTTTAAAATCTTTAGATCCAGTTTTTTTGATACCATTGAAATATTTGCCTGGTTAGCTGTTGAATCTTTTGTATTATAAGTTCCCTGTATACTAAAGTCATTCTCTTTATTTTCTGCACTGGCATTAAAACTTAACATACCTGATTCAGAAGAGTAAGTAGCTTTTGCATTTACAACGCCAATTGAATCGCCATCCAATCCAAACTTTTCGAGCACAGCATCCGTTTCAATAAATGGTTTTCCAAAAGGATCCGATATTTTTACCTTTCCTGTCAGCAGTCCTTCTAACCTGGGGGTTTTTATAACAATTGGTGCCAGTTCATCTATACTCACTTTTTTTAACTCAATAACAATATCATTAGAGTTGCCTGTTTCTGAAGGTTCTGTAGCTATATTTATTTCCTGGGTTCCCTGTACAAACTTTACTTCACTGGCACTTACCTGGGTTTTGCTTAAAACCAATTCACCATCTTTTTCAAGTTCCCATTTTTTATCGTTGATGACCAAAGATGAAGGAGAGAAATGAATTTTTACACCATCCTTCATTGTTTGTACCTGCGCATTAATACTGGCACCGCTGATAGTTTTACTGGCACTTGTTTTAATACTGATATCAGTTAAATCCTCGTGAGAGCTTAGTATGATGTTAGATGCAGGCAGATGTAAACTATCATTGATAGTTACATCATCAACATCTATTTTGGTCAGCAGCGAATCGAAATCTCCTTTACTATCTAAACGAATATTATTGAATACTTTTCCATCATAGCTAAAGTCGGGCACATTGGCAATTACATTTAACTGATTTTCACTTAAGTGAAGGTTGCCCTGGATAACAGTATTATTGAAGCCTCTTAATTTTTTATCCAGTAATTGTACGTAACTATCAACCTCTTTTGTTTTTATTAAAAAAGAAAAATCCTGGTCGTTGATGGTATAGCCGGGTTTTTTAATATAGGCCGGAAAGTACCTGCTTAAAAATACCTTAAAGGCATCGGGTAATTCAATTATTTTAAATTTACCGGTTACCTGAGCTTCTATATTATTACTATGCAGGGTTAATACTTTTGCATCATTTATATTAAATGATTCAAGCAACAAAGAATCAAAAGATAACGGAACGTTATTGTGTATTAAACCTGCATTGTAAATTTTTGCGCTACCGGAAAAGTTATCAATATTACTTCCTGTAAAATTCAGGTTAAAATGTCCGTTTAAAACAAAATCATCCAGCGTTAATTTTAATTTCCGAAGATCAGCTTTTGCAAGGTCTGCATCAAAATTAAACTGTGGTTGCGGGCCACTAAAATCAATGCTGCCCTTAAGATCATTCAGTAATAAATTGGGATCATTAACACTTGCTGAACCACTAAACAGATTTTTACCAAAGTCGCCCTTAACAGTAATATTTTTATAAGTATAGCCAGCAAACTCAATGCTGCGGATATTACCATCAAAATTAGCTCTCACTTCTTTGGGTTTAAAACCAATGCCGTTTAGCTTACCGTTAAATACAATGGTGCCTAACTGACTGGTGTTAATAAATTCGCCCAGCCTAAAACCTTCCGTTGAAATTTTGCCTAAATAAATGGCAGGTTTATTTTCTGGTAATTTCATATTGATATCGCCTGTTACAGTACCAAGGTTAGTGTTAATGGTACCAAAGGCAACAAAGTCATTTATAAAACCGGTGAAATTTCCTTTATAATTTATATTGCCGAGCCGGGCAAGATTTGGTTGTGTAATTGTTTTAAGTGAAGGGACAATAGTGGCAATATCCGCAACGGTAGTTTTTAATTCATTAGCCTGTAAATCGATAAAAGTGTTGTTAATATCCGGAAGACCTTTTAACGCAATATCTCCGTCAATAAAACTATTACCACTTTTTATCAGCATTTTTTTTGCTGTAAGGTTATCAATTGTTCCTTTAGCCAACCCTCTTAATTGAAAAATTCTTTTCCATTCTTTTACTTCCGGCGCAAAAAAAGCAAGGTCATCACTGTTTAATTCGCTGTTTATAAAATTGGCTTCCAATTTTATACTATGTAAAAAATCGCCCATGTCTTTACTAAAACTATTGAAGTGCATGGCGTAATAATTACCCAACCTGCTTTTGTTGGTAACCAGGTCAAGATTTTTAAACTCCATTATTTCTGGTGTAAACTTAAATGCAGCCTGAAACTTTTTTACTTCAAATCCACTGCGTTCCTTTGTGGCAAAATGAATATCTGCTATTAGTGTATCTCTTTCAAAATGTATGTTTTTAAAATCACCTGTAATGTTGGCAAAGCGTAAGTGAACACCATCAAAACGGTCTGCAAAGGGAGCCCTTTCCGTTTGTTTTTCGTTATTAAAAATTCCATTATTGATGTGGATATTTTTTACGTTCATTACCCATCCGGCATTGTTCCATTGGTAAGCACTTGTTCTTGCTTCGGGATGGCTGGTATCTTTTGGCAGCTTTAGTTTTTCCCTGTTGCCTTCATAATCAAACTGCGAAAATACAGGTTCATCCAGTGTAAGCGTATTAAGGTTTATTTGTTTTTTTTCAATATTAATATCGTCTGTAAAAAGGTCTAGTTTTTTTACAGCAGCCGTCATATTTTTACCAACCCATTTATCAATTTGATTAAAATGAACATTTTCTAATTGAAGAATTTTTATATCAAATTCGATGGGTGCTTTTTTACCTGTAGATTTTGTTGGAGAAGAAAAATAGTCAATAAGGAATTGGTAGTTCCATACAGAATCGGTGCGTTGCATATTTACGACAGCATTGGAAAGCGACACATATTTTAAAGTGGCTTTACTCTTTACAAAAAACCAGTCTGTAATATTTACTTTAGCGCTGCCTGCAAACAACAAGGTATCCTTGTGGCGGTCTTCAACCAGCAAACCCTTAAGGTCCATTTTATCGAAAAAGCTGTACTCAATGTGCTGGATGCTCACGTTGGCTTTAAGGCTATTGGATAATTTTTCTGATACGGTTGATACAATCAGATTTTGTACCACCGTTAATTGAAGTGTAAACCACAATAACAGCACGGTAAGTATAAAGGAAAGAAAAAACCAGGTTTTATGTTTGGCTTTTTCAAAAGTGTAGATCCAGCCTGCTATCCAGCCCACCAGGGCAATATAAAATACCCAGTTACCAAAGGTAGGTTTAACATAAACCACCAATAAAGCAAACACCAACCAAAATATCAGTGTAAGAAAAAACCATTTTAATATGTAGAGGCTTCTGCGCAGTGGATAGTACAATTGTTACAAAAATAGCGTTTCGCCACCTACGGGCAAATTCAATACCAAATATATTATTTAAATGAAGTTTAATAAGTTAAAAAAGTACCTGGTGGCCGTGAATTATTTTTTGCCAAATAATTGCTGGTTATATTGATCCGAATTTCTTTTTGCGATAGACAGGCTTTGCCAGTGCTGGTCTTTAATAATTTTTGCGATGTAAACAATTTGTCCCACGTGATAGGGGTAATGCGCTAATTGCCTGTTAATGGCATCAATTACCAGCAGTCCTTCCTGCCTGATATAAATTGTTTTTAATAAATCACAGGCAGTAAGCTGTTGCAGTGTATTTAAAAAACAGGCCCAGCTTTTCTCCCAAAAATCAATTAGCTGCTTGTGAGATAAAGGCTGTTCTTCAAATTCTGTATCCCTGTTGCGCCATTCTTTTTCGCCATCAGTAGTCAAAAAATCGGTCCACCGGCTGAGCATATTTCCTGCCATGTGCTGGATAATAATGGCGACGCTGTTGTTTTCATTATTTGGTTTAAAATAAAAACTGGCTTCGTTCAGTTGCGCAAATGTTTTATCGCCTAGGTCTTTGTAATAAGCCACTCTTTTAATGGCGGATTGAAGGAATGAGTTGCCCAAGTTTGTCATCAGCTAAATTTAAAATGATTACACTTTAAAGATAAGTCGTAGTAAAATTATAATAATTCCGATTGCAAAATCTATGGCCGTAATTAAACCGCTTTTATAACAATTGCTGTACCCCAGATCAAATAATTCGGGTTCGTTGTGCACAAAAGAAGCGGCAATTAATTTGTTGCCTTTTAAGTAAAAGGCTATACTGATAATGTTAAGTAAAAGTGTTAACAGCAAAATATAGGGCACAATCCGGTAATTGAAAACAGTTTCATAACTTAAATTACCAGGTATTTTTTTAAATAGATAGGGATACCATTCCGACAGTTCCAAACAAGAATAAACAATGGATAGAATCAACAGAATTTTTATTACCACAATAACTTTCCTGATCATTGCTTTATCAACATTGTCTGCAAAATTATCTGATATCAGGTCTTCACTCATGTGTATTATTGTTTGAAATTTCAGACTATAATTCCGAAAACCTTAACCCACCATCAATATCCTTCCGCATCATCATCCCCTCTTTTATCGCCTACTGCTACAATTGCTTTTGTTTTGCCATTAGTAATCAGGATCAGTTCTGTACGACCTATTTCGCCCCGCTTGTTAACTTTATACCCCATGGCTTGTAATGCAGCAATAGTTGCTGCGTCAAAATCATCTTCCACAAAAATTTCATCGGGTAACCACTGGTGATGAAACTTGGGTTTGTTTACCGCATCTTCAGCACTCATACCAAAATCAATCACATTTACCAACGATTGGTAAACACTGGTTGGTATTGTTAATCCTCCCGGGGTGCCAACAACCATAAATGGCTTTTTGTTTTTAAGCACAATTGTCGGAGTCATACTGCTAAGCATTCTTTTACCCGGTGCAATGGCATTGGCTTCTGCACCCAATGCTCCGTACATATTTGGCACCCCTGGTTTAACGCTAAAATCATCCATTTCATTATTTAATAGAAAACCTGCGCCACTAACCACCGTGCGGCTGCCGTAACCGCCATTTAAAGTGGTGGTTACAGAAACAGCATTGCCTTCGTTATCAATAATACTTAAGTGCGTAGTTTCTTCACTTTCTTTAATGTTGCCAGCTTTTATTATTTCGCTGCCCCCTGCTTTGCCCGGCGTAAAACTGGCCATTCTTTCTTTAATGTATTTATCACTTACCAATGTTTTTACCGGCACTTTTACAAAATCTGCATCGCCTAAAAACTGTGCCCTGTCTACATAAGCCCTGCGTTCAGTTTCTGTCATTAGCTGCACACTGGCGGCAGTCTGAAATTTCATTGCCCCAATATTTCTTTGTTCAATCATTTTTAAAACCTGCTGCAAAATAATGCCACCACTACTTGGCAGGGGCATGGTAACAATGTGACAATTTTTATAATCAAATTCTACGGCAGCTCTTTCTATGGCCTTGTAATTTTTTAAATCTTCCATGCTGATGATGCCTTTGCCCCTGCCCATTTCGCTTACAATTAGTTTGGCAGTTTCACCTTCATAAAAGCCTTTGGCTCCAAAATCCCTGATGCGTTTTAAAGTATTGGCCAGGTCTTTTTGTATAAGTGTATCGCCTTCTTTCCATAACTGGTCTTTTACAAAAACAACAGGAGCCGTATTGAGTTGTAAAAATTCTTTTTTTAATTCATTCATATCAGCCGCCTGACCAGCAGTGATGGCATATCCCTTTTCAGCAAGGTCAATGGCAGGCTGAATTAATCTTTTAAAAGGCAGCCTTGCATATTTTAAGCAGGCAAATAAACCTGCAATGGTGCCTGGTACACCACTTGCCAAATGCCCATTTTGCGATAAGTTCATTTGAGGATTTCCGCTGGCATCAAGGTACATATCCCTGCTGGCTTTTGCCGGTGCCATTTCCCTGTAATCAATGGTAATATTTTTACCGTTTTTTAAATGTGCAACCATAAATCCACCTCCCCCAATATTGCCTGCACCGGGGTACACTACTGCGAGTGCCAGTTGCGTGGCTATTGCTGCATCAACCGCATTGCCACCACTTTTTAATACTTCTATACCTGCTTTACTTGCTAGTGGATGTGCCGATACCACTGCGCCTTTTGCCGCCGTTACTTTTTTTTGTGAATGGTAATGGTAAGCATTGATTTGTGCTGTACATTGCACGATAAAGCAAAAAATACCTACTACACTTAATACAATTTTTGAATGTTTCATCTTGAATATTTTTCTACATTATTTAACAGCTAATTTAAATCAACTCAGCATAAACCAATTCAATACTAAATCCTTTTTATGAATAAAAAAATTGTTGTCTTTTTATTTTTGATCTGTACTGCATATTTTTCTTTTGCTCAAACCATTAAAAGTCCCGATGAATTTTTAGGGTATCCTTTAGGAAGTAAATATACGCCGCATCATAAAATTGTAAGTTATTTTAAATATGCTGTTTCAGCAATGCCTCAAATGATGAGGCTGGATGAATATGGTCAAACCAATGAAGGCAGGCCTTTGTTGCTTGCTTATATTGCCTCTGTAGAAAACCTTGCAAAGCTGGAAGATATTCGCAAAAATAATTTGCGCCTTACCGGTATTTTAACAGACCAACCGGGCAATGTAAATACACCGGCGATAGTTTGGTTAAGTTACAATGTACATGGCAATGAAACCAGCAGCAGCGAAGCAGCAATGAAAACATTGTATGAATTATTAAATCCTGCAAACAGCAAAACAAAAGAGTGGTTAAAAAATACGGTTGTTTTAATTGATCCCTGTATTAACCCTGATGGCCGGGACAGGTATGTAAACTGGTTTAACCAAATGGTGGGCAAAAATGCTAACCCCGACAGGCAGTCGAGAGAACATATGGAACCATGGCCCGGCGGAAGGGTGAACCATTACAATTTTGATTTAAACAGGGACTGGGCCTGGCAAACACAAATAGAAACCCAGCAACGTCTAAAGATGTACAATCAATGGATGCCGCAGGTACACAGTGACTATCATGAACAGGGCTATAACAATCCTTACTATTTTGCACCGGCAGCACAACCTTACCACGAAGTAATTACACCGTGGCAAAAAGAGCTGCAGGTAATGATTGGAAAAAACAACGCTAAATATTTTGATGAAAATGGGTGGCTGTATTTTACCAAAGAAGTATTTGATCTTTTTTATCCGGCTTACGGGGATACATATCCAATTTACAACGGTGCTATTGGTATGACATTCGAACAGGGTGGTGGCCCGCGGTCAGGATCTGCCGTTGTCATTAACAATGGCGATACCCTTACTTTAAAGGACAGGTTACTGCATCACTTTACCACCAGCATGAGTACGATTGAAGTGATTAGTAAGAACAATGAAAAAGTAATGAAGGAGTTTAGTAATTTTTTCACCAATGAAAAAAACAATGGGGTGGGAGAATACAAATCTTTTATTATTACAGATGTAAACAGCAATAAAATAAATGGCCTAAAAAGAACGCTGGATGCCAATGGTATTGTTTACAACACTGCTACAATCAGCAACAGCAAAGGGTTTAATTATTTTACCGGTAAAGAAGAAACCTTTAGTGCATCTAACAGCCTGGTGATAAGTACTTATCAACCCAAAGGTACGCTGGTGAAGGTTTTGTTTGAACCCACCTCCAAACTGGTTGATTCGGCCACTTACGATATTACAGCATGGAGCTTACCTTATGTATATGGCTTGCAGGCATACGCTGTTAAAGAAAAAATTGCCACTACTCCTTATGTTATCAAACAATCAACTGTTATTATTCCTGAAACTTCTTATGGGTACTTAATTAACTATGGTTCTTTTGAAGATGCTAAATTGTTAGCGGCTTTATTAAACGCAGGCATCAGGGTCAGGTTTACAGAAAAAGACTTTAGTGTAAACGGAAAAAAATTTAAACGTGGTACATTGATCGTATTAAAAAAAGGAAACGAATCAAAGATGGAATCCTTTGCAGTGGCGGTACAAAAATTTGATGCAGGAGTAACGGCCATATCAACCGGTTTTATGGAAAGCGGTAACGATTTTGGAAGCGATAAAACACATTATATCAATAAGCCTAAAGTGGCCCTGGTAAGCGGTAAAGGCACAGACGCTTCTGCGGCAGGTGAAATATGGCATTTATTTGATCAGCAATTAGATTATCCGTTAACATTGATTAATGCAGATGATATTGGGATTATTAGTCTGAAGAATATTGATGTTATTATAGTGCCTAATGGAAATTATAAATTTTTAAATGATAAAGACGCATCTGCAGATTTAAAAACCTGGGTAAGGCAGGGTGGTAAAATCATCGCTATTGAAAATGCAGTAACGCAAATGGCCAATAACGATTGGGGTATAAAATTAAAAAAAGACGATGAGGAGAAAGATGCAAAAGATAAAAAGGAAGAACGAAAACCTGCCTACGCAGATTTAAAAATATTTGAAGAAAGTGAACATGATGGTATAAAAAGTAATATTGCGGGTGCTATTTATAAACTCGATATAGATAATTCACATCCGCTTGCTTTTGGGTATCCCAATTATTATTTTACTTTAAAGCAGGATGATAAAATGTATGAATTTTTAAAAGATGGATGGAATGTGGGAATCTTTAAAAAAGAAAGTAAAGTAGCGGGTTTTACTGGTAGCAAAGTAAAAGATAAAATTAAAGATGGTACTTCAATTGGCGTGCAGGACTATGGTAATGGCAGTATTGTCTATTTATCAGATGATCCAATTTTTAGATCATTTTGGGAGAACGGAAAACTATTAATTTCAAATGCAGTTTTTTTGGTAGGACAATAATGTATTTACTGGATTTGCTGAAAATAAATAATTGCAAATAAATTTTAAAAACCTGTCTCTATAAAAATGGAGACAGGTTTTTATACATGAGATCACTTTAATAAGTCACTAACTTACATTCGTTAATTAATAAACAATTTATGCGTAAATCTTGTGTTGTTGTTGTAAGTATTTTTTATAGCCTTTTTAGTTTTGCTCAAACCCCTAAAACCTATACCTCGTCTGAAATATTGCAGCTGGTAAAAAAGCTGAATGTGTTAGGTTCTGTCTTGTACATTGCTGCACATCCTGATGATGAGAATACCCGGTTACTGGCATACCTCGCCAATGAAAAATTATATCGCACAGGTTACTTAAGTTTAACAAGAGGAGATGGTGGCCAAAATTTAATTGGTGATGAACAGAATATTGACCTTGGATTAATAAGAACACAGGAATTATTATCTGCCAGAAGGATTGATGGCGCAGAACAATTTTTTAGCAGGGCCTATGATTTTGGTTTTTGTAAAACGCCTGAAGAAGCTTTAAAAACATGGGGCCATGATAAAATTTTAAGTGATGTAGTTTGGGTAATAAGAAAATTTAGACCTGACGTAATCATCGCCCGTTTTCCAGAAGATAGCAGGGCAGGGCATGGTCATCATGCAGCTTCGGGTATTCTTGCACGGGAGGCTTTTGATGCGGCAGCAGATGCAACAAAATTTCCAGAACAATTAAAACAAGGCGTAACAGTGTGGCAAGCCAAACGCATGCTTTGGAATACATTTAATTTCGGTAATACCAATACTACAAGTGAAGACCAGTTTAAAATGGATGTGGGTATGTACAACCCGTTATTAGGAAAAAGTTATGGAGAGATGGCGGCATTAAGTCGTAGCCAGCATAAAAGCCAGGGCTTTGGTGTACCTGCGCAAAGGGGCGAATCGTTAGAATATTTTTCAACGATAAAAGGCGATAAGCCGGTAAACTATTTAATGGAAGGTGTAGTAGCAGATTGGAAAAGAACAGAAAAAGACAATACCATTCAGTTGATGGTAAACTCTATCTATAAGAATTATTCAGCGGAACATCCTGAAAATAGCGTAGCGCAATTGGTACGATTGTATAAAAAAGTTGAAACAATTAAGGATGAATACTGGAAAGAGCAGAAACAAAATGAAATAAAAAAATTATTAGAATTTTGCAGTGGACTTTTTATGGAAGCAATAGCAAGCAGCCAGTATGCAGTGCAGGGAGATACTTTAAAAATTACCACCACCATCAATAACCGGCTTGGGGTAGCTGTAAAAAATGCAGATGTAAATATGTATGATATCTTTCATGGTTTTGATTCTTTAAAAAGGAATATCAACAATACTTTCCCACTATCTGTTTACATACGACCGGATCAAAAAGCATCGCAACCATATTGGTTAGAAAACAAAATGGATAAGGGTAGTTTTAATATTACAGATCAGCAGCAAATTGGTAAAGCAGAAAATGAGCCCCTCAGTATTTTATTTGGCGCCACTATTGAAGGTGTTTATTTTAAGTTTAAAAAACCCATCCGTTATAAATATACAGATCCTGTTAAGGGAGAAATTTATCAGCCTGTGCAACTGAATTACCCGGTATACATCAACAGTTCTCCATCCATGTTGATTTTTAAAAATGATGATGTAAATGTAAAGCACGACATCCATTTTTCTTTACAGGCCAATAAAGCCATCAATGATGCAGTTAAATTTACGTACAACAATAATGATAAATCTGTTGTAGTTTTTGATTCGGTTGTTCATTTAGCCAAAGGTGAAAAAAGATTTGTTGATGTTAGCATTGGCAGTGATGCAATTGCGAAAGATTCAAAAGATTTTTATGGTGGCAAGTTATCTTCAAAATTGTTTTACCAGGATCAGTTCTTTTCACTGCACAAAATAAACTATGATCACATACCGGAAGTAAATTATAATTTTTACGACCAGGTGCCGGTACTAAAAATTGATTTAAAAATTGCAGGTAATATGGTAGGTTACATTGCCGGAGCTGGAGATAAAGTGCCGCAAGCCCTTGAGCAAATGGGTTATAAAGTAGTACTGCTAAAACAGGCAGATTTAAATGTTGCCAATTTAAAACAATTTGATGCAATTGTAACTGGTGTACGGGCTTATAATATTAATGAATGGCTAAGCAATAGTTATATTGACTTGATGCAGTATGTAAAAGATGGTGGTGTATTGCTGACACAGTATAATACCAATAATTCTATTGGCCCTGTTAAGGCAAAAATATCACCCTATCCTTTTACCATTAGCCGCAATCGTGTTACAGATGAAGAAGCAACAATTAATTTTTTAGTGCCAGATCATCCCGCATTGAATTATCCCAATAAAATAACACAAAAAGATTTTGAAGGCTGGGTGCAGGAACGTAGTATTTACAATGCAGAAAATATTGATCCTGCTTATCAACGTATATTTAGTATGAAGGACCTTAACGAAAATGAACAGGATGGAAGTTTAATTATTGCTAATTACGGAAAGGGTAAATTTGTTTATACCGGGTTGGTGTTTTTTAGGGAACTGCCGGCGGGTGTACCTGGCGCATACAGGCTATTTGCTAACTTAATTGCAAAAACTAATTGATTGTATGTTGGCCATAGGCGGTATTGTTTGCAATTGGCATATATGAAAATTATCAAAAAGATTAAAAAGGTTGGTTTGATATTTTATTTTTAACAGGCAAAAAATGATAGAACAAAAAAAATCATATTGGAGCAAATGGTATGTTGCAGTATTTGTATTCCTGCTGTTTCAGATTGCTGTATATTATTTTATTACCCAATATTTTAAATAAGATTAACTTTTGTATTGCACAGAATAGGCTATACTTGTTAATGCAATAAAAGCACCATTACCAGCGCATGAGTAATCTTGATTGGATTATATTAATTGCAACACTATCAGGTATTATCATTTATGGTATGTACAAGAGTAGTACTACCAAAAATTTAGACGGCTATTTTTTAAGCAACCGTAGCATGCCCTGGTATCTTGTATTATTAAGTATTATGGGCACACAGGCAAGTGCCATCACCTTCATAAGTGCACCTGGACAGGCTTATACCGATGGAATGCGCTTTGTACAATATTATTTTGGATTACCATTGGCAATGATTGTGATCTGTATATTTTTTGTACCCGTGTTTAGAAAATTAAAGGTATACACCGCATACGAATTTTTAGAAAACAGGTTTGATGCAAAAACAAGAACATTAACTTCCGGATTATTTTTATTATCAAGGGGGTTATCAACCGGCATTAGTATTTATGCACCTTCTATTATTTTAAGTTCCTTACTGGGTTGGAATATTTATTATACCAACCTGGTAATGGGTGGCCTGCTGATTATTTACACGATGAGCGGCGGTGCCAAAGCAGTAGCTTATACGCAACAATTGCAACTGCTTATTATAATTAGCGGGATGGTGGCAGCAGGTTACCTGGTGGTAAAATTATTACCATCCGATATTGGTTTTACAGAAGCACTAAAGATAGCTGGAGGCCAGGGTAAAATGAATATCATAACAAGCGGTGTAACAAATAATCATTTTGACTGGAAGGATAAATATAATATCTGGAGTGGCGTTATTGGTGGATTTTTTTTAGCACTCAGTTACTTTGGCACAGATCAAAGCCAGGTGGGCCGCTATTTAACCGCAAAATCTGACAAAGAAAGCAAGGTAGGGTTACTAATGAATGGCTTGGTAAAAGTACCGATGCAGTTTTTAATTTTGTTAGTTGGGGTATTGGTATTTTCATTTTATCAATACCATAAAGCGCCGGTTTATTTTGATGCTGCAAAAATAGTAGCGGCAAAAAAAACAGTGTATAAAGATACCCTTGTTGACTTGGAACAAAAATATGCTGTAGCTATTACCCAACAGGATAATCCCAAACTGATTGCCTTACGCACGCAGTATAAAACAGTATTAAAAAAAGCGATACCCGGCGATGATGCCAACGATACCAATTTTATCTTTCTTCGTTTTGTAGTAGATAATTTGCCTAAAGGATTGGTAGGTTTATTAATTGCGGTTATCTTTTTGGCAGCCTGGGGAAGCATTGCTGCGGCCCTCAATTCACTCGCATCCTGCACGGTGGTTGACTTTCATAAAAAATTCATCAATACCAACTGCTCGGAAATAAAAGACTACAGTATTTCAAGATGGTACACATTTGGCTGGGGTGTTTTCAGTATCATTGTTGCCATGTTTGCGCATAACCTCGGTAACAGTTTAATAGAAGCAGTTAATATTTTAGGCTCACTTTTTTATGGGGTGATATTGGGTATTTTCCTGGTGGCATTCTGGATAAAATATGTTGGAGGGAATGCTGTTTTTGTGGCTGCTGTGCTATCTGAAATCCTCATTTTTATTATTTATAAGCTCGATATTATATCTTTTTTATGGTTGAATGTTATTGGAGCTTTACTGGTTATTTTACTAAGCTTAATGTTGCAACCTTTTTTATCAATAAGTAAAAAAACCGGATAATAAAATAGTTGACAAAAAGAAAAAGACCACTTTCAAGGTGGTCTTTTTCTTTAAACTTTTTCTAAAATCAGTACCCTTCATTCTGTGTTAAATTTGAATTTACAATCCTGTCTCTTTTTGGAATTGGGAAAATTAATTTTGGAGAATTATATGGTAAACCTCCGCCCCCTGTAAAGAAGCCGGTTGAAACTCCCAGGCGTTT
>Ga0123339_10001580_pt1 | contig 15708 bp, 14 predicted proteins | sample lystaG_FD_89956 | JGI IMG/M metagenome (GOLD analysis project Ga0123339, IMG submission 89956) | Glacier valley bacterial and archeal communities from Borup Fiord, Nunavut, Canada, to study Microbial Dark Matter (Phase II) -... | ecosystem: Environmental > Aquatic > Freshwater > Ice > Glacier ... | reverse complement strand
TACACGGTCGGGCTTCTCTACGATGGCTATGCGCTCGCCAATATGTTTCATCTCACAACGGCTGTTCTTACCGTGCTGGGACCTATCGCCTTTGCTTCTCGAATGCTCGGCCGAGTTTCAGGATATGTGGCAGCCGTCGTGTTTGCGACAACGCCGCTCGTATTCTGGGAAGCGACCGTCGCGTATATCGACATCGGGCTGGGTCTCTACACAACGCTTGCGGCATTCGCAGCCATCAGTGTCGTCGATTTTTACAGAAACAAGTCAGCACCACTGGATTCTCCGGGAAATCTTGATTTCCAGAGAAATGATTTTCAGGGTAATAACGAAAAGGCGTCGGCAGGGACAGTCGACAACGCTAACGGGTGGCTCGTACTGTGCGGGCTGCTGATGGGAGCGGCGCTCGGAACGAAATATCTGGCGCTGATCCCGATGGCGCTGACCGGGGCTTTGTTGCTGATCGGTCGCGTTTCCCTGCGCGGAGTGGCGATTTATGTCGGCTGTGCGCTCGCGGTCGCCTCACCGTGGTACCTCAAAAATAGTATTGTGATGCACAATCCGGTCTATCCGTTTGCCTCATCGGTGTTTAAGGACAGCAGGTACTGGAGCGCAGATCGCGCCGCGCTCTATACTGCAGAGCAGCAGAGTTTCGGCGATCCCCATAGAATTACGAACGCGAGTTCCGCCCTCAATCTCGTCAAGGTTCCCTGGCGCCTGCTGACCAATTCAGACGTCTATTTCAATGCCGGTGAGCGTGCTTCCACCGCTTACATCGGCGGACTCTATGCGGCGTTCTGCTGCCTGCTGCCGTTTGTCAAGCAGCGTTCTTGCGCGGCTAATTCTCTGTTCGCGCTCGGCGCGCTGCAGATCGTCGGCTGGTTCTTCATCTCGCAGGTCGGGCGCTATCTGATCGCGATCCTTCCGCTGCTGGCGCTGAGCGGTGGATACGCCGTCGCGCAGTCGCTGAGAGGTAGTGAGGAACAGAATAATAGTGGCACGAACCCTCTGCTAAGCGCAGTGCTTCGATGCATAGTCTGCTTATCCCTTGCCGGTCAGACAGCGATGACGCTCTGGATACTCTTTCTTCTGCCGACGGGCGGGAGCGACGCGCGTGATCTCACGATACGCGCCGCCACCGAGCTGCGAACCGACGCGGCACTGCCCGATCGACCTGCGCAGCCGCTGTTCAAAGGAATGCTGCCTTCGGCGCTCAATATCCCGGAGACGCTGCCATTTCTGACAGACGATGATGCGCGTACTAAATCTCTCAGCAAACGACTCGACATTTACGACGCCGAAATCTGGCTCAACGCAAACACCAAATCGACCGACGGGGTCGTACTCTATGAAGACGTGCGCGGATTCTATCTCGATCGACCGTATCTCTGGGGCAACGGGGAACACTCCAGTTACATCCCTTATGAGACGCTGACTGACGGCGCTGCGCTCACAGAATGGCTGCGTGCAAAAGGCTATCAGTATGCACTGCTGAACCTCAAATGGTCACCAGCGAACACGACGCGCCAGCCGATACCGGACGATCTCGACACCGTGAATAGTGTGCTGCGAAGCTGGTATCCGTCGACCGGCGCTACGCCGTGGCGATCGCTCGTCGGCGATGCAATACAGCGCGGTGTCTGGGTTCCCGTCGCTGCACTGCATGGCTGCGTAGTCTTGCGTATCGGATAGAGCGGCTAAATCAATTTACCTGCTCTAAAACCGTTCGTCAATCGGAAATGCATAGCTTCATGTTTGCCGGGCACCGCATGTACCCGTCTGGAAAAAGCAATCATCATTCAGAAGGCACACTTCGTTAGCCAGCTTTGTTTCTAACAGGTGACGTACAGATCAATGACGAACATCAAAGCGGTGACACTCGGATTGTCGAACGAGCGTGATCAGTCGCGCTCTGTGCAGATCGAGCCCTGGGGGGTAGAGTATATCCTGCCTACAAAGGGGGAATTAATCCTTGTAGCCGTTGATCGAGAGCGAACGCCACATTTTCACATCAACGAGTGGGAAGACACTACGCAGATATATTGTGAAGAAGCTGAGGACTACTACGTGATCCAGAACGGTAGACGTCTGGAACACGCTTTCGATAGAGGCGCATCGGAAGGCATCGAACGTGACATTGCCGTACTGTGGGCAGGCTGGATGAAGTAGATCGGCGGAATCGAACGGAAAGAGAAACTCGGCGAGTATGTACGGATTGTGAAAATCAAGTTATGAGTTACGGAGACGAGAATTTTGAACCGCACGACACGGGATACAGTAAAACCACGTCTGGCACCAGGTAAACCCGGCCCGCCGCTTTCGCCCTTGCCGCAGCGAAATGCTGTTCCGAATGGTGGCTGGAAATTTCTGCTCCCCCTGATTCTCATCATCTTTCTGGCGCTTGCACTGGCGCACTCGAATCTGTCCCCTGTCGGGCAGACCGGATACCAGAACGCGCCGGATGAAGACGCCCACGTTCACTATGCCGTCTCGCTGTCGCATGGGCACCTGCCGACGCGTGAGGAGGCTGCGCTGGACCCCTCCGGGCACTCTTACGAATGGCATCAGCCGCCACTCTACTACCTCATCGCCGCACCACTGGCACAAAGCGGAACCCATGCGCTGCGGCTGGTGTCAATAGGGTGTGGCTTGTGCTGCCTGCTGTTGATCTATGGAGCCGGACGAATACTGTTTCCCGACGATCCGCTCATCGGCATTACTGCTGCCTGCTTTGCGGCACTGATACCATCTCATATCGCGATCACGTCGACTGTCAACAATGATCCTTTGCTGGAAGTCTGTTTCAGTACGGCATTGCTCCTACTGATCACAATGCTGATGCGCGGCATGACGTATGGACGCTGTTTGATGCTGGGGGTGACGATTGGCGCGGCGATACTGACCAAGGCGACCGGAATGCTGCTCCTGCCGATCGCTGCGTTCTCCTTTCTCCTGATGCTGCGGGGTGAGGAAAAGGGCAGATTCGTGCTGCGCGGTGCTGTTATCGCCTTCAGCGCCGCAACTCTGATCGGGGGATGGTGGTTCCTGCACAATTTGAAGTTGTATGGTCAGCCCCTGCCGATGAAGGTCTTTCAGCAGGCGTTCGGCGCGACAGCACAGGCGGCAGACGTTGCTTCCGGTAAAATGCTTCCTCTGCCAGCGGAAGGCTGGCTCGGCTACTGGCTGCTCATACTGCAATGGACATTCCAGAGTTTCTGGGCGGTGTATGGGACACGTGGCACGGCGGCGAACGGCTTGCCTGCCTGGCTGCCCGCGCCCATCTATGAGTTGGCGGCGATCCTGAGCGTGGTCGCTGCGGCAGGCTTGGGCAAACTTCACTTCGCTCGGTCGACCCAGTTCACGCCTGCACAACTTCGGTGCGTGTGGCTGCTGTTCGCGGTCATTGGGATTGTGCTGTTCGCGTTTGTCGCCTTCGTCTCGACCTATTTCCAGACGCAGGCACGGTATCTCTATCCTGCGATGCTGCCGATTTCGCTGCTGTTCGCGATCGGATGGCGTTTCATATTCCCAGATCGCTACCGATCTTCGGCGACCCTGGTGCTGCTTGGAATACTGCTGCTATTCTGTCTCGTCTTCCTGTCGGCAGTACAGGCGGCAGCCCTGCCACGCTAATCGAATGGATAGATATGCCATTGATTGTAGCGAAGCGCAATGGCACTTACCTGCAGTATGCCAGGGGACGAATTAGAACCATTTTGTGAGTCGAGTGAGTTAGCGCGTTAAGGATTGCCGCCTGCGGTGAACGCGTGTGCGCAGAGAGGTGGAGGCAGAACCGCATAAATGAATGAGAACTATAAAGAAAGCTTTTACGAAGACGACTTCGACGACGGTTTCAATAACGGTTCGAGCGATGCTCAGGTTGGCGAATCGGGATCGGAGGCAGACACGCAGGCGCTGCTCGATCTGGGTTACGAACAGCTCGACGGCTATATGCAGTGGGCGGAAGACAGCCTCGGGCTTCCGACGCGCACCGTGCAGCAGGACTGTTTCAACGCCGAAATGCTGATCGACTACCTTGCGAACAGCCAGCATAAAGCGGTCGCGCAGATCAACGAGTTCGAACTGCGCTGGTTCGTGTATAGTCATTACATTCGCAAAGCCCAGGCGGATGATGAGATCGAACTGCGCCTGCCCTCTTCACTGCAGAGATTTTTCGGCTATCTCGAGAAAGCCAATCACGAACTGATCGCAGACTGGCTGCCAGCGATACTCGCCGACGAAGGGCGCTTCACGAAACGCAGAAACGACTATCAGAAGCTGAGCAGTGAAGACGAAGCAGCGTGGAAAATAGGTTTCCAGGAATGGTGTGATGAACTGGAGGAGGATCTCGATGTTCGCTGCCTCTGGCTGCCGCGCGAAATGGGAGAGGGATTGACGTGGAATCTGGTGATGGGCTGGCGTGAAGCCACACTGCAGGAAGAAGCGAACCGTCTCTGGCAGCGCAGCAGAGAAGAGCTGCTGCTGCAGGGACTCGATTTTGAAACGATTCGCGCCGAACTGATGGCAGAATATCTGGAGTGGCTCGACTCGCCGCAGGCAAAACTCGACGACAGTACCCCTCGCGACGTCGTGCAGATCGAGCGCATGGATGCGGAAGAAACGCAGGCAGTCGATGATCAACCCGCGGCAGAGGACGATAACGACGGCGATTCCTCCCGTTACTGACTGTCGGAAAAATATATACACCTGTTCTGCACCCGACTGCCTCTGTCTGGCGGGCGGCAGAAACGATCATTCACGGGCATTACAGGAGGCAGGTTATGCAGCGCTCCTGTAGTGCTCTAGAACTCTGTCTGCAAAACATGAATCGACCGGGCTTGACAATTCGGGCTTAGAACGTCATACTATAAATGCTCCCCCGTGTCATCTGCCTGCGTTATGTCATTCACGATTGAGTGGCTGGTTCTTGCTTTGGCTATTATTTGATCCTTCTGTAGACAAGCGATTGAGCCTGGCTGTAAGTAGAGACAGGGTTTTTGCGCACTTCCACTATACTCTGTTATAATCTGTCTGTTCGCCTGGCACTGTCTGCTGTTCCATGCCCGATTTCGTATTTGAACACTCAATTCTATAGCAGTTAGCATTGTTCACCTGCGCGCAGCCGCGTATCGACTGATTTACTCTTTCATCTCATGATTCACCCCGACGATTCTGCACAACCTTCTGTTCCGGTACGCGAAACCGTTCTGATCCTCGATTTTGGGGCTCAGTACACTCAGTTGATCGCGCGAAGAGTACGTGAGTGCAGAGTGTATTGTGAGATTGTGCGCTTCGATATTTCCGCTGCTGAGATTACGCGGCGAAAACCAGCCGGAATCATATTTTCCGGCGGTCCGGCAAGCGTTTACGATGAGGGCGCCCCCCGCGCCGATCGGGAGATATATGAGTGCGGGATACCGATCCTCGGCATCTGTTATGGTCAGCAGTTGATCGCGTATCAGCTCGGCGGGGAAGTGCGACCTTCGGATCGACGGGAGTACGGTCAGGCAGAACTGGTGATACTCGATCCGAACCCGCTTTTCTCAGGCATTGGCGGAGTGGGGGACAAGGCTTCCTGCTGGATGAGCCACGGTGATAAAGTCCTGAAGCCGCCCGAGGGATTCGTCGTTACGGCGACCACCGAAAGCGCTCCTATCGCGGCAATGGCCGATCACTCCAGAAACCTGTATGGTGTGCAGTTTCATCCTGAAGTGGCGCATACCCCCTTTGGCACCGACCTGATACGCGCTTTTCTCACCGGTCCTTGCGGATGCTCCGGCACGTGGACTCCCTCCAGCTTCATCGAAGGGGCGATCGCCAGAGTGCGCGAGACCGTCGGAACTGCTGGCGTTGTCTGCGGAGTATCGGGCGGCATCGACAGCTGCTGCGTCGCAGCACTCCTGCAGCGCGCCATCGGCAGCCAACTAACCTGTATTTTCGTCGACCACGGTCTGCTCCGTAAGGGTGAGGCGGAGCAGGTCCGTGACGATTTTGCTGGTGCCTTCGGTATCCGGCTGATCTATGTCGATGCGCGGGATAGATTTCTGGCGAAACTTCAGGGCGTTTCCGATCCAGAGCAGAAGCGAAAAATAATAGGAACGGAATTCGTGCGTGTCTTCGAAGACCACGCCGATAATCTGACTGGCGTTCGCTTTCTTGCACAGGGCACTCTCTATCCCGATGTGATCGAAAGCGGCGGCAGTCCCAACTCCGTCACGATCAAAACGCATCACAATGTCGGCGGTTTGCCCGAAGACATGACGCTTCGTGTGATCGAACCGCTCCGCGAACTGTTCAAAGACGAAGCGCGCGCGGTCGCTTCCGAGCTCGGTCTGCCGGACACGATCGTCTGGCGGCATCCATTTCCCGGGCCCGGCCTCGCGATTCGTATTCTCGGTGAAGTTAGCGCAGAGCGTGTCGCAGTACTGCAGGAGGCGGATGCGATCTTCATCGAAGAACTTCGTTCGGCAGGACTGTACCGGTCGCTCAGCCAGGCGCTCGCGGTGCTCGCACCGATCAAAAGCGTCGGCGTAATGGGCGATCAGCGCACCTATGCCAACCCGATCATTCTTCGCGCGGTGACGACGGAAGATTTTATGACCGCGTCGTGGGCGCGAATCCCCTATGAGGTGCTCGAACGCGTCAGCAGCCGCATCGTGAATGAGGTCGCTGGCGTGAATCGAGTCGTCTACGATATAAGTTCCAAACCTCCGGCCACGATCGAATGGGAATAGATCGAAATTGGAATAGATCGAAGCGGAGCAGTATGATCAAAACGCGACGCAGCGGAGCTGCAGGGATTGTGTCTCCCGAGCCTCCATAGGTACGCTGCCTGCCGTGTGCTGTCGTGTAAATGCTGCGTTTTCATGCTCATGCTGTATTGACATCGTATCAGGATGAATGTCTGCGAGGAACCAGTACTGTCTGAATTGACCGGCAACGAAAACCTGCGTCCCGATCTTCCTCCACATGAGATAGTACCGCTCTTGTCCGCCGGGCAAATCGCAGAGCGGGTAGGGGAGCTTGCTGCTGCGATTGCCGCCGATTATCCAGACCCACAGCGCCCTCTGCTTTTGATCGGAGTACTGAAGGGCTCGGCGATCTTTCTGGCGGATTTAATTCGCAAAATCGAACGCCCCGTCGAGTTCGATTTTGTCGCGGTTTCTTCGTACGGCGCTGCAACACACAGCTCCGGTGAGGTGCGCGTACTCAAAGACCTCGAAGCTCCCGTTGCTGGAAAAGATGTTCTGATCGTCGAAGATATTCTCGATACGGGCTTGACGCTGCGTTTCAGTTACCTGGTCGAAACGCTTCGTGCGCGTCATGCTCGAAGCGTGACGATATGTGTTCTCCTCGACAAACCAGCGCGCCGCCGTGTAGAAATTGAAGTGGAATACAGAGGCTTCGTAATTCCGGATCAGTTCGTCGTCGGATACGGCATGGATTATGCCGAGCGATATCGGAACCTTCCGTATGTTGGAGTCGTCCATTTCACCGGAGAGGACACTATTGAGGGTAGTTCCAGGATACTTTGATACTTTAGTGAAATGTGGAGTGCAATGGGACGGACCGCTGAACATCGACCTACATAAATCCTGCGTTTATGCTATAATATAATAAGCTCCAGCATTTTGATAAGTTCGGGTTGCTCGCATTCCGCTCTGCACCCGATCCCCATTCTCCAGCAACTACCACACAGAAGTGTTTCTGCCCGGTTGCTTCCTGTATTATCCAGTTTCCAAATCAATCCACGCACCCTTTTTTGAGTGCTGCTCACTTTTCTGTGCCTGTTCACTCATTACAGCGCCGGTCACTCTGATGCGTTTCACCTATTTATGTAAGTCATTTCCATATTTTGGTACGTTTTTTCAGTTTGCCTTTCCTGTTTTGCACGTTTTGTACGCTATGATCCGAGTAACTATATTTCGGCTTCTGTGGGTTCGGTCTCTCTCCGCTCCCTCGTCGACGACTTCATCCTCTCTAACCCATCTAACCCGCAGCCATACTATTTCGTGCCTCTGCAACGCGCGTTCATCTGCTTCCGGGTAGAATATTTGTTCCCACGAGGTACCGATCCGAATGGAAGACATTGTCAGTTTCAATCTATCCGAACTAGAAAATAAAAGCATCAACGATCTGCATGATATTGCCAAAGACCTGGGCGTGCCGCCTGCGTCCTCGCCAATTCGTAAGGACGAGCTGATCGGTCGCATTCTTCAGGTACACACAGAGCGCAACAGCATGATTCATGCAAAAGGCATTCTGGAGATACTCCCTGATGGGTGGGGCTTCCTGCGACGCAGCAACTTCTCTCCGAATGCGGAAGACATCTATGTCTCTCAGACACAGATCAAGCGGTTCGCACTCAAGACGGGCGATGAAGTCGCCGGACAGGTCCGTCCACCCAAAGACTCGGAGAAGTATTTCGGTCTGCTGCGAGTTGAAGGTGTCAACGGCGTTGATCCCGATGTCGCCCGGAACCGCGTCAGTTTCGACGATCTCACGCCGATATACCCGGAAGATCGACTGACGCTGGAAACTACCCGTACCGAGATGACCGGTCGCATTATCGACATCATCTGTCCGATCGGCAAAGGGCAGCGCGGCATGATCGTCGCACAGCCAAAAGCAGGCAAGACCACGATTCTGAAGACGATCGCAAATGCGGTGGCCATCAATCATCCTGAGTGTATCCTGATCGTGCTGCTCATCGATGAACGCCCGGAAGAAGTGACAGATATTCGGCGTTCTGTCAAAGGGGAGGTCATCAGCTCCACGTTCGATGAAACCCCGGAAAACCACATGCGTGTGGCGGATATGGTGCTCGAGCAGGCGAAACGCCTCGCGGAAAGTCGTCGTGATGTCGTCGTTCTGATGGACAGCCTGACGCGCTATACGCGTGCCTCGAACCTGACGGTGAACCCGAGCGGCCGTACGCTCGCAGGAGGGCTCGACCCGGCGGCGCTCTATCGGCCGAAACGATTTTTTGGAGCCGCCCGTAACATAGAAGAGGGCGGAAGCCTGACCATTCTGGCAACGACGCTCGTCGAAACTGGCAGCCGTATGGACGATCTGATCTTCGAAGAGTACAAGGGTACCGGCAATATGGAGGTCGAACTCGACCGAAGCATGGCGGACAAACGTATTTTTCCCGCTATCTCGCTCAAGTCCGGCACACGAAAAGACGAACTTCTCTACGATGAAGAAACGTATAAGCAAATTGTCAAGCTGCGCCGTCTCCTCCATGGTCTCGATCCACATGAGGCGACAGAGCTGCTCAAGGACAGGTTGCAGCATACCAAATCGAACAAAGAATTTTTAACGATGGTCGAACGAACGATCAAGAGTGATGGTGACTAAACAGTGATTAGTTCGCCCACTCTTGTGGGTTTCTGTCCTTCAGGCACTATTCTACGGAGGCAAACGGTGGGCAGCGATTTCAAAGATATATTTGGTGACTGGCGACCCGACGACGACGATCGGGCGTCTTCAGAGCGATCGTCCGAGCCCGAACGCCGCCCGGATCGTTCCCTGAACGAAAAAGAAGTGCGCGTCGTAAACGTGTATGAGATCGAAAACGGGCATGGCAATGAAAGTACGATTTTCATTCTGCTGCGTGACAATATCGGTCGCGAGTTTAAGATTTTCGTGAAGCGCGATGTGGCTTATGCAATTTCGATGGCGATCGGCAATGAGACTCCGGACCGGCCCTTCACACACGATCTGATGAAAACGGTCATGGAGCGCGTTGGAGCCACCGTTGAGCGCATCACGATCGATGACCTCTGGCAGGACACTTTTTACGCTAAAATTTCCATTGTCACCAATGGAGTCAGTCAGGATATCGACTCGCGTCCAAGTGACGCCCTCGCAATGGCGATACGTTTCCGGGCGCCGATCTACGTTGCGGAGAACGTTCTAGAATCGACTCAGGCAGAATAGCTGTTCAAATAAATTATCGAAGCGCATTAGTTATGAATGTTGCCTGAAGCACAATTCATCTTTAGTTCCGTTGGCAGCAACGGAACTATTTTATTATGTCCCCCACCGTTATTTTTAGCATACTCAGTATTATCGGACGTTATAACTCTTGGAAATACACAAGTACAGTAGGCAGCAACGTGCATATCCTATGGATCGAAAATCAGCAGCAGTTCGTAAATATTGCGCTTGAAAAGTTCCTGGCAGCACATACCGTGACTGTATTTCCATCGCTTGCCGACGCGAAAGTCGCGCTTGCCTCAGATACTTTCGATGCTGTTCTCCTGGATTACGACCTCGATGATGGCAAAGGGACGGGGTTGTTCCCATACCTCGACGCTTTACCCGTTCGCCCTGTGATTATTGCCTCTTCCTCACATGCCGATGGCAATGCACTGTTGATGCTGTCAGGCGCAGATGCAGTCTGCAGCAAGATGGATTTTTCCCAGATAGATGCAGTTATAACTGCAGAGTTCAACAGAAAAACGACCAAAAGGTCGAATTGTATCCGGCATTCTGATGAGGCCAGCTAGAGAACTCAACATAAGGGGTATATCCGCTGATGCAGATGAAATCTAAGCGTGTTCTTGTGCTCACATGGCGTATATCGCTTCCTGGGGAGACACTCTGGGACCGAAAAAGGTGACACCAGAGTAGTTGAAACGCCTCTATCTCGAGAAGCGCGTGATCAATAAGGGCAAAATCAATCTCAAAGCCAGCCTCATGAAGCGATAGATCAGTATCGTAACCAATCGAATCAAAGAGAAGACGAAAAGTATCTGATTTATGCGAACAAGATTCGTGACCTTCCGCCCTCATCTCCGTCGTCAGGAAGAGAGAAAATACGCGTACGGTTGGCTTTGTTTCGATGGCTATAAATTAGAATGAATTCCAAAAGGGTCTGATCCATCGAAATGGATCAGACCCTCGGCTTTCTCAATTCAAAAAAGGTCTCCAAGTTACGATCGAGAAGGCTGATGCCCGGGCAGCGCCGTACGAATGTCTGGAAGCTGGTTTTCGATCTCCTGTATTTTGGCGTAGCAGTCCGAAAGAACCTCCTGGACATCGCGCAGATGGCTCATTACGACAGCGTTGTCAATCGATCGCATCCGGTAACGCCCGTAGGCAGCGAGTGCGACGATGCCAGCAGTGCCAGCCGCCGCAACACTGGACCACAAAACGAGACTGGAGCGCTTGTCATTCTTCAACGAACGTACCCCTCCCTGACGCGGCTGCAAGGTCTGCGTGAGACAAAAGAAACAGAATGGAAACAGCCAAAATATCAACCGTTACCGAGGTCGAGCACCTTGCCATCGTCGCCGCCATCCATCGATTTGAAGATGCGCTTGACGAACGCGATCAGTTCCATCGGGTTGAAGGGCTTGGTCAGGTAACAGTCGACCCCGCTTTGCCACCCGCGAAAAACATCGGCATCCTGCGCTTTGGCAGTAAGCATAATTACAGGCAGTTCGCGCGTCGCTTGATTCTTGCGCAAATTCTGCAGCACCTCGAAACCATCCATGTAAGGCATCATTACGTCGAGTACGACAAGGTCGGGCTGCTCGGATTCGACTTTCTCGAGTGCCTCTTTGCCATCGAACGCAGTGACGACTTCATAACCTGCGCGCTCGAGGTTTACCTGCACCAGACGCACGATATGACGCTCGTCATCAACCGCCAGTATTTTTTTCGGCATTTCTCTTATTCCTCTTTACCGGCGCAATCGCCACGGATTTGTTTGGTTGAAGCAGACACACAGAGCATTCGTTCTTGTAGACGTAATCATCCGTTCGAAAACGCGGGATTCTTGATGAATTATAACATACCCGCCCGTAACTGTCAATTCATTTGAAGAGCAAAGGCAATCCGATCTAAATTGCATGGAGTTACTCCTGAACGCCTCGGCCAGTAACAACGAAATGTTCCTGCTGTGTGCTATGGATCAGACTTTGTCACACGACCACATTTTGGAACAATGGCTCGTACCGGAGATCGAGGTTCTTGACTGCAGCCGTCTCGTCGAGCCGAGACACGAGCGTACTATGCGGGGCAGATTTTACGAGATCGGGCGTTTCACGGGACTCTTTTGCGATCTGGATCATCGCCTCGATGAAATTGTCGATCGTCTGCTTGCTCTCCGTCTCCGTCGGCTCGATCATGAGCGCTTCAGGAACGATCAGAGGGAAATAGTTGGTCGGTGGGTGCAGACCGTAGTCCATCAGCCGTTTAGCGATGTCCAGGGCGCGCACTCCATTCTGCTGCTTCTGGCGGTTGGCAGACAGCACGACTTCGTGCATACAAATCTGATTGCCGTACGCGACTTCGTAGTGTTCGGCGAGGCGGGCGCGAATATAGTTGGCATTGAGGACGGCGTTCTCACCTACCCCACGCAGCCCTTCCGGTCCAAGGCTGCGAATATAGGTATAGGCGCGCACTGCGATCAGAAACGCTCCGTAGAAGGAATGAATCCTGCCGACAGATTGCGGTCGCGCATAATTGAAACGATAGTTTGGCTCCTCACCCCCCAGTTTACTCACGGTCGGCACCGGCAGAAAGGGCTCGAGGCAGCTTTTGACGCTGACCGCCCCGCAGCCGGGTCCGCCGCCGCCATGCGGTGTGCTGAACGTCTTATGCAGGTTGTAGTGCATCACGTCGAAGCCCATATCGCCGGGGCGGGTCAGCCCGAGCATCGCGTTCATGTTCGCACCGTCGCAGTAGACGAGCCCACCCGCTCTATGAACCATCTCGCAAATCTGCTGGATGTCGCTTTCGAATAGCCCGACCGTGTTGGGATTGGTGAGCATCAGCGCCGCAACGTTTCCATCGAGCGCACGTTCGAGTTCGCCGAGATCGACACAGCCTTTTGCGTTCGAGCGAATGCCCTTCACTTTGAAGCCACAGCGTGCCGCGCTCGCCGGGTTTGTGCCGTGCGCGGCGTCGGGGATCACGACAACGTCACGGTTCGCTTGGCCTCGTGAGGCATGGTACTTTTTGACCATCATCATCGAGAGCAGTTCGCCGTGCGCTCCTGCTGCAGGCTGCAGGGTCGTAGCGTCCATGCCACATATCTCTGCAAGTATCATTTGCAGCTCGTAGATGACCTGCAGCGCCCCCTGTGCTGTCTCCTCCGGCTGGAGTGGGTGCAGGCTGGCAAAGCCAGGCAGAGAAGCCGTTTTCTCGTTCACTTTCGGATTATATTTCATCGTACAGGAGCCGAGCGGATACATTCCGAGGTCAATCGCGTAGTTTCGGTGCGACAGTTGCGTGAAGTGGCGTACGACATCAAGTTCGGAAACTTCCGGCAGCGGCAGGTGTGTACGCAGGCAGTCTGCGCCCAGCAGCACAGCGGCATCAGTGTACGGGACATCGCATTGCGGCAGGCTGGCAGCCACACGCCCGGAGCGACTCTTCTCAAAAATCAGTGGTTCGGGTTTCATCGGTTTATGCTTGCTTTTCTATCTTTTGTATAGGTCTATCTGGAAAATTAGGGTGCGAAATCGGTTTCTTCCCGAGGGAAAGACGGCGCAGCAAGCATCGCCCCTGCGAATGCTCAGAAGCGTATGCTTTTCCATCCCGACTTTCAGCCTGTAATAGCGTAACTCACGCGTGGATCGCTTCCGCGACTCCTGCGACGAGCGCATCTATGTCCTCTCTGGTTTTCGTCTCCGTCACGCAGAGCAGCATTCCATTCTGCAGTTCAGGATAGTAAGGGCCGAGTGCCAGACCGCCGAGGATGTTTCGCGTCAGCAGGTGGCTATTGACCTTCTGCGGCGTAACCGGAAGATGAACGACAAATTCCTTGAAGAAAGGTCGCTCTGGCAGATGCGCGGTCACTCCCGGCAGCGCAGTCAACTGCTGCTGAGCATAGTGCGCTTTTTGCAAACTGAGATCGGCGACCTGTCGCAGTCCCGATTTGCCCATCTCACACATATAGATCGTGGCATAGAGCGCGAGCAGCGCCTGATTGGTACAGATGTTGCTCGTCGCCTTTTCGCGCCGGATGTCCTGTTCGCGAGTTCGCAGGGTCATCGTGTAGCCGCGCCGCCCCTCGACATCGTTGGTCGCGCCGACGATACGCCCCGGAAAGCTGCGAATATACTTTTTCTTGCAGGCGAAAAAACCGAGCAATGGTCCGCCGAAAGCCATCGGATTGCCGAGCGACTGCCCTTCGCCGACGACGATATCGACGTCGTATTCGGAAAGCGGCTTCAGCAGTCCGAGAGAGATCGGGTCAACACACGTGATAGCGAGCGCCCCGTTCTGGTGTGCGAGACCGACGATCGACCCGACATCTTCGAGTACGCCGAAGAAGTTGGGATGCTGCATCAGAATGCAGGCGGTTTTATCGCTGACTGCCGAATGCAATGCCGCCAGATCAGCCTCCGCATCGCCAGTATATTCGACCTCTTTATATTCGTAGCCGGTCGCATCGAGATAGGTTTTGACGACATCGCGGTAGTGCGGATGGATCGATGAGAGCGCAACGACTTCTGTCCGATCGAGCAGGCTGATCGCCATCAGCGCAGCTTCCGCGAGACCGGTTGCGGCGTCGTACATCGAGGCGTTGGAGATATCCATACCGGTGAGGACGCAGATCATCGTCTGGTACTCGTAGATCGCCTGCAGCATCCCCTGGCTGACTTCCGGCTGATACGGGGTATAGGCGGTCGAGAACTCCCCGCGTCCGGCGAGTGCGCCGACTACAGAAGGACGAAAATGATCGTAGATTCCGGCACCCAGAAAGCATATATTGTTCTCCAGATCGGTGTTGCGGGCGGCAATTTTGGACAGATGGCGGACGAGTGCGGCTTCATCGAGCGCGGGGGGTATACGAAGATCGCCTTTGAGGCGGATCGCCTCGGGCAGAGGCGCGAGCAGGTCGGAAAACTCGTCGACGCCGATCGCCGCCAGCATTTCGGCGCGATCGGCTGCTGTGTTGCTGATGTATGCCAAACCTTAGTGACCTCCCGCTTCGGCGAATTTCGCGTAGTCGTCGGCGTTCATCAATTCTTCGAGCTGCGAAGGGTTGTCTAGGCGCACCTTGATCAGCCAGCCATTGCCGTACGGATCGGTATTCACGGTTTCGGTTGCGTCTGTGATTGCGGTGTTGCTCTCGACGACTTCGCCGGAAAGCGGCGTGAACAGCTCGGAAACGGCTTTGACAGACTCGACTTCGCCGAACTGCGCGTCATGCTGCAGCATACGTCCTGCCTCAGGAAGATCGAGGTAGACGATGTCGCCCATCTCATCCTGTGCGTGGTCTGTGATGCCGATTACCGCGATGTCGCCTTCCATCCGCACCCACTCATGCGTCTTGCTGTACTTCAGTTCTGCGGGAATTGATGGCATCGGGCGTACTCCTGAGCAAACAAAATGGGACAAATCTTAGACACGATATTGCCTCACCCCCAACTCCGAAGTTTCGGAATGGCGGAGAGCAGTATAAAGTTATGACGTTCTATTCTGAATCAGCTTGTGAGGAGAGTCTTCTTCTGTACTACGATTGCGGAGCAGCGCTTGTCACGGATCGCGATGCTGACTGCGGTTCCTGTTTTCGCATAGGCAGAAGCGACATAACCCATCGCGAGCGAATGACCGCGTGTAGGTGAGAAAATGCCGCTGGTCACGATGCCAACAGCCGTATCATCGACATAAATAGTATACCCCTGACGGGGTTGAATCCGTTCAGTCGAAACGAGTCCCATCAGCCGTTTCGACGTTCCGGCAGCT
>Ga0123339_10001579_pt1 | contig 15721 bp, 12 predicted proteins | sample lystaG_FD_89956 | JGI IMG/M metagenome (GOLD analysis project Ga0123339, IMG submission 89956) | Glacier valley bacterial and archeal communities from Borup Fiord, Nunavut, Canada, to study Microbial Dark Matter (Phase II) -... | ecosystem: Environmental > Aquatic > Freshwater > Ice > Glacier ... | reverse complement strand
CTCAGTCTTTCGCATCTGTACCTATTAAAGTAATAATTTCATCAGTCATAAAGCTGAAGGCAGAATTTATGACTTGGCTTAAAGGACAGTCGAGTGTATATCTGCTCGATCATTATATGGCTTTGCCTTTTGTAAATTTATACCAGAGCCCTCTGAGTCTGGGTTCAGATCGGATTGCCGCTGTAGCAGGTGCGCTGAGCCTATACCTAGGTAAAGATGTGCTGATTATTAATGCCGGCACGGCCATTACGTATGAATTTTTAAATCATAAAGGAGAATACCTTGGTGGGTCAATTTCACCGGGTTTAAATATGCGGTATATGGCTCTCCATACTTTTACCTCCAGGCTACCGTTAGTAGAACTGGACGAAAATTTACCCGAATTAATTGGTACTGATACTGTTTCAGCCATTCGGTCTGGGGTTCAACTCAACACTTTATTTGAAATAAAGGAAGTAATTAATGCCTACCGGAATTTATATGGAGAAAATTTAAGTATTTGCATGTGCGGTGGCGATTCAAAAACATTTGTTACTCAGCTGAAAAATAGCATCTTTGCCGACCATTTGGAATTACAACCAGATCTCGTTTTAATTGGCCTGAATCAAATTTTAACTTTTAACAATGCATAGTTTGCGGATCAGAACCTGTCTAGTACTCATACTTTTAGTTTTTGCAAAGTTTGCTTTTTCACAGGCCAATATTAATTCGCCTTATTCACGATTTGGAATTGGTGATGTTCAGCCGACATATTTCGGACAAACCAGAGCCCTGGGCGGAGCCGCCACAGGTTTACGGGAATATAATTCTATAAACTTTTTCAACCCTGCATCCTATTCAGCCATCAAACTCACAACGCTTGAATCAGGTCTGCGTATGAATCTTACCCAGTTACAGAGCCAGAATGACAAGCAGTTTAATATTAATGCACAATATGGTTATCTGGGGCTTGCATTTCCACTGACCAATAAATGGGGTTTGAGCGTGGGTTTATTGCCATATAGTAATATGGGATATTCTCAAAGTCTTACTCAGAAAGATAATATTCTTGGTCCTGAGAACGCGATTTATTCGGGTGAAGGTGGTTTGACCCAGGGTTATATCGGTACAGGTTATGAAATTATCAAGGGTCTTTCGATAGGGTTTAACGCAGGTTATGTATTTGGTAATCTGGCACAGGTACAATCATTAGAATTTGTCAATTCAAGGGGAACAGCCAGCGACACAATCTATAATAGCCGGATCAGCGGAAAAACTTCATTAGGAGGTTTTCTATTTGGATATGGAATACAGTATCAGTTTAATATCGGTAAAGATTCACGTTTTACACTGGCCTATAGCGGAAACTATAAAACAAACATTATTACCCGCAACAGAAGTTACACTCAGCGCTATTCAAGCAGTTCAAAAGATAATGAGATAATCATTGATACAGTAAGTACAATAAACAACGGTAAATCTAATACTGTCTTGCCAACTACTCATAACTTTGGAATTGCCTACCATTTCAGAGACAGGTTATTGGTAACAACTGATTATAAACTTGGAAAATGGTCTGAATTTCAATATCAGGGGATAGGCCAGCATTTTACAAATAGCTACCAGGTAGCTTTAGGTGTTCAGTATACCCCTGATCTTACCTCTGTTTCAAGTTATTTGGCGCTGGTTGATTATAGAATTGGTGGCAATTTCGGCCAGACGTATCTGAATTTAAATGGAACACAGATTAATCAGTATGCCGTTACATTGGGTTTTGGTTTGCCCATAAGGGCCGGTGGGGGATATAATCCCAGCCAGATCAGTTCAAAACTGAATTTAGGTTTTGAATACGGACAGCGTGGCACGATTGCCAGCAACCTGGTCAAAGAAAATTACCTGAATATACATGTTGGTTATGTACTGAACCAGTTATGGTTTTACCGTAAGAGATACCAATAGTCAACAACCGAACCGAGTCTTCCTGGATGAATACAACTTTTATGTGTAGGCTTTATGCCCTGACATGTTTATTACTACTTACTATTTTTATCGAGGCATGCGGTAATGATGACCTCAGTAAAATCAATGCAATTTCTGCTAAGGTTGCGGCTAAACCTGTACAGGTTAGTCGAAATGTATCAATTACATTTAGCGATAGTGCAAGAGTTAAGGCTGTGCTTACTAGCCCGGTAATCATGCAATATGAAACTGATAAGCCCTATCAGGAACTACCAAAAGGCTTGCATATAGACTTTTACAGTGCTATTACCGGCAAGGTTGAAAGCCATCTTGATGCCAACTACGGTATTCGTTATGAAAACGAACACCGGGTCATGGTAGAAAATGATGTTAGGGTAGTCAATAAAATTGGGGAGAAGCTTAATACCGAGCAGCTTTTCTGGGATGAGAATAAAAAGAAAATTTACACTGAAAAATACGTTAAATATCAAAAAAGTGACGGGGTATATGAAGGGGATGGTATGGATGCTGACGAGAATTTCAGTATCGTACACTGGCATAAGTTCAGGGGGCAGATACAAATGAAAAATGATTCGCTTCCGAAATGAAGATAATGCCTTGTCGCTGTATAAAAGATTTGTAATTTCGTCAGCTTTGAAACAAAATTAGATTATGGGTGTGATGACTTTTTTGCGGGAACGCGCAGGATTATTAATGATAGGTTTGATCGGGCTTTCTATTGTAGCGTTTCTTGTCAGTGATGCTTCCCGAATGGGAGGGTCATTATTCAGGGATAATGGTACAACCATCGGTATTGTTGGTGGCGAAAAAATTTCTGAGGCAGAATTTAATACCAAGCTTCAGTTACAGGTAGAGCAGGCTAAACAACAGTATGGACAGTCAAGCCTGCCACCTCAGATGATGGGCTATGTCAATGAGCAGACCTGGAATCAGGTCGTTACTCAGATGATCCTAACCACCCAGATCAATAAGGCCGGGCTTCAAACCAGTTCAGCTGAACTATCAGATCTGATACTTGGAAGAAATCCGGATGCCCGGGTTAAACAGGCATTCACCGATCCAAAGACAGGAACATTTGATCCGTCAAGTGTTCGTAATTTTCTTCGCAACCTTGATCGCAATGCCGATACTAAAAAACGCTGGTTAGATCTTGAAAAGGAGATCAGTGATACTCATGCCCTTCAAAAGTATGTTACCCTGATTCAGGGAGGTGTATATGTCACCAGCTTAGAAATAAATACAGCCTATTCTTTACCCGAGAAAGTTGGCATTAAATATGCCCTCCTGGATTATTCAAGAATTGCAGACAATAAAGCTGCCTTGACAGATAATGACCTGAATACGTATTATAATGATAATATTTACAAGTACCAGAGTAAAGAGAATACGGTGAGTATTGATTTTGTAACGCTGGCTGCAAAACCCAGTGCTGAAGATTCATCAAATGCTAAGAAGGATATTGATAAGGCTATTGCTGATTTTAAAACCACTAAAAGCGATTCTTTATTTGTAAGCCTGAATTCTGATAGCAAATTGCCTGTACGTTTTTTTAAGAAAGGTCAGCTATCAGCAAAACTTGATAGTAACCTGAAAAATGCATCTGTCGGAACAGTCTATGGTCCTTACTTTGAAAATGGCTCATTTAAAGCGGCCAAACTACTTGCTATTAAAGATATGCCTGATTCAGTCAGGTCAAGACATATCTTACTGGCCCCACAGGGAAATGAAAATATTCAGACCCTGACCAAGCGTGCTGACAGTATAAAAAGTTTGCTGGCCAAGGGTGCAAGTTTTGCAGAACTTGCATCGAAATTTTCTGCTGATAAGGGTTCAGCCGTTAAAGGTGGTGAACTTGGATTCATAGCATTGGGCAGTCTTGTTAAACCTTTCGAAGATTTCATCTTTAACGGTAAAAAAGGTCAGACCTCTATTGTTACTACTCAATATGGGGTACATATTGTTGAAATTGAAGATCAGAAAAATATTTCCAAAGCAATGCAAGTGGCACAAATCGACCGTTCTTTCAGCCCGTCTTCCAAGACTGTACAGAATAGTTATTCAAAAGCTACCTCATTTTTAGGTTCTCTTGATGCGAAAGACCCACAGACACTAGCAGTTCAGGCCAGAAAAATTGGTACGATAGTTCATTCTGCTGAAGACATTAAGGGCAATGATCAGTCATTACAAGGCTTGGATAATGCCAGAAAGGTTATACAATGGGCGTTTGGTAAAAAACCAGGTGACCTATCAGAAGTTTTTGATCTGGGAAATAATTTTGTAGTCGCCAGATTGGTTTTAACCCGTAAAAAAGGAGCTATCCCTTTTGAGCAGGTGAAAAGGTTAGTTTCAGCAGATGCGTTAAAAGCACGTAAGGGTGATTTGCTAAGCACGCAGTTGAGCGATGCTCAAAAATCTGTACCAAATTTAGATGGTCTTGCTCAGAAATTAGGACTTACTGCGGTTACTACCGACAGCCTATCTTTTGAAAATGGAGCTATTGGACAGAATATTGAGGAACCTAAACTAGTAGGTGCTGCATTTGGTAGTGCACTTAACAAAATCGGGAAGCCAGTCATAGGCGATCGCGGTGTTTATGCTTTTGAAGTAGTTGCAATTCATCCATTGAATATCACAGCTGGTAAAACAGGAAATGAACGTATTCGTTCTACATTTAAATCACAGGCGGCTGGATCAGCAATTGAAGCACTCAAAAACGCTGCAAATATTCAAGACAATCGCTCAAAGTTTTTTTAAATAAAACTGTATGCAAACAAATGATCTGCTCATAAACCGGGTTTCTGAAAGTGTTCTGGTTACCTTTGATCCGGCAATGTTGCTTGAACCTACAGGTATTTTATCATTTGATCTGAAAGACAATCTGTTTCAAGAACTTATCCTGAAAGAAAAAGATTTCAGAGCTTTTTTAAAAGCCCATAACTGGAAACAATATACAGGTGCTATGGTTGCAGTTCATTGTTCAGCTGATGCGATAATACCAACCTGGGCCTATATGTTGGTAGGTTCGTACCTGCAGGCATTTGCAAAAATTATTGCTTATGGTAGCCCTGATGCTGTTCTGCAGTTAGCCTACCATGATAAACTACACGCCTTGAACCTGGATAAGTTTAGAGATAAGCGAGTGGTCGTTAAAGGGTGTGGCAGTATTCCTGTACCCAATTCAGTATATCTTGAGATTGCAGTTCTTTTCAAACCTATCGTTAAAAGTCTGATGTTTGGAGAACCGTGTTCAACAGTACCGATATTTAAAAACGCCTGATTCACCTTTTTTTTGAAGGTTGATTAAACGTTTGGTATGTTCCAAAATGGGCTGCTCTTGTAAGGCGGCCCTTTTTTTGCAACCTTTTAAAAATAGCAAATCACCATGGTATACGTGTTAAGCAGGAAGTATAAATTGATCTATTCTATCATCCAGCAATTCAAACTTCATGTTCTATTTACCAGTATCCTTTTAATTCTTAATTGTTCACTCCTTCTGGCACAGAAAAGCCCGCGCTTTTTAAAGCCTTTTTTTAAGCAGGGTGAAGTTTTACAGTATGCTATCAAATACGGTATTTTTAAATGTGGTGAGGCTAATCTAAGTGTACTCAGTACTGATATGGATTACAATGGTAAAAAAGCCATACATTTCACAGCAACTGGTCAGACTTCAGGCACTTTTGATATCTTTTATAAAGTTCGGAACAGATATGACTCATTTATAGACCCCAAGACTTTTCTCCCCTATACGTATAAAGAGAATATTCGTGAAAATAGTTATAAAAGAAGCGGAGCAGCTGAATTCGACTTTGAGAAAAAAGAGGTTAAGTCACCTAAGGGTTTAATTCCGATAAAACCCGATACCCGCGATATTGTATCAGCTTTCTATTTTGCACGTTCTCTTGATCTCAGTAGTGTAAGTCAAGGGGATGTAATAGATATCGATTATTACCTTGAAGGGGAAGTTGCCAGACTTAAAATTACCTATGAGGGTAAAGAAGAGATCTCAACTCCTATGGGAACCTTTTCCTGTTTTAAATTCAGCCCTTCAGTTAAGGCTGGCCGCATCTTTCGAAAAGATAGCAAAATGTACCTTTGGATCACAGCTGATGCCAACAGAGTGCCGATAAGAGCTAAAGCTGAGATCCTGGTTGGTACGATCATAATGGATTTAAAAGGGTATTCTAACCTCAATACTGTACTCAAGGGCGAAGATTAAGTTTACGTATATTTGCGGCTTTTTACGTATTGAATGAGATGAATAAACGAATAGGTATTCTTGGTTTGGGTTATGTTGGCTTACCGCTTGCGCTCGAGTTCAGTAAAAAATATCAGGTTACCGGTTTTGATATTGATCATGCCAGGGTTGATGCGTTAAAAAAAGGTTTTGATAAGACCGGTCAATATTCAGCCAAAGAACTGCAGCTAAACATCAGTTTGAATTTTAGTAATGATAGTATAGATATAGCAGATTGCAATTATTATATAGTTACGGTACCTACACCTGTTGATAACTTCAAAAAACCTGATCTTTCGAGTCTTTTATCATGCTCTGCACTGATAGGAACTGTTTTAAAAAAGGGTGATACTGTCATATATGAGTCTACCGTTTACCCTGGCTGTACTGAAGAAGATTGTTTGCCTGTACTTGAGAAAAACAGTGGCCTTAAAGTAAATATTGATTTCTCTATTGGTTATTCACCTGAACGTATAAATCCAGGTGATAAGATTCATACACTGACCTCAATCAAAAAAGTGGTAAGCGGTAGTAATTTAAGGGCCTCAGCCTGTATTCAGGAACTGTATAATTCAATTATCACTGCTGGAACCCATCTGGCACCTTCTATTAAAGTTGCGGAAGCCTCGAAAGTTATTGAAAATGCACAGCGGGATGTAAATATTTCTTTCATCAATGAACTGGCACTTATTTTTGACCGTATGAATATTGACACAGGTGATGTACTGGAAGCTGCTGCTACAAAGTGGAACTTCCTCAACTTCCAACCTGGGCTTGTGGGTGGGCATTGCATAGGCGTTGATCCATACTATCTGACACATAAGGCTGAAAGTCTGGGGTACCTGCCACAAGTTATCTTATCAGGCCGACGTATAAATGAAAATATGGGAACCTTTATCGCCTCAAAAGTTGTCAAAATGATGATCCGTAAAGGGCAGCTGATTGAAGGTGCAAAAGCATTGGTACTTGGTATCACCTTTAAAGAGAATTGTAGTGATATTCGTAATTCAAGAGTCATCGATATTTATAAAGAACTCAGTGATTTTGGGATAACTGTTGATGTATATGATCCGAATGTTAACGCTGAAGAAGTTCAGAAAGAATATGGTATTCGCATGCTATCTTCAATTAAATCAAGATATGAGGCCATAATTCTTGCTGTCGGTCATGAAGAATTTCTTGAAATGGATCTTGCTCTTTGTAAAAGTGAGCTTGCAGTTGTTTTTGATATTAAGTCATTTTTTCCGAGGCATCTGGTTGATGCCCGGCTATAACGCATAACCATGATAACAGTTCAAAATACATTACTCTCAGATGATATAGCTGAAAAAAACTTTGTCTGCAACCTGGAAGCCTGTAAAGGTGCTTGTTGTGTCAAAGGTGAAGCAGGAGCTCCACTTGAAAATCGGGAGCGTGAAATACTCGATGAAATTTATCCTCAGATTAAATCATATTTGTCTGAAAAGGGTATTGCTGCAATTGAAGCTAATGGCACGTGGGTATTAGATGAAGAAGGAGATTATACTACTACCTGCGTCGAAGGTGATAAAGAATGTGCATTTACAATTTTTGATGGGCGAGTCGCTAAATGCGGTATTGAACATGCCTGGAAAGATGGGGTTATTGATTTTCAAAAGCCTATCTCCTGCCATCTTTATCCGATCAGAATAACGCAGTATCCAGAGTTCGATATCCTGAACTATGATCGCTGGGATATTTGTTCAGCAGCCTGTACACTTGGAGACGAATTTAAAGTGCCCCTTTACAAGTTTTTAAAGACTGCCCTGGTACGAAAGTATGGGGAAGAATGGTACGGAGAATTAGAAGAGCAAATCGGAATTTGAGCCCTATTTTGCAACTATTATTATACAATAGCGTTTAGTTAATTTATTTATTAGTGTCGTTTAACCAGTGAGAATGAGTAAGGTTAGTAATCCGCTAATTGAGACAAAGCTTAGGCTGATATATCATTACTTTGTTGCACAAATCAGGCATCGAAAGTTTGGAGATGCTTTGAGGATTAATTTTAATAGGTTAGGTTTTTATATTCTTCATTTTAGAAAAATGAAGATATTAGGAGAATTAGTGAGACAGTTTCCTCTTTCAAAATCTCATCAATTTAAGATTAAATTCGGTGCTCTTTCAAGCTATCTGTCGCGGTCTTTTCCTTTTGGACGGGCTTTACCAATACTTGTTGAAAATTATACATTTATAAAAGAAAATTTTTCGAAAGGGAGCATTGATAAGATTTTCTGTAGTGGGCTCGAATGCTGGCGGTTTGACATTTATAGTATTCATCTAACTAAAACTCATGAATATGATTACGAAGGCTCTTTTGCACTAATTTTCCAAGTCGGAGAAAAAAAAATTTACACCCTTTCATTTTCATTTGTTCAGTCACTTGCTGAGCCAGGAAATTGGGAAATTTTTATTGCAAGAAAGCAAGGTCAACCTGGTATGTTACCTGAATCCAGGAAAACAGCAAAAGAATTTAATGATAATAAGATTATTGCTTTAATGTTAGCTGCTACCGAGGGTCTGGCTCTAGCATTAGGCATTAAATCAATCATTGGTGTTGGAACAAAAAACCAGTTATCTAATCGGAATGAAGAAATGGAAGATACATTCCTACATTCTTATGATCATTATTGGGAAACTCAAGAGTCGATCAAATTAACTAGCGGTGATTATTTACTGGCTGTACCCATGCTTCTTAAACCACTTGAAAAAATTCCTGCCCATCATAAAAAAAGAACCATCATAAAACGTCAACGCAGACTTGAAATTTCTATCGCTGTTTGTGCTTTGATCACCTCTTGTTGTCAAATTGATAAAAAAGATAATGATAAATGGTCGAATTTAAAAAAATCTTTTAATCCTAACATTAGACATTTGGATAAAGAATCAGCCCGAATTTGAATTTTCTTATTCAACTACCAAAACACAGGCTTGTTCCTGATTTCTTGATAAAATTGCTGTAAAATTTAATTTAATACTGATAAAATCAGTCTTTCCTATCTTTAATATAACCTGAAAACAGGATCAGTCAAGACAACAAAGGCTTGAAATATCACTATCCGTGAAGAACATGATTGAAAGCTGCCGGCCAGTAGAATCAGCGGTTTACTCTGTTTCTGAGAATCTTTTCAAATCTGATATTTTATTCACTGACATTGAATCAGCCTGAGATTTACGCATCATCAATGCGTACGAATTATTAAATCCATGGGGTTCAAGCCATTCAAGCTGGTATTTTTTTCGGAATTCAGACTGCACATACCTGTATAATTTTTCCTGATCTACGAAAAGCAACTCGCTGGTTTTCAAATCGGGCTTTAAAATGACCAGTAAACCTGTTCCTGTATATTCAGGATAAAGATCGATGGATCCATTTTTTAAGGCTGAAAAGACAATTTCAGTACCCCCAAGATTCAGCTTAAGGCGGGTATCACACCTGGTATAGCCCCTGATAAGCATACTGTAAATATTTACCAGAATCTGCTGTTCTCCAAAGATTTTAGCGCCTATCGTAATCGTTGGTCCTGATACTGTAAGTGGGGCATGGTAAAGTCCTATTGATTTTAGAAAGTCAGCCGCAACCTTTTCAGGAGATTGCTTCTGATAGTCTACCTTATAATTCATTTCTGTCATCAATGAATCTGTAATTTTACCTTTAAGCTGGTTTAAAACTAATTTGATTTCAGGATTCGCCTTAATGACAACCTGCCTTATAACAGGGGCTGCAAAATAGGGCGGAAAAACATGCCTGTCATCTCTTAAAACTTTCAGCTTATAGGTTTTTAGTCTACCATCTGTTGAATAGCCGCTAATAATATCGAGTTTCTTTTCGTATACCGCCTGATACATTATTGCATCATTGATTACTACATGTTTTAATTTGAGATTATAAAGTCGAAGAAGTCCTGGATAACCGTCACTACGCCCGATAAATTCAGGAGTAAATCCAGCTAAAAAACTATTCTTCTTATATGAAAAATGGCCTGTATGAGTAGTATTTCGTTGAATTAATCCATTACTTAGATATGCTAATGGGATGATTAATAATACTGGCGCCCACCTAAAAAGTTTTTTTAAGGCCGAAGCCGATAAGTGCTGGATTAATGAAAATACAGCATCAAGTACTAAAGCAAGTACTGCAGCAGGTATTGCACCAGCAAGCATCATTGTTGGATTATTTAATGAAATTCCACCAAATATAAATTCACCCAGTCCACCAGCGCCTATATAAGCTGCCAGTGTGGCGACTCCAACATTTATAACTGTGGCTGTTCTCAGACCAGCTATAATGACTGGCATAGCTAGAGGAATTTCAACTTTTATCAAGCTTTGTGTTCTTGACATACCCATTGCTCTGGCGGCTTCCCGTAATTGCTCGTCAATCCCATTTATGCCAGTATATGTATTTCTAAGAATGGGCATGATGGCATAGAGAAATAATGAAAATAGTGCAGGAGCATAACCAATTCCCATTATAGGGATCAAAATGCCTAAGAGCGCTAATGAGGGTATAGTTTGAAGAATTCCACTAAAACCAAGAATCGGACCAGACCATTTTTTGAACTGAGAAATAAAAATCCCTAATGGAATGGCTATCATTGCTGCCAGCACTACCGATAGAAATGTAAGGCTTGCATGTTGTATTAATTGTTCGAAAAGTCTTGCCCTTTCAGTAAACATATACTCAAACACGGAGGGCATATTCACGAACTGACGTTAGTAAAAGTCAATGTTCGTTTTTTTAGATACCTGAAATAAGAATTCATGAACAGTTCTTTATTTAAAATCAGGAACTCAGCACCTAAAACTGATTTCCACTCAATATGTTGAAAATCATCAGAATTGATGGTGAATATTTCCAATAATTTTCTTGCGCTGTCTTGAAGTTCAATGAAGTGTTTTGTAGACAAAGGTATACTCCTAAACTCTCTTATCGATTTCAGTTCAGGAAGCAGGTCGGCAAATGTTATACATTCGAGCATTAAACTAAAATGCTGGTCTTTAAAAAAGTCAGTTACTATTTTTGAAGCTGGATGCAACAAAAAGTCTATAGGTTTACCAACCTGAATGAGTCGCCCCTCAAACATCAGCCCAATGCGATCAGCCAATATAAATGCTTCCTGTATATCATGAGTAACCATTAATATGGTTTTATTTTTTAGTTCTTCCAGTGTTTTAAATTCATTGCGTATTGAATTTCGGGTAACCGGGTCTAACGCACCCAAGGGTTCATCCATTAATAAAACTGGGGGTGAAGCCATTAAAGCTCTGATCATACCAATCCGCTGTTGTTGCCCACCACTTAATTCTGCAGGAAATCTATGCAAGTATCTTATTGGATCCAGACCGAAAACTGCCATTAGTTCAGCTGACCGTCTGTTAATTTTTTCTTTATCCCAATTAAGTAGAACTGGTACAATTGCGATGTTTTCTTTTACTGTATAATGGGGGAATAACCCGTAAAATTGCATTACATATCCTATACCCTTTCTTAACTGGGTAGCATCTATTTCAGAAATATCAATATTATTTAAAAGAACCTGGCCGGCATCTGGTTTAATGAGACGGTTGACCATTTTTAGTGAGGTAGTCTTGCCTGAACCACTTTCACCCAACAGCACAAATAATTCACCTTCCTCAATTTTAAGACTTAAGTTATCGACCGCAAACCTCCCCCTGTACGATTTATAAATCTGTTTGAAATTAATCATTTGTGAATAGTTGAATAAATAGTGGGTAATTATACCTGATTAGTTTTCTCCTGGAAGGTGGCAAACAAGTTGTTTAATGATTCACTAAAAGTAGGATGAGCGAAAACCCCGTCTCTAAGTAAGGTATATTTTAATTTTCCGAGAATTGCCAGGTTTAAAACACTTGAGATCTCACCACCGTAAACCCCAAGCACAGAAGCACCAAGAATTTCATCTGTATCTGCATCAACAATTGCCTTCATAAATCCTGCTGTTTCACCAGATTCAATTGCTCTGGCAACAGAGCTCATTGGTAATCTGGCAATTTTATAATTCAATTTTTTTTCAATCGCTTCTTTTTCTGTAATTCCAGTTCTGCCAAGCTCAGGGTCTGTAAATACGCAGTAAGGGACTACCCTGTTTTTCGTACTCTTTTTTACAGGTTCAAACAAGTTATTGCTTAATATCCTGAAATCATCATAGGCTATATGTGTGAAAGCTGGGCCTCCATTCACATCGCCCAGGGCGAAGATACCTTTAGCGGAAGTTTCTAAAAACTCATCGACCTGGATATACCCTTTTTCAGTTTTGGTTATCCCGGCATTCTCGAGTTTCAGCTCTTTTAATTCCGGGGCACGGCCCAGGGCGGTCATTAAATGTGTACCAGTTAGTACTACATCTTTTCCGTCTTTGATGAATAGTGCAGAAACAGACTTATCTGCATTACTGCCGACAGATTTAATTTGAGAATTTAATTTGAAGCTAATTCCTTCCTTTTCCAGAATATTTTTCATCTCCTGGGCAACATCTTTATCTTCACGCTGGAGAATATGATCATGCCTTTCTATAATCGTTACGTTAGATCCAAGTCGATTAAAAAGCTGGCCAAATTCGAGAGCAATATAACTTCCACCGAGTATGATCAGCTGTTTGGGTATTACGTCAAGATCCATTATAGAAGTTGAATCTAGATATGGTACATTTTCAATTCCAGGTAAATCGGGGATTTGATTTTTTGCTCCTGTGTTAATGACTATTGTTTTTGAAGTAAGAAATTGAATCCCATTCTTATCATTGACGACACATACTACTTCACTTGATTCAAACGAAGCAGTACCGTAAAATAAAGTGATGAATGGGTCAGTGCTTAATCGCTTTTCTGAACTCTTCCGGGAGTCAAGAACTACCTGATTTTTTCTTTTAACTATAGCGGAAAGATCTATAGCAGAATCTGGGTGATTTACCCCAAAGTAGGCCCCCCGCTTATTCAAATAGGCTACTCTGGCCGAAGCGATCATTGTTTTTGTAGGTGTACATCCATAATTGACGCATGTACCACCTATGAATGCTTTTTCAATGATTGCTACCTTCCGGTTTCTGGCGGCAAGAAAACTGGCCAGTGGAGATCCTGCCTGACCTGTTCCAATAATAATGGCATCAAAAAATTGTACTTTCATATCAAATTTAATTGGTAAGAGTTGAACGATTAAGTTTATTATGAACGTTCAGTAAATAAAAAGTAAAATTTACTTAAACTTTAGTTTCATTTGGTCGTACAAATACATATTGATAAAATATAATCTTACTTTTAGACTTTCACCCCATCACTATGACGCTCGTTACTATACTCATCTTTTTCAGTGCGATGATTATGACCCTTCTGGCTATACCTCCAGTAATTAAAATTGCAAAACTTAAACACTTATTTGATGAACCCTCGGAGGATCGTAAGATTCATATTTACAAGACACCGAATTTGGGTGGAATAGGCATCTTTATTTCAATTTTGTTAACAATTTGCCTATTAATTCCATTTAGTTTAATACCTCATATAAATTATATAATCGCTTCAACAGTAATATTGTTTGTACTTGGTTTGAAGGATGATTTAGTTGGTTTAAGTCCCCTTATAAAATTCATTGCCCAGATAGTTGCTGCAGGTATTATTTGTTATTTTGCTGATATCAGGCTGACAAGTTTGTACGGATTTTTTGGTATAGGAAATATTTCTGTACCACTCAGTATACTGGTTTCAATACTGGTAATACTATTGGTCGTCAATGCATTTAACCTGATTGATGGTATTGATTGCCTCTCAGGTATTATTGGATTAATTGTTTCTATTTCCTTTACTTTTGCCTTCTACGCATTACACCAGCAAGGTTTAATGTACCTCTCAATTTGTATTGGGGGTAGTCTAACGGGGTTTTTATATTTTAACAAGTCTCCTGCAAAGATTTTTATGGGCGATACAGGCTCTCTGATGCTAGGTTTTTTGATAGCAATTTTATCAATTAAATTTGTTGAGTTTAATAAATTCAATGCGATTACAAATGCACAACCCGTATTCAGGTCAGCCCCTGCAATGGTTTGCGGACTTTTAATAGTGCCAATATTTGATACACTCAGGGTGTTTACACTTAGATTAATAAAAGGGGTTTCACCTTTTAACGCAGACAGAAATCATATTCATCATCGGTTAATCGATTTTAAGCTATCCCATATACAGTCAAGTGGAGTGCTAGCCGCTATAAATTTATTTTTTATTGCAATAGTCTACCTTCTACAGGATATTGGAACGCTTGAACTATTTATGTTTATAAGTATTCTGGCCCTGACGATAAACGTAATATCATGGCATTTCGCCAATCTGCATACTAGAACTGAATTAAATTCAGGAAACGAAGAAGAAGTCATGGAACTTGATAACGTCGTGAGTTTGGCAAAAAAGAATATTTTTAGTCATGAATTTAAAAAGAAGTTCAACCATCCTTTGTAAATATCAATCTTAACAGAACAAAGCCAGCTCTTGCTGGCTTTGTTGTTTAAAGAGGTTAATTATTTAGATGGCATGAAAGAAAAAATAAGGTTATTGTATTGCATTTTAATTTTGTTGCCATTTTCCAGCCATGCCCAGTCATTTCCGGTGCCGTATGATTTTAATTACTACAATAAAATCATAGATACTCTTTATTCAACTCATCATCGGATTCACACTTCGATTAAGGGTTTTAGTTTGCAGGATACTATAGCCCAAGCTGCTTTTGATTCTGTTCAAGCAATAAGCTATAGACCGAAAAAAAGTAATTTTATATTTCGCAAATTATTTAACGAACACCTGGTTCAATTTTATAAGAAAGATTATGCACTTTACTTTGATTTTATGCCTGATTTTCAGGTGGGTAAAGAACTTGCAAAATCGTCTACCTGGTTAAACACCAGAGGTTTTCAATTAGGAGGAAGAATTGGTAAGGAAATTTATTTTCATACTAGCTTTTATGAAAATCAAGGTAAGTTTCCATCGTATCTTACAGATTTTATTAATCGATCAACCGTAGTTCCAGGGCAGGGGTATATTCGTTCTTTTGGTAAAACTGCTTTTGATTATTCAGCTGCTGATGGATATGTTTCATACGTCCCCGGTAAGTATTTTACTTTTGAATTAGGACATGGAAAAAATTTTATAGGGGATGGCTACCGATCTTTGCTTCTTTCGGATAATACTTTTAGTTATCCATATGCAAAGATCATAACTACTGTTGGCCCTTTTAAGTATATGAATATCTGGACTCAGATGCAGTATCTGAATGGGTTTCATTTTACTGACTCAACGGCCTTCCCTAAAAAATATTCTGTATTTCAATACCTTGACTGGAGTATAAGTAAAAATTTTACTTTCGGCATTTTTGAAAACACCATGATTAGGCCCCGTGGTTTTGATCTTAATTTCATAAATCCAATTATTTTTCTTAGACCAGTTGAATTTTCTATAGGTAATCCTGATAAATCGCTGTTGGGTTTTACAGGTAGTTATAAATTG
>Ga0123339_10001577_pt1 | contig 15729 bp, 14 predicted proteins | sample lystaG_FD_89956 | JGI IMG/M metagenome (GOLD analysis project Ga0123339, IMG submission 89956) | Glacier valley bacterial and archeal communities from Borup Fiord, Nunavut, Canada, to study Microbial Dark Matter (Phase II) -... | ecosystem: Environmental > Aquatic > Freshwater > Ice > Glacier ... | reverse complement strand
TCGTTGAGCAGCGCCTTGGCCTCGCCGTTCATGCTGACCAGGCCGGACTCCATCACATAGCCGCGGTTGGCAATGCCCAGGGCGCGGCTGGCGTTTTGCTCCACCAGCAGCACCGTCATGCCAAGCCTGGACACGTCTTTGACCACCTCGAAAATCTTGTCCACCATGATGGGCGACAAACCCATCGATGGCTCGTCGAGCAACAACACCTTGGGCCGGCTCATCAGCGCACGACCCATGGCCAGCATCTGCTGTTCGCCGCCGCTCATGGTGCCGGCCAGCTGGTCCTTGCGTTCACGCAGGCGGGGGAAGATGGTGAACATCTTTTCCATATCTAGCGCGATCTCGGCTTTGTCATTTCGGATATACGCGCCCATTTGCAGGTTTTCAATGATCGTCATGCGGGCAAACACGCCGCGCCCTTCTGGCACCATGGCCAGGCCGTCTTTGACCAAATCCCATGCGCCTTTGCCTTTGATGCTTTTGCCCAGGTACTCGATGTCGCCGTCAGCCAGTGGTAGCGAGCCGGTGATGGCTTTCATGGTGGTGGTTTTGCCTGCGCCATTGGAGCCGATCAATGTGACAAGTTCGCCTTCATTGACATGCAGGTCAACGCCTTTGACAGCCTTGATACCGCCGTAAGCAACTTGCAGGCCGGTGATTTTTAAAAGTGTGTTAGTCATTTGTTATGCCTGAGTTTTTTCGCCGGGCCGCCCCAAGAAAAAAGCGCCCCCACGGGGGGGCAGCGCATTACGCGAAGCGTTCTCGAAGAGAGCCGTAGCCAAAAGCGTGGGGGCCATTCAATGACCTGAACCCAAATAGGCAGTGATCACTTTTTCATTTTTTTGCACTTCAGCGGGTGCGCCTTCCGCAATCTGTTTGCCGTAGTCCAGTACGGTGACGCGGTCACACAGGCCCATCACCAGTTTGACGTCATGCTCAATCAGCAAGATGGTGCGGTTGTCTTTGCGGATCTGGTCGATCAGCTCGCGCAGCTGGATTTTTTCAGTTGCGTTCATGCCGGCAGCTGGCTCGTCCAGCGCAATCAGTTGTGGGTCGGTTGCCAGGGCCCTTGCAATCTCCAGGCGGCGCTGGTCTCCGTAGCTCAGCGTGCGGGCCTTGAAGTCGGCGTACTTGCCAATGCCCACATAGTCGAGCAGCTCTTGGGCGCGCTTTGCAATCGCGGCTTCTTCTGACTTGAAACTGGACGTGCGAAAAACTGCCCCCAACAGGCCCGATGACGTGCGCACATGCCTGCCGACCATCACGTTTTCAAGCGCCGTCATTTCAGCAAACAGGCGAATGTTTTGAAAAGTGCGGGCAATACCGGCCTTGGCCACCTCGTGCACAGCCGTTGGCTTATAGGGCTTGCCCGCCAGCTCAAACGTGCCGCTGTCGGGTGTATACAAGCCCGTCAGCACGTTAAAAAAAGTGGTCTTGCCGGCACCGTTGGGACCAATCAGGCCGTAAACCTGGCCGCGTTCAATATGAATGCCGACATCGCTCAGGGCCTGCAAGCCACCAAAGCGTTTGGACACACCCGAGACTTTCAAGATGGTTTCGCTCATGTGCGCAGTCCTTACGGGTTGATCGTGTTGCTAGGTACTTTGCCCACGGGTTTGTTCAATGACTTGCCGTGTTCAGGCGACGGCCACAAGCCGCGTGGCCGCATCAGCATGATGGTGATCATCGCCAGCGCAATCAGCAGCTGCCGCAAAATCGACGCGTCTAATCGGCCATCGGTCATGATTTGCAGCGGGCCTGCCACATAGCGCAGCACTTCAGGCAGCGCGGCCAGCAGCAGCGCACCCAAAATGACGCCGGGCAAATAACCTATGCCGCCCAGCACCACCATGGCCACAATCATGACGGACTCCATCAGGCTGAACGACTCGGGTGACACAAAGCCCTGAAATGACGCAAACATGGCACCTGACACGCCACCAAACGTAGCGCCCATGCCAAAGGCCAGCAGCTTGAGGTTGCGGGTGTTGATGCCCATGGCTTTGGCGGCGATTTCGTCCTCACGAATGGCCATCCAGGCGCGACCGATGCGGGAGTTTTCCAGCCGGTGGCAAATCACGACAGATAGCACCACCAACGCTAAAAACAGGTAGTAATACATGGACACCGAATTAACGGCGAAGCCTAAAAACTGGTGGTCCAAACCGAGGTCAAAACCAAAAAACTTGATGGAGTCAATCTGGTTGATGCCTTTGGGCCCGTTGGTGATGTTGATGGGCCGATCCAGGTTGGCCAAAAAAACGCGAATGATTTCGCCGAAACCCAACGTCACAATCGCCAGATAGTCACCCCGCAGCTTGAGGGTGGGCGCGCCCAGCATGATGCCAAACAAACCGGCCAACGCAGCTGCCAGCGGAATCACGATGTAGATGGGCAGATGCAAACCGTCGGGAAATATGGCGGCCAATTCAGGAAAGGCTTGCAGCAAATGCGGCGAACCGAGCAGCGCCGCCAGATACGCGCCAACAGCAAAAAACGCCACGTAGCCCAAGTCCAGCAAGCCGGCGTAGCCCACCACAATGTTCAGGCCGAGAGCCAGCAACACGTAGAGCAGTGCCATGTCGACTATGCGCACCCAGGCGTTGCCGCCCAACTGCAACAACAGGGGCAGCACCAGCAAAACCAGGCCCATCAGCACATACGTCACGGTTTTACTTGATTTCATAAGGCTCTCAATGGTCTGTTGATGGCATCACGCCCGGTCGGCCACACGCTCCCCCAGCAGGCCTGACGGGCGCAGCGTGAGGACAAAAATAAGCACAATGAACGCAAAAATATCGGTGTACTGGCTGCCCAGCACATCGCCGGTCAGCGGGCCGATGTAGCCTGCGCCAATCGACTCAATCAAACCGAGCAAAATACCGCCCAGCACCGCACCGCCAAGATTGCCAATACCGCCAAAAACCGCAGCAGTAAAGGCTTTAAGACCTGGCAGAAAGCCCATGGCGTGCTGCGCCGTGCCGTAATTGGACGCGTACATCACACCGGCCAGCGCCGCCAGCAGTGCGCCAATGATGAAAGTGGCAGAAATGACCGTGTCAGGCCGCACACCCATCAGCGCTGCCACGCGTGGGTTCTCCGCCGTCGCCCGCATCGCGCGGCCCAGCCGGGTGTAGTGCACCAGCCACATCAGCACAGCCAGTGAAACGGCGGTCGCGCCCAAAATAAATATCTGCGTGACAGTGATCACCGCGCCGCCAAACTCATACGGCTCAGACGGCAGCAAAGTGGGGTAGGACTTGTAGGTCGGCTTCCAGATGATCATGGCCAGCGTTTGCAGCAGCAGCGACATGCCAATGGCGGTGATGAGCGGGGCCAGCTTGGGTGCGTTGCGCAGCGGCCGATAAGCCACTTTTTCAATCACAAAGTTGAGCGAACCGCACACCACAAAAGCGATGAGGAGCGAGACCAGCAAAATCACCCAGCCTGCTGTACCGGGCATGGACGACTGCATCAACCCGATGATCGTCCAGCTGGTCAGAGCGCCCACCATCAGCACCTCGCCGTGGGCAAAATTGATCAAGTTGATGATGCCGTACACCATGGTGTAGCCCAGGGCGATCAGGGCATACATGCTGCCCAAAACCAGACCATTGATGATCTGCTGCAGGAATACGTCCATTGCTTAATCTCCCTATAGATTCCCAAAAAAATCCGAAAAACTGACATGCTGAAATTGGCGCCTGAGCGGTGGCTAACCTTCGCACAAATTGTATTGAAGGACACCAAGCGAGAATCGCGCCAGTGTGGGGCTTTTCGCGGGGTTTACCCGTGGCCGCGTTTGGAAAAATCCTATCCGCGCTGGGTGTTTTTCAGCTTCAAAGCGTTAAGTTTTTCAGCGATCTTGATCTCCAGTCCGCGCGCTACTGGCCTATAAAAGCCCGGCGCGGCAATGCCTTCGGGAAAGTAATTTTCACCAGCGGCAAAGCCGTCTTCTTCATCGTGGGCATAACGGTAGTTTTTGCCGTAGTCCAGCTCTTTCATCAGCTTGGTTGGTGCATTGCGTAAATGCAGAGGCACGGGGCGAGTGCCGTCTTTTTTAATCAGTGCCTTGGCTTCATTGAATGCCTTGTAAACCGCGTTGGACTTGGGTGCTACTGCCAGGTAAATCACGCATTCGGCCAGCGCCAGTTCGCCTTCAGGTGAGCCCAATCGCTCATACACCTGGGCAGCGTTCAGCGCAACGGTTAAAGCACGCGGGTCAGCCAGGCCAATGTCTTCGCTGGCCATACGAATCAATCGGCGTGCCATGTATTTGGGCTCTGCTCCGCCGTCGAGCATGCGCATAAGCCAGTACATGGCTGCATCCGGGTCAGAGCCGCGCACCGATTTGTGCAAAGCCGAAATGGTGTCGTAAAACACTTCACCGCCTTTGTCATAGCGGCGCATTTTTTCGCCCAGCACGGTCATCAGCCAGGTATCGGTCACGGTTGTGATTGGCCCCGACTTCTCATTGCCAGCAGCCACGGCCAATGATTCCAGCGTGTTGAGCAAGCGCCGCGCATCACCATCAGCATAGGCGACAAGTCTGTTAACCGCCTCGGGCACTATGCTTTCAATAGCTGCTAGCGCTTTATGTTCAAGGGCTACAGCTACTATTTTCTGCAAATCTGGCTCTGAGAGCGGTTGCAGCACATAAACCGCCGCGCGCGACAAAAGCGCCGAATTGACTTCAAACGACGGGTTTTCGGTCGTGGCGCCAATAAAAGTGAAAAGCCCGCTTTCGACATGCGGCAGAAAAGCGTCTTGCTGGCTTTTGTTAAAGCGGTGCACCTCGTCGACAAACACGATAGTGCGCTTGCCACTGTCGCCCCCCTGCCCCAGCCAGACATTGGCCTGCTCCACCGCCTCACGAATATCTTTTACACCTCCCAGCACAGCCGACATGGTGATGAAATGCGCATCAAAGCTGCTGGCCATCAGCCGGGCGATGGTGGTTTTACCAACACCTGGCGGCCCCCACAAAATGCAGCTGTGCGGCTGGCCCGATTCAAACGCAATGCGTAGCGGCATGCCTTCGCCCAACAGGTGCTGCTGGCCAATCACCTCGCCAAATGTTTGCGGGCGCAGGCGCTCGGCGAGGGGAATATTTATCTTTTTTGCTGGTGCACTGGCCATGATGGCAAAACTTGGCGCTACTGGCGGCTGACATCCGCGCCGGCAGGCGGCTTGAACTGAAAGCTCGCGCCGGCCAGTGCCGGGTTGACTTCAAATTGGCTGAACGTCATCACCGATCGCTGGCCAAAGCTGTCCAGAATCTCCAGCGCCGCCAGTTCACTGCCCTTATCGGTGGTTTTCAGGCCAACGGTGATGCTTTGCAACTGGCCTTCTTTGGTTTTGGGCACGGCTTGTATCCATTCAATGCCATCTTTCAAACCCGACTTCTCAGGCAATGCCGTCAGCGTGAAATCTGCCTGCAAACCCTTCAAGTCAGCAGCAGCGGCAATCACGGCGGCTGGCGTGCCGTTCAGCACCTGCGCCAATCTGCGAGCGGTGACCTGGTTCAGGTCCACATCATGCAGCCACAGCGTTTGACCATCTGACACGATGGCTTGCTCAAACGGTTTTTTGTACAGAAACTTGAAGCGGTTAGGCCGCAAAAACTCAAACGTGCCACTGGACGTTTTAACCTTGGGTGTTTGCCCGTCTTTGGCGGGACTTGTCACCACCTGAGTGAAGGCTGCGCGGCCACTTTTGGTGTTTTTGACGAATTTTTCAAGGTCTTTTAGAGCTGTAGCCCCCTGTTCTTGGGCGCAAGCAGCTACTGAAAAAATAGCTAACACGAGCATCAGAAAATACTTTGAAAAAGAAGCTGTGGCTAAGTTGGTCATCATGAAAGTATCTCGGTGAGGCAGCCTAAGTACTGTCGTCATTCAGCCCGTGCGGGTACCAGAATTTCCCGTTGGCCGCTGCCCGACATGGCACTGATGAGTCCAGCTTTCTCCATCTCCTCCAACATACGGGCTGAGCGGTTGTAGCCAATCTTCAAATGCCTCTGCACCAACGAAATGGAAGCCTTGCGGTTTTTTAAAACGATTTCAACGGCCTGGTCGTACATCGGGTCTTTTTCGTCACCTTTGCCGCCGCTCTCGCTAAGGTCGCCACCCAAATCACCACCTTCACCATCGGCTACGCCACCTTCAAGCACGCCGTCAATGTAATTGGGTTCGCCCTGTTCTTTCAAATAGGCAACCACGCGGTGCACTTCATCGTCACTGACAAATGCGCCATGCACGCGAATTGGGAAGCCTGTGCCGCTGGGCATATACAGCATGTCGCCCATGCCCAGAAGTGCCTCGGCACCCATTTGGTCAAGAATGGTGCGACTGTCAATTTTGCTGCTGACCTGAAACGACAAGCGCGTCGGGATGTTGGCTTTGATCAAACCCGTGATCACGTCCACACTGGGGCGCTGGGTAGCCAAAATCAGGTGGATACCTGCCGCGCGCGCTTTCTGCGCCAGCCGGGCAATCAGCTCTTCGATTTTTTTGCCGACCACCATCATCAAATCGGCCAGCTCGTCAATCACCACCACGATGTAAGGCAGGCGCTCAAGTGGCTCGGGCTGGTCAGGTGTCAGGCTGAACGGGTTGCCAATCATTTCGCCCTTGGCTTTGGCATCATCAATTTTGACGTTGTAGCCTGCCAGATTGCGCACACCCATTTTGCTCATCAATTTGTAGCGCTTTTCCATCTCTGCCACGCACCAGTTCAGGCCGTGCGCGGCTTGGCGCATGTCGGTGACCACCGGGCACAGCAGGTGCGGGATGCCTTCGTAAACGCTCATCTCCAGCATCTTCGGGTCAATCAGCAGCAGTCTCACATCACGCGCATCAGCCTTGTACAGCAGGCTCAAAATCATGGCGTTGATGCCGACGGATTTGCCCGAACCGGTCGTACCCGCCACCAGACAGTGCGGCATTTTGGCCAGGTCGGCCACCACCGCATGGCCTGCGATGTCTTTGCCCAAGCCGATAGTGAGCAAACTCTTGGCCTCGTTATAAACCTGCGAGCCCAAAATCTCACTGAGCTTGATGGACTGGCGTTTGGCGTTGGGCAGCTCTAACGCCATGTAATTTTTGCCAGGGATGGTTTCAATCACGCGGATTGAAATCAAACTCAGCGCACGCGCCAGATCTTTGGCCAACCCCACCACTTGAGAGCCCTTAACGCCGGTGGCGGGTTCAATCTCATAGCGAGTAATCACAGGACCAGGCGCGGCGGCGACTACGCGTACATCAACGCCAAAGTCTTTGAGCTTTTTCTCGATCAAACGCGATGTCATCTCCAGCGTTTCAGGGGCCACGCCTTCCTGTTTTGAAGGCGCGCCGTCGAGCAAGTCAACCTGCGGCAATTTGGAGTCGGGCATGTCATTGAAAAGCGGTTTTTGCCTTTCTTTAATGACCCGCTCGCTTTTGGGAATGTCTACAAACGTCGGCTCAATCAAAACGGGGACAGGATGGTGCTCGTCAATCTCAATGCGTTCGTCAACCAGCGTTTCTTCGCGCTCTTTGGCGGCTTTTTTACCTACCGCCAAGTCTTCGGCGATTTCACGCTTTTCGCGCCGCAACTCAATCACATTGCTGATCCATTCACCCAGGCGCTGAGCCGTGTGCGCCCAAGAAAACCCGAACACGCTGGCTGCAGCCACAACGCCCAACGCGATCAATACCAGGCCAGAACCCGCAAAGCCCAACCACTTCACGCCAGCACTGCCTACCAAATATCCAAGCGCACCGCCTGCGTGGTCGGGCAAACGGGCTTCAAAGCGATACAAACGCGACCATTCCAGCCCGCTACTTGCAAGCTGCAACAGCAGCAGGCTTAGCCAAAATTTGATGCGGCTCGCCCTGAAGGGTGAGGCATTTGCGGGCGAAGAACCCACCGAATCACCACGCAGCCAGCGCGCCAGCGATGCCAGCCACGCTGCCAGGCCAGCCGCCAGAAGCCACCAAACAGAAAAGCCGAGTAAGAAATAACTCGTATCTGCCAGATAGGCGCCCAGCCTGCCGCCCCAATTGCGCGTGGCAGCCAGTCCACCAATGACTTGTGAGCTGCCAGACGTTGACCAGGCACCGTCGTGCGCTGAATAGCTGAGCAACGCCAGCACCCAGAAAACCAGTCCCAGCATGCCAAAAATCAACGCGACCTCGTGGGCGAATCGCCGCACGCCACCAGGTGCGTCGCCGGCACGGGAATTTTGGATGTTTAAAGTATCTAGGGAGTAAGTCATGGGCTGCGTCAGAGCTTAACGCAGTTGACTGATTGATCAGCCAAGAGCCAGATCATTCGAGCGTGTTCAGCCGCTCTTTGACAACCATTGAGCCATCGTTCTGGGTCTCAATGAAGCCACGCTCTTCCAGGTCTTTCATGACCCGGCTGACCATTTCGCGGGAAGCCCCCACCATTTTGGCCAGGTCCTGGCGCGATACCTTGTCACGAATCACGGCGTTGCCGCCTGCGTCCACTACCGCAAATTCGAGCAGTGCCCTGGCCACCCGGCCATACACATCCATCAGCGCCAGCGATTCAATTTTGCGGTCAGCGTGCCGCAAGCGCTGCACCAAACCCTTCATGACGGCATAGGCCATGGAGGAGTTTTCGGGCAGGCATCGGGCAAATTCAAGTCGGCCCAGCACCAGCACATCGGTTTGTACCTCGGCGCGCACGGTGGCTGAATGGGGTTCGTTGTCAATCAGGCTCATCTCGCCGATGTAGTCGCCGGGCTGCATGGTGGCCAAAATCACCTCACGGCCACGGCTGTCAGTGGTCACTACGCGGGCGCGACCGGTCAAAATAATGGCGAGGGAGTTGGATTTTTTGCCCTGCTCAACAATGGGCTCGCCACGTTTGAACCGGGACTTGACAACGGCATCGGCCACCGACTCCGCCTGGCTGGCCGTCAACATGGCAAACAACGGGACCCGCCGGATCAATTCAAGATTGGACACCATGGTGGACATCGTTAACTCCTCAACCGTTCTACCCTCAGGACAAACCCAAATCCCTACAATAGACAGCATGATTTAGTTTAAGAGACGGCTCCCTGACCAGCATCTCGCGATTCTTGACTTTAACTGACTTCCGCCCATTTTTTACATCAGGTTTTTACGTATGAAACATTCCAAGGTTCTGATTTTGGGCTCTGGCCCGGCAGGTTACACCGCTGCCGTTTACGCGGCTCGTGCCAACCTCAATCCGGTTTTGATTACCGGAATCGCCCAGGGCGGCCAGCTCATGACCACCACCGACGTTGACAACTGGCCAGCCGACGCGCAGGGCGTGCAAGGTCCGGAGTTGATGCAGCGGTTTTTAGAGCATGCAGAGCGTTTTAAAACTGAAATCATTTTTGATCACATCCACACGGTTGATTTTTCAAAACGCCCGTTTACCCTGACAGGCGACAGTGGGGTGTACACCTGCGATTCACTGATCATCTGCACTGGCGCATCGGCCAAATACCTTGGGCTGGCCAGTGAAACGGCCTTCATGGGTCGCGGCGTGTCTGGCTGCGCAACGTGTGACGGATTTTTCTACCGCGAACAAGACGTGTGTGTGGTCGGCGGCGGCAACACAGCGGTTGAAGAAGCCTTGTATTTGTCCAACATTGCCAGCAAAGTTTATTTGGTTCACCGCCGCGACAAGTTCAAGGCTGAGGCGATTTTGGTCGACAAGTTGCATGAGAAAGTCGCCGCCGGGAAAATCGTGCTGAAAACCTTTAACACGCTGGACGAAGTGCTGGGCGATGCCGGCGGCGTAACCGGTGTACGCCTGAAAAGCACCACCGACGAATCAACCCAAGACATTACCCTCAAAGGCTGCTTTATTGCCATTGGCCACCAGCCCAACACTGACATCTTTGCGGGCCAGCTGGACATGAAGAGCGGCTACATCATCACCAAAACGGGACTTGATGGGTTTGCCGCCATGACCAGCGTGCCCGGCGTGTTTGCAGCAGGCGACGTGCAAGACCATATTTACCGCCAGGCCATCACAAGCTCAGGCACAGGCTGCATGGCGGCACTGGATGCGCAGCGCTTTCTGGAGCAAAACGCGTAGTCAGGATTTGGTGTCGTCCAGTTTTCAGGCTATAATCGAAAGCTTCGCCGGATTACCTCATGGGTCTTTCGCATCTTATTTATTTTTTACGGAGTGCTTATGGCACGCGTCTGTCAGGTAACGGGTAAAGGCCCGATGGTAGGAAACAATGTTTCCCATGCCAACAACAAAACCAAACGCCGGTTCATGCCTAACCTGCAATACCGCCGCTTTTGGGTCGAAACTGAAAACCGTTGGGTGCGTTTGCGCATTACGAGCGCCGGTCTTCGTTTAATCGACAAAAAAGGCATCGACGCAATCCTGGTAGATCTTCGTGCCCGCGGCGAAGTAAATTAATTTTTTTGTGTAGGAACAATCATGGCTAAAGGCGCACGCGAAAAAATCAAGCTGGAATCAACTGCCGGCACCGGTCACTTTTACACGACCACCAAAAACAAGAAAACCACACCAGACAAAATGTTGATCATGAAGTTTGATCCTAAGGCACGCAAGCACGTGGAATACAAAGAGATCAAGCTGAAGTAATGCAGCAAGTTCAATAAAACCGCTGGCAAAAATGCACAGCGGTTTTTTTACGTCTGCCTTTTGTCTGCCACTTTTTTTTAGTGTGCCCTCGCTCGTATTAAAAAACCGAGCAGTAAAAAGCCGCCTGGATGTCCATGCATCCAGGCGGCTTTTGAATGGGTAAACCTTTAAGCTCGGGCAGCGCGCAGCTTCATTGAGAACTCATGCAGCGCTGCAATACCGCTTTCTTCAGCGCGGTGGCACCAAGCCTGCAAGTCCGCGGTGAGCTGCTCACGCGACGTCGTGGTGGTTAACCACATCAGGCGCAGCTCTTCACGCATGGTGACCATTTTATCGAGAACTGGGTGTTCGGCTCTGGCCTGCGCCAACTGCGGCTTGGCAGCGGTTGGTACTTTGTCATCGTCGCGGTGCAGCCAGCGGTTAGCGGTGCGCAAGACCGACGAGTCGGCATTTTTAGCTTTCAAGGCTTCAATTTCAAGCTTGCCTGCGCGGCGAAGTTCACGTGCGAACCCAGCCATCATCTCGTAACGGTGGGCAATCAATGCCTCGAGCGTCTTTTCATCAGCCACGGGCTGGATGCTGCCCAGTTGAAGCTTGGGCGGTACCTTCTTGACCTTGGCCAAGCCCACCATTTCAAGCGCTCGGATGTAGCCCCAGCCGATGTCAAACTCATACGGTTTGACCGAAAACTTGGCTGACGTGGGATAGGTGTGGTGATTGTTGTGCAGTTCTTCCCCGCCGATCATGATGCCCCAAGGCGATATATTGGTGCTGGCATCAGGTGCCTCAAAATTGCGGTAACCCCAGTAGTGGCCGATTCCATTGATGATGCCGGCGGCCGTGACGGGAATCCAGGCCATTTGTACCGCCCACACTGCCAAACCAGCAGCACCAAACAGTGCCAGGTCAATGATCATCATCAAGCCTACGCCTTGCCAGCTGTAGCGGGTGTACAGGTTGCGCTCAATCCAGTCGTTTGGTGTTCCATGCCCATACTTGGTCATGGTTTCCTTATTTTTGCTCTCGGCGCGGTACAGCTCTGCACCCTGCCAAAACACTTTTTTAATGCCGTAGGCCACAGGGCTGTGTGGGTCGTCCACGGTTTCGCATTTGGCGTGGTGTTTGCGGTGAATAGAAACCCACTCTTTGGTCACCTGACCAGTGCCCAGCCAAAGCCACAGGCGGAAGAAGTGCGCGGGAATGGCATGCAAATCCATTGCGCGGTGCGCTTGGTGACGATGCAAATAAATAGTCACGCAGGCAATGGTGATGTGGGTAGTCACCAATGCATACAAAACAATTTGCCACCAGCTCGCTGCCAGTAGGCCATGCGCCAGCCAGTCTAGGGCGGCATCAAACAAGATCATAAAAATCCTTTAAACAATCCAACAACATATAAGAGCTTGCTCACTTTTAAGCCAACCCCTGGGCGCTGAAAACCATGTGTGTTAACCGCCTCTGCTTATGACCCTATTCTATGCCTACCGGTATAAAAACGCCAAGCGGGGCCCTTCATTAAAAGAACTGGGGGTGGATCAACAAAATTCACGTATAAATCGCCAACTTTTATTTATCTGTCGTTAAATATCGTTAAAAATATCACGACTTCTGCCAGACAGCTGCAAAGAAACCATCCGTCTGGTGCAGGTACGGCCACAAACGCAAATAGGGCCCGCTGCACAGTTTTGCTGCGTTTTCGACGCCGGCATGGGTCAGTAAGGGGCCTACTTCGAGGACGTTAAAGTCTTTGTTAGCAGTTGTAAACGCTTCGGCAATTTCTTCATTTTCTTCTCGCAAGATGCTGCAAGTGGCATAAACCAGCCTCCCGCCGGGCTTCAACAACCGCGCAGCGCTCTGCAAAATGGCGGTTTGCTTGGCCACCAGCTCCTCGATGGCCTTGGGGGTTTGTCGCCATTTCAGGTCAGGGTTGCGGCGCAGAGTGCCCAGGCCCGAGCAAGGCGAGTCCACCAATACCCGGTCTATCTTGCCTGCCAGGCGCTTGATACGGTCGTCCCGCTCATGCGCAATGGCGACCGGATGTACGTTGGACAAGCCGCTGCGCGCCAGGCGCGGTTTGAGCGCTGCGAGCCGGTGACCCGAGGTATCAAACGCATACAGCCGCCCGGTGCTACGCATCGTTGCGCCAAGCGCCAACGTCTTTCCGCCTGCGCCGGCACAAAAATCCACCACCATTTCGCCGCGTTTGGCCTCAACCAAAAGTGCCAGCAGTTGCGAGCCTTCGTCTTGCACTTCAATCGCGCCCCGGGTAAACGCATCAAGCTTACCCAGTTGCGACTTGTCAGCCAGCCGCAAACCCCAGGGCGAATACGGCGTGGCTTCAGTCTTAAGGCCCGCTTTGCTGAGTTCTTTTTGAATGTCAGCCCGCTTGTCTTTGAGCGTGTTGACCCGCAAGTCCAGCCCCGCTGGCGCATTCAGGCTTTCGACCAGTGGCCAAAAATCGTCACCCAGCTGCTTTTTGAGCGGCTCGACCAGCCAGTTGGGCAGGTTGTGGCGGTGAAGTTCCATCAGGTCTTCAGTTTTAACTTGGTCACAGCGCTTGAGCCAGTCAATTTCCTGATCGGTCAGCGCCGCCATCAAAAATTCACGATCCGCCGCAAAGCCAAGAATCGCCAGCCGGCGCTCGGGCGCGCCATGGCCGTGTTGTGCCAGATAGGTGTAAAGGTTTTTTTTGCGCAGCACACCGTAAACGGTTTCAGCCAGCGTGGCACGCTCGCGCGGCCCCAGGCGAAACTCGCGGAAATACTTCGACAACATCATGTCGGCGGGCTGGTCAAATTTGAGAACGTGCTTGAGCAGGTCAGAGCAACTGTCGAGAAGGGCTTTAGGATGCATAGCGTCATATTGTCCCATCTCGCCTATTTTTAAAGTCCCCAAGCCAATGTCAAACCAACTTCCACCCCTCATCACCACCGCACCCGGCCTGTACAAACACTACAAAGGCATGCTGTATGAAGTCATCGGCACGGTGCGCCACAGTGAAGACTTGAGCCCCATGACGCTGTACCGGGCGCTGTACGGCGAGCATGGCCTGTGGGTGCGACCTGCGGCGATGTTCAATGAAGATGTTGTGATTGATGGTGTGCGGCAGCCACGCTTCACAAGGCAAGCGGATAAATAAAGCGCGTAACCGATAATCGTGGGTTATGTCCTCACCTCACGAATTCACCGAAATCGAAAAACAAGTCAAACGCCGCCGCACGTTTGCCATCATCTCCCACCCCGACGCGGGTAAAACCACACTGACCGAAAAGCTGCTGCTGTTTTCCGGCGCGATTCAAATTGCCGGTAGCGTGAAAGCACGCAAGGCAGCACGCCACGCGACATCCGACTGGATGGAAATTGAAAAGCAGCGCGGTATCTCTGTGGCCTCATCCGTCATGCAGATGGAATACCGCGACTGCGTTATCAATCTGCTCGACACCCCCGGCCACCAGGACTTTTCAGAAGACACTTACCGCGTTTTAACGGCAGTTGATGCGGCATTGATGGTGATTGATGCCGCCAATGGCGTAGAGCCGCAAACGCGTCGCCTGCTGCAAGTTTGCCGGGCACGCGGCACGCCCATCCTGACCTTCGTCAACAAGATGGACCGCGAGGTGCAAGACCCGATGACGGTGATGGACGAGATTGAACGTGAGCTCGGCATGGCCGTCGTGCCGTTTACCTGGCCTGTGGGTATGGGCAAACTGTTCCATGGTGTGTATGACCGACGTGAAGACCGGATGCGGGTTTTTAGCCCCGGTGAAGACAAAGCCGGTGGCGACGATGAAATCTTGGCCGGGCTGAACAACCTTGAGGCGGCCAAGCGCTTTGGTGCAGAGTACGAACAAGCCAAAGGTGAGATTGAATTGGTCGCCGGTGCCACACCAGAGTTCAACCGCGAATTGTTTTTGGCCGGCAAGCAAACGCCGATGTTCTTCGGCTCGGCCATCAACAACTTTGGCGTGCAAGAGGTACTCGACGCGCTGGTTGACCTGGCCCCCGCACCGGCAGACCGCACCGCCATGCAGCGGGTGGTTCACCCCGAAGAGAAAAAATTCTCGGGTGTTGTCTTCAAAATCCAGGCGAATATGGACCCAGCCCACCGCGACCGCATCGCGTTTTTACGCGTTGCCAGCGGCGAGTTCACACGCGGCATGAAGCTTAAAGTTGTGCGCAGCGGCAAAGAGTTGCGCCCCAATACGGTGGTCAGCTTCATGAGCCAGCGGCGGGAGCTGCTGGACACCGCCTTTGCTGGCGACATCATCGGCATCCCAAACCACGGCGTGCTGCAGCTGGGCGACACACTGACCGAAGGCGAGGCGCTGCAATTTACCGGCCTGCCGTTTTTTGCGCCAGAAATGTTCAGGGCCGTTGAGGTAGCAGACCCACTGCGTACCAAGCAACTGCGCGCAGGCTTGACGCAGTTGGGCGAAGAAGGTGCGATTCAGGTCTTCAGGCCGATTGCAGGCTCATTGCTGCTGTTAGGCGCTGTAGGCCAGTTGCAATTTGAAGTGGTCGCGCACCGGCTGGAGCATGAATACGGCGTCAAAGCCCGCATCATGGCCAGCAACTTTAATTTGGCGCGCTGGGTCACCTGTGACGACCCCAATGAACTCAAAAAATTCATGGATGCCAACGCCCACCGCGTCGCGCTTGATGCAGTAGATGCACCGACTTTGCTGGTAGATCACAGCGCCACCCTGCGCGCTGTAGAGCAGCAATGGCCGAAAATCAAGTTTCACGCGTTGCGCGAGCATGCCGGGCTGGTTTTTCAAGCCAAGATGTAAGTTTTTGATGGTTTTAACTGCCTTTTAGTGCTGTAGCCCAATAAATTAAGGCGCAAGCAGCTATTATTTTTATAGCTAGCCGCGCTCGGAGTTTAAGCCCTCAAAAACACCGCCGCCACGCATCTGCGGAATAATGACTTGATGCAAAAGTTGAAAACCTTCACCAGCTACCTGCTGGGCGCGCTTTTCGTGGCTGCTGGTATCAATCACTTTTGGCACACCTCGTTTTATGTGGCCATGATGCCGCCGTATCTGCCGCTACATCTAGAGCTGGTTTACCTTAGCGGCCTGGCAGAAATAGGCTTGGGTGCGCTGCTTTTTTGGCCCCGCT
>Ga0123339_10001574_pt1 | contig 15757 bp, 7 predicted proteins | sample lystaG_FD_89956 | JGI IMG/M metagenome (GOLD analysis project Ga0123339, IMG submission 89956) | Glacier valley bacterial and archeal communities from Borup Fiord, Nunavut, Canada, to study Microbial Dark Matter (Phase II) -... | ecosystem: Environmental > Aquatic > Freshwater > Ice > Glacier ... | reverse complement strand
GGCGGGATGGCAATATTAGCCTGATTAGGACACCGGACAAGTAAATTATAAAATCCTGTAAGCCATACAGGAAAAGACTTTTAGGCTTAGCGTACGATTTTGTCCGAATTCCCCGTTTGCCCCATCTAGGCGATGACGGGCTAACTTGGGCTTTCAGCCCTTCAAGAACCTATGCACTTTCAGCGCATAGTGGTTGAGTTATTAAGATGATGAATGCGGGCAGGATGATAATTTTGCCCTACTTTAATGGCACTGAAGTAAAGTGAAGTTGCTGGATATGAATCAACGAATTTGCAGGAGTCTCAGCTACTGAATTCTGCTTACTTCAGTGAAATTGAACTCTATTTAGAGATGCAATAGCCTGCAATTGGTAGATCCGAAATTTGTTGTAACCCAGCAGAATCAAGCAATTCACTCCACTGATTTTTAAGGTTATTTTTGTCAGATTCTAGTCGTTTTTTAGCGATAGAATCTATATTGTCATACCAAAGATCATTCATTGATGAAATTAGCTTTATTTTTCCACCTACCTTCGGATTTTCACTCGGCTTGTTCTGTTTTTTGAGAATTGAAAACTGCCATCGATAGACATTCTCAGGTTCAATCTTATATTGTTTCAAACTAAATCCTACAATTCCAGATTTTTCAGGAAGCTTACAAACGTAATTCTTAATTTCATGGTCATTATCGATGAGAACGAATTCTGCTTTTTTCACCTTTGTAGTAGGGACATAGATCCAAAAGGTAGGTTCTGAAACGGAAGTATAGGCTAAGGCCGCGTCTGATTGAACACATTTTTGAGAAGCCGTTATGTTACCATCTCCAGGAACTAGCGCAATCAACTCTTCTAAGCATGGATTTCGTCCTTGTCCAGATGACCTTGACGTTGGTCTTCCTAAATCGGCATCTTCATCAGCTGCTCGAACATACCCCACAGTTTTAACAGAATTAATTTTGAAATCAAGAGGATACATTGAAAAAGCTAACATTAGAAATGATTCTACAAACAAAAATAGTAATATTCTGCCAAATAGTGTTTTAGTCATTATAGTTCCTTAAGATTAACGGAAGTAATTTAGATCGAGACAAAATAATATGACCATATGAAATTCCAAGAGCTGCCCCGAAAGCCAATGAAGATGGAACGAGTGGAAGCCATCCTCCAAAAAGTATAAAAACAGCGCAGCAAGTGCCTATGCTAAAAAACACTATAAGGATAGCTAAACCCTGAATACGTAGAGATCTCCACTTACCTACCACTATTAAGCTGCCTATGAAAGACCAAGAAAAAATAAATAAAATTTCGCCCCATTTAGGTAATGACCAAATTAAAGATCTTCCATTCAATGCAAAATCAAGAATTTGACTAATCATATGAGCATGAATTATCACACCTGGTTTACTACTTAATCCTTTGCCTTTATCATAAATAGTAAGATGCCGATCTTGGTCAGGCTGATCAACGCCAATGAGAACTATGCAATTTTGAGCACATTTACTTAACTCATAATCCTTCGTTCCCTGTAATATGTCACGAAGAGGGACAGAGATGGGATCAAGATAATGATAATTTAATAGGATTTGATATCCGGTTGTTTGATCAGTGCGTAAATTATATCCACCAATGTTATATTCCAACTTTTCAATAATTCGACCATTAATTTCTCTGCGCTCATCTGAGCGTTTTTTAATGGGTTGAACATTCTGCTTCTTTAGATAGATGTGTGCTACTTGCAAGCTGAAAGAGCGACTTGTATTACAGTCTTCTCCAGCAGCCATCAAAAGGAGCTGGCGACGAAGAATTTTATCGTCGTCATCTACAAAATCTGCAAAACCAAGACGTTCAGGTAGGATATTAGGTGGTGATTTCTTGCTTTCTGTCGGGGTGTTTTCTGAGCCAATGTAACAACTAGAAATAAAGTTTTCTGATTTCTTCAAAGTCTGCTCTAAATTAGCCTCAAACTTAAAATTATGTTCAATATCCAATCCGATGGCTGCTGGTTGGTGAGGAGCTAATTTTTGAAGAAGATCAGAAAGTGCCTTGTCAGATAGAGATCTATCAGTTAGTCTTCCCATTTTCTGTTTATCTTGATAATCTCTGTCTGCTTTATCCACCGTAACTACAAAGATTCGATTATCAGGTTGATTTAGAGGACGCAGAAGCATTAACGAGTCGAAAGCATTTACCTCTGAAGTTTGAAGAAAACCGAGAGTTCTTAGCAACACTATTGGACTGGCAACTAATACACCTACAATAAGAACCAATATTAGCCAGCAAGGATGTGAAATTGAGAATATAGGTTTCTCACTATTTTTTTCTGTATTATGCTGGTAGCGAGAAGCACTCCTTGCATGAGAATGGCGAGAATTCTCATAATCGATAGCTTTTTGAATTTTATCTATTAATATCTTTATTTCTGGGTAATTTGGGTACCTTTCTAAAAGCTCTTGGCCCATATATGAGATTAATTGAATCCCTTCGATTGAGGATGCCTCAAGAAGAAGGGATTCAATTTTAGATACTTGTCTTTCTATTTTTAGTCGCTCATCTAGAAGCAAATTATTGGGAATTACAGTGTAAGAACTAAGAGATTCCTCAATCTTTTCTAATTTATCTTTTAAAAGTTTTAGGTTTGCTTCCTCAACTTTAATTTCTTGCTCTAGTTGGAACTTTGCACTGACTCCCGCTTCAATTATTAAATTCTTCTGTAGTTGTGTTAACTTTTCATGCATTAACTTCCAATTTGCGTGAAGTTCATCTCGTTCTTTCTCCAATCGCTGTCTTTTAAGATCAGACTGAACTTCCTTCTTAGATCCTAATGTCAGAGGGCTTTCTCGTTGAACAGATCCGAAATAATTATTGTTGATAACCTTAGCATTTTGCTGGGCTTGGCTAATCTGCCCACTCTCAGACTGCGCCATTTGAACTTCAGAATTCTCGATCGAAGAACTCTCGATCGTCTGATCTTGCTGAAGATTATCATCGTCGGAAGGAGTCATAGTGATATCCTACGGTAGTCCCCAGAACGCTCTTGCTACACTAAACCAACCCGCAAGCTGCCCCAAAATCGGCTGTGCCTTCTCCCAAAGCCCCTTCCCAGAATCCACAGCATCATTAGCTGTCTTCAGCGCATCCGCCACCTTTTTCAAACTTTTTGCCGTCTGCTTCTTCTCTAGCTCCTTCTCCTGCACATCCTCCTTCAAAACACTCAGCCGATTCTTCAACTTCTCCGCATCCTCAGCAGGCAACCCAGAATCCTTCAGCAACTCTTCAAGCTGACCCAGCAAGCTCACAACCTCTGCCACCGTCAATGGCTTCTCAGCAGTTTTATCAGACTGATTGCCCTGTTGCACCTGATTCACACTCCCACCCTGCGCTCCCGCCATCGCAATCTGTGAACCAGAGATGGAACTCCCACTAATCGACTGAGACTGAGGTGATTTTGCATCTGCCATAAAAATACCTGTCTAGAGAGTTCCTTAACTATGCTGGTCATATCCTAGACAGATTATGCTAGAGAAAACACTGGGGCATCCCAAGACCTCATGAAATCTTTAAAGTTCAGTTTAGAGATTCAAGAAATCATCCATTGGTAACTGGCGATCGCGCGCCAACTGCTCCAAACAGAGGAAGTTAACCCCAAGTGCTATCCTTTGAGAAAGCCTACTCGGTTACAAGTGTCGCAGGCTCCTACTTTACAAGTTTTGTTAAAAATTTACATTTTTCTTGCGGATTATACTTAGCCTGCTTGTAGGGAAAAATACGCCCTGCTAATTTGTACAAGTAGCTTCCTAATGACTCAACATCAGCCGCGCAGCTTCCGTCAGGTTGGGCAACTTAGCCTTGGACTCATTTTCCTACTGATGATTTGCGGAAGCGGTAAAGCGACCTCTCAAATCGTGCCTGACCATACACTGCCTAACAACTCCAGCGTTGATTCTGGCTGCATAATCTGCACAATCAATGGTGGAACACCTCAAGGACGCATTCTGTTCCATAGCTTCGATAAATTCAGCATTCCGACAAACGGTGAGGTGCGGTTTAATAACGAACTTCTGATTCGCTCAATCGTGACACGAGTCACTGGAAGCCAATCATCTGAAGTCGATGGATTGGTTACGGCTAACGGTAGTGCAAACCTTTTCCTGATAAACCCGAATGGAATCACTTTTGGTCCTAATGCTCAACTGCGACTGGGCGGTTCCTTTATTGCTAGTACAGCGAATAGTTTTCTATTTCCAGGCGGCGGACAGTTCAACACAACCAATCCAACAGCTCCACCAATCTTAGACGTTCAGGTTGAAGCCCCGATCGGGTTGCAATTTGAGGGGAAGCCTAATTCGATACAAGTACAGAATGCTCAACTTACAACAAGAGCCGGAAAGACTCTAGCGCTCATTGGCGGACAAGTAAATTTGAGCGGGTCGAACTTTACTGGAAATCACTTTGAACTTGGAGGAATATCTGATTCAGGAGCGATTGGAATTCAACCTTATATCTCTAAATCTGCAATAGATCAAGATCAATACAATGATGGTTTTACGTTTGTTTTCGACAAGGCAAACAGACTTTCCAATGTGGTAGTCAGAAATACATACATTGGAAACGAAGGATTCGGCGGCGCAGATAGCAATCTGCTCTCAAAGGGTCTTTATCTACATTCTACTAATTTAGAGTTGTACGACCATTCTCGAATCACAGCTTCCATAACAGAATCTCAAGAAATAGATGGTCAAAAACAACAACGTCTTGGAAACCTAATAGTAGGAGCTGATGGTTCCATCTCTTTACATCAAAGCTCCATCGATATGAAAATTAAAACTAGTACAGTCGCTCCACCAATACCACCAATACCACCGATACTACTAATACCACCACCAATATCGGCAGAAGTTCCAGTTAGCTTCAACCCGCCCATCTCATCTAATACAGTCTCTTCTACTATCGGTCTCGATTCTGATCGATCTACCCTCGATGAAGTATCCGGTACAAGACCCGCCCCCAACTTTAGCATTGGTAGCATCATCATCCGGGCAACATTTTTTTCCCTATCAGATCAATCTTCAGTAGAGATAGCTACTTCGACTCCAAGGAGTCGAAATATTGAAGTAGGCGGTGTATCTATAGACGTTGAAAAAACGCTCAACATGGATGACAGCGCCATAGCACTATCGCTGGGAGTAGGAGGTCAATTAGGGAGTGAAGCTTTAGAGATTAATGCTGGAGATTTAATTATGACAAACAGTGCGTCTATCTCCACTTCTATACCGTCTAGCGGAAACGATTCCTTTGGTAATATAGTAGAACCTCAAAAAGCTATAGATATAAACGTCAATGTTCAAAGATCTGCCTTCATAGATAATAGTCAGATATTGAGTTCTGCTGGGTTTGGAGACATAGGGAGTGGAAATATACTATTTAACGCGGGTAAAATATCGTTAATTGGAGGGGCTAGAGTCCAAACAGATAATCCTGAGCCCTCTATCTTCTTTGGAGGTAAATCACCAATTGGACGTGTAGAAATAAGTGCTGAGCGGCTACAACTGACGGATGAAGGCACTGCTATCTCTGCGTCTACCAATACTACAGATAACGCTGGTCAGATCTTTGTAAAAGCCCGTGACCTTTCTATCCTAAATTTTGCATCTATTAGGTCTAATACCCAAGGCGACTATACCCCATTTCTGAGCTTACCTTTAGATGGCAGAGGTGGAGATATTGACATCAGAGCGCAGGGGATTCGTATTGCAAATCAAGGGAACATCACCGTGAGCAGTGAAGGTTCTGGCAAGGGTGGTAACGTAACTATCTTTGCAAACAGGCTTTCATTGGAAAATGGAGGGGAAATCGTCTCTCGCACGACCAGAACTGACAGTGGCAACATTACTCTAAATGTTAGGAATTTGTTACTACTGCGAAATCAAGGTAAAATCTCAGCCACAGCAGGTGTATCAAAAGACGGAGGAACAGGGGGGAATATTGCTATTAACGCAGCTAATGGTTTCATTGTGGCTGTACCTAAAGAAAATAGCGATATTACAGCAAATGCTTTCTCAGGTAGGGGTGGAAAAGTTGAAATTAATGCTCAGGCAATTTTTGGACTCGCTCCTCTCAGTCGCTCTGACCTAGAGGCTTTACTTGGCACGGTTAAACCTGAAGAGCTTGATCCTCAGAATGTTCATACTAGCAATATTACAGCTATCTCTCAGCAAAATCCTTCACTGAATGGACAAGTTTCTCTAAACGCAAGTGTCAATCCTGACCAGAGATTGGGTCAAACACCACAAGAACCTCGCACCACAGAGGTTGTTGATAGCTGCCAGATTAGCACTGATGGGAAAGAGGCTGTTCGCTTCTATGACATAGGTCGAGGAGGATTGCCTATTAGACCTGACGATCCCTTGAGCATTGATTTGTTGGAGTGGAGTTCATTAGATTCAACAGTTAAAAATCGCTCTCCGCTTAAAACTATTAGTCAAACCCCACAACACAGCAGCAAGCAATGGTCAACAACTTCTGCCGAATCTTCAAAACTTTTCACCACGAACGTTCTACGATTAGTCATGCCCTGTCAAAGCCTTTGAAAGTTGAGCAGACAGAATGCTTCACTAACTACCGCTCAGGCGAAAAATGGAACAGCAACTAGAGCAGATTCGGGTTGATTGGGATCATTAAATCCTAGTTTAGCAGTCAAATGTAGCTTGGCAACTATATGTTGACTCAACCACTATGTGCTGAAAGTGCATAGGTTCCTGAAGGGCTGAAAGCCCAAGTTGGCCCTTCATCGCCTAGATCGTCGTAAAAGATCTGTTGCCTCAGCATCTCTCGTGCTATCGTTCTTCCGACAAACTCTTTCACGGCTAACAACCTTGCTATCAGAAGGTGTGTAGCAGCTAAAGCCTCTCACTAAAGTGGGTAGTTTCGACTAGCGTACTGAGACAATGAATGCGAAAGAGCTTTGCCTAGCTCCAGTTACCTACTAGAACAAAAGGTGCCCAATATCTTGGAAATCTTTTGTTCTTTATGAATTCTTTTTGTGCACGGCGCAAGGCTTCAGCTCTTGAAATATTATTATGATTGTGGTCACCCAGTGATTGATACAAGAGGTTCATGAAATCTGCACTTGATTTGTCATCCGCAACCCATAGAGAGGCAATTGTGCTTCTAACGCCTGACTGAAGACCTATTCCAGCTAAGCCGAGAACAGCTCGTCTATCGCCATCAGCCGTTTTGCAGGCACTAAGAACAAGGAGATCAACGGGAGCAGTATCAGCACTATTTCTACGCCGCAACAATTTACGCAATTTGAAGCTGTCGATTTTCTTATCCCATGCAAGGATAAAGGTTTGTTTAGGATCAGAACTGAACTCTCCATGGGTTGCAAAATGAACAATTTTTGCTGATGAGCCTGAAAGATTCTCTCTTAAGCTTTCATCAGAAAATTGACTATTAGGAAATAACTGGCTATTAGGAATTTGTGTTCTAATATTCTCCATTTCATTTTTAACAAAGCTGAGTGCTCCAAAATCTTTGTGAACACTTGAATTTTCATTCTTCTGATAAAGCCCGAAGACTAGAGAGTCCAACTTTATTTTGCTGATGGGTTGTGACTGAGGTAACCTTAAACTTGGAGTTAAGGCAATAGCATAATTCTCTACCAAATAGTGTTCTCCATTATTTAAAGCTGCGATTGGAATATTGCGCAGTGAGCCATCAAGAATAAAAACTAATGTCTTAATTCCTTGATTCTTTAAAGCCATTTCAATATCTGAGCTGATTAGCCACTTGTAAATAACTGGACCAAGAGAATCTTCTTTCTTCGGAAGAAAATCTTGTTCCAATTCTCTTCTTAGCTCATCAAGGGCTTGTTCAATTGTCAGAACTCTTATAGTTCCATCAGATGCTTTTATTTGAAGAGGACCAATAATCTTTTGAGGATGTTGTATTTCACCATTCGGGAACTTAACTATAACTTCCAAGCGATTCTCTAATAAAGCGGTATAGAATGTTGCCACAGTTGGCTCAACCTCCTGTGTGAAACCTATATTTTGCAGGATATTGCAACGCAAGAAATTATCTAATTCAGTAATTTGTAATTCATCAATTAATTCGACAGCATTTCTAAGTACTGATTTAGGAGAGTTATTCTCTAATAATAGACTAACTAATTGTCGATAAAGAGGCTCAATATTATCTCTAAATGAGAATTGAGTATCCGAATCAATAGCTAGTAAATTAGCACGTACTGACTTGAGGGTATTTACAGCCGATTTATAGTTTTCAATAGCCTGTGCTCGGCTCTGGATAGTATCTTCTGCTTCAAATAGCCGTCCTAGTTGCCATTGCCATTGATACGCAACATCCGGCATTTCGCTGGGTTGAGATTTCAGGAGTGCTTGCTCGGTACTTTTCTTTGCTTCGTCTTTTAAGTTGCCTAACTTGGATAACTGACACTGATCTTTTTGCGTGCTACAAAACTCATACAAACCACCTAAATTACCAAGGTAGTATGACGATATTCGGTCATCATCTAAAATTTCAGCGAGTTGATGAGCAGACTCTAGTTGCCCTATTATATCCTCTTGCCATGAAATCTTGATTTGCGGGACTGCTTGTTTGAGATAAGCTAGGCTTTTTGCAAAATCAATCTGAACGTAGGCTTTTAAACGTGTGAAATTTTTTGTTTTTGAAAGTAATTTCTTTATTTCAGATACTAATTCAGTTATCTTTCGAGCCTCGTTGAATTCATGTTTTTCAATTAATAATTCTAATTGATTGGTTTTAGACTGAATTTGGATAATGGTTGATTTGCTATTACTTAGATTCTCATACTCTTTGATGGCATCTTGATAATGTAGAAAGGCTTTTTCATATTTTAGTTTTGTCTCCTCAAATTCCTCTTCAGATTTGCCAGTTGGATCTAATTCACGTGCATCATAATGCCATGGTATAAAGCTATATTGTGGAGGTAATTGTCGATCCCGCTCTAAATTACCTCTAGCCCTTAAAGTGCTAGCTAAGCCCAATTGAATTCCATCTTCTGGGGCTTTTCCATGTGTGATTTTTACACCTTCTCTCAGGATTGACTCTGACTCTTCCAGTTTACCTATAGCTCGTAAAATTTCACCAAAACTTTTCCATGTCAAAGCTTTAATCTTTTCTTCTTTGATATATTGATTCTTATCATTTTTTATTAAGTCAAGAGCTTCGGATACCCTCTGCCAAGCAGTTATTTTATCTTTTTTCGCTTCTTCTGATTTGTCTAAGTCGCCACACTCAGGCGATTTAGACATGATTGCTGATAAGAAGATGTTGCAAGCCCGATCGTAAAACCCAGCATCTTTCAAAGCTTGAGCTTGATAAATTCGACTTTGAACAATACCTCTTTCTGCAATTTCTTTCTGCTCCCGCATATGGGCAATGTAAATCTGCTCAGTTGTATTCCAGCTTTTAAATGCTTCCTCTGGCTGTCCTACTGCCAACTGAGAAATTCCAAGATTGCTCAAAGAAGATGCCTGGTTCTGCCAATCGCCTTGAGCTTTAAAGCTTTCAGCAGCTTGCTTTGAGCTATCGATTGCGCTCAAGTAATTTCCCTCATCATAAGCTTTTTTTGCCTGGGCATTCAGTTGAGCAGCGCTTGCACCCTGCATTAACTGCCCTTTATCTGCAAGCTGCGATCGCACCGGCGCAATTCCCACCGACAGCAAAAATAAGCCTACCAGCAGCAGTCCCGACATCCACCGATCGACCCTGAGCCTAGTCACCCATCGGCGCAGAACTTTTAAAGCCCGTTCCATTGCAGCGAAAAATGAATGCCGTTGTCTTGCCATGTGTTCCCCCTTGACTCTACAGAAATTAACGGAATACCCCAATCCAACCGAGCCGTAAACTGGTCATACTGAAACCTCAGCCCCAATCCCGTAGACATTAGGGAGTTAGGACTTGGCGCGTTTCCCGCACTATTCCAACCAGTACCGTAATCCACAAATGGAATTACAGAAAACGCCCCCTGCTTTAACTTCCCAATGCGAACCAATGGAATCTGAAGCTCTGCTGTAGTGAAAATGCCATTGTCTGACTGCAAAATATCCTGCCGATAACCCCGCACCGTGCCAAACCCACCGATCGCCAACTGCTCCGAAGAAACCAACGCTCGATCAGAAAGTTGAATATTGGCACGCAAAGTCAGCAACGGTGGCTTTTGGCGGTCACTGCCCAACCGTCGCGTCCACAGGGCTTGCCCCTGCCAAAAAAAGAAGCGACTATCCGGCACCACATCATTTAGCCCAGCGATCGGTGTGTTGATCGTTGCACCCAAAACATTCAGACCCACGTTGAACTGCGATCGCAAAAACAAAACCTCGCGAGCATCTTGTTGCGTAAACTCTTGGAAAAAGCGCAGCGCAAAAATGCGGGTAACCCCATTATCATCAGCTCCCGGTGATAGCGGAAACGGAATACCCAGCAGGGATGTGCGACTATCACGCAGCGAACCCGTTAGTCCCACGGCAAACTCCCGAAACACTGAGCCGCGCGCTTCTTCCCTTTTAACTCTGTCTGCGTCCGCTTTTCTCTCCGTTTCTGTCTTAAGATTGTCGTTCGTTGGTCGAGGGCGAATGATATGCCGTGTCAACGGATGCCGCAGCGAAATTTCATAGGATTGAGAAGACGATCGAATGTCCCCTGTCTTCCCATCGCCATCAAGATCATCAAATGGTGGCTCAATGACAGCACTGTTGCTGCGGCTGTAGTTAAAGCTGAGAGTCGTGTTGCGAGGACTGACTGGTAACGCATAATTAACATCCCAGGTGTTACTGCCTTTGCTATTGGCATAACCGACGCTCAAGCTATCGCCAAACCCTAACAGGTTTGATTCCTTTAGCGTTGCGCGACTCTGCATACTTCCTACACTGGGCACGCGGTTATTATCCGTCGTCAGTGCGGCTCCAAAGGTGCGCTTTCTGGGTGTAACGACTACATCAAGAATGCTCTCTCCAGGATTGACATCTGCCGATAACCGACCCGTCACCGACTCAATCAATGCCTCACTGTCAAATTGCAGCAACTGTAGTGCTTCTAAAAGTTTATTAATGTTAAGTGGTTGCTGTTTAACTAGTCCCAATCGTGACTCGATATAGGCTTTGAGTGGAGGACGACTGCCTAAAGCCACTTCACCATTGCTGTCCTTGGGAGCCAAAACCACATTAATTTTGGTAAGCTTTCCCTTAATAATGCGTATTGTAATAACACTTTCTTTACCATTTTGCGAAGCCTCCCGTGGAATACAGATGATTGCTCCAGAAGTCTTGTACCCCGCATCTGCATAACGTTTAGCAATTTGAGCTGCAACTTCAATGAGTTCGGAAGGCTGAAGTGGCTTGTGCTTGTACTCGTTAGTCAGGTCGTTTAATTTCCAGTTATCTACTTCGTGTGTGGGTAAGAGCTGACTTGTTCCATCGGGGTTCACACCTTGGGAAAATTCAAATGCTTTCACGGTAATGGACTGCGGAATCTCTGCAATAGTGCCATCACGACTTCTAGGACACAAAGGTATGGATGCATCACTTGAGGGCTTACTGGTCGGCAGATCTGGTTGCTGGACTTCAGGCGTAGACCGTGGGGACGGCACAGGTGAAAACGGTACTGATTGAGGTCTAAAAGTCGGAGGAACCGGAGCCAAGTTAACAGCCTGTGCCCAATTATCAACTACTGTCTCTGAACCAATAGATTTGCTGGCAAACGATTTCGACTGCATTCGAGAAAACTCGTAGCGATCGCGATCTGGTAGCGCTTCTAGGGATACAGGAACCGGAAGTAGAGCGAATGAATTGGCAATGAATTTAGCCTGGGAAATAGAAGGGTCTGGTGGAGCGCTCGACAACGAGTTCAGTAGTTGAGCATTCGCTATCGCAGACGAAGACCCGGTGACACATACGATCGGGCTGGCTCGAAGCGCACACCAAAACAAGGTGCGCCAGTAAGAAGCTGGGCAATGGGACATGGCTAGAGACTAGTTTCACCGTGGAGGTGAAGATGAGGACTGAACCTGGAGAATGAACCGGGCAGGCAGTAAGGCTATTTTTTGGACACACCATATAGAGATTCTGCTGATAATTTTCTATATCCGGAGATTCGTCTCGACTCCTAGACATTTATTTTTAATCAACCTAAGTATAAATACTGAACTGAGAAAAATTAAGTTTCAATCTATTCGTTCATTTGTTGAGCTAAATTCAGTCGAAACCAGCTAAAGAGGTTGCCCAAAGACAATCTTACTTTTTAAGATCCATCCGATAGGAATTTATGTTGCCTATGTTTAAAGAAAAGTTGCGGATTTTTCTGCTGGTATCTGATATATCAAATAGTATAAGGTCATTTAATCCTTGCTGAGTTGCGCCAATGATCACCCACGCCAAGCTTCCTGTGTGGCAAGCTATCAAAATCTGCCCACTTTTAGTGTTTTTTCTAACAGTGGCTACCAGCCGAGGACTGACGCAGGTGATACCTGATAGCACATTGGGGTCTGAGCGATCGCAGGTAAATGTGATTGATGCGCTGAATAATCGTATTGATGGCGGGGCACTTCGGGGCGGCAACCTCTTTCACAGTTTTCAACGCTTTGATGTTGAAACTGGACGCAGTGTTTACTTTGGCGATCGCGGCGCTTCCAATATTTTCAGCCGAGTTACGGGCAGTTTGCCTTCTAAGATTGATGGTACGTTGGGAGTCCATGGGTCTGCCAATCTATTTTTTATCAATCCCAACGGCATTACCTTTGGTTCCGGTGCCCATCTCGATTTGAATGGCTCATTTGTAGCGACCACTGCTAGCAGCGTTCTCTTTAACAAAGGTGGAACGTTTAATGCAAGCAATTCTGCCGCTTCTTCTATTCTCGCTGTCGATGTGCAAGCCCAGATCGGCTTGCAGTTTGAAGGGGTACCCAACTCTATTAGCGTTCAAGGTTCGGGATTGCCCCAAGTTGGCTCGACAATTCCTTTTTCCGTACATTCAGGCAACAATATAGCCCTAGTAGGAGGAAACCTTACAGTTTTAGGGGGTAACGTTACAAATAACGTGACGCTAAAGGCTCCAAACGGGCAGATTGTTTTGGAAGCGATAAAAGAAGCAGGGACAGTAGAAATTGACGGAGTAATCCCGAAACAACCAGACAAACTAGAACGGGCGGATGTATTTCTAGGAAATGTAGCTTTACTCGACACTAACGATAAAGATAGAGGAGGAATGATCACGATCTACGGAAGAAACCTCAACATCTTACAAAGTAAACTAGCAGGAAATGTTGTTCTGAGCGGATTACAAAGCATTCTCCTAGATGGTGGTAGTGAAGTAAATGGCGGCAATATTAATATTAAGACAGGTTCACTGAATGTAAGGGGTGGATCTCAATTCAACGCAAAAACTTCGAGAACAGGCAATACTGGGAATATTTTGGTTCAAGCCGATGACGGCATTTCCTTGGAGGCGGGAAGTAAGATTTTTTCTGGTGTATCGACGGCAAAAAGCGGAGATGCAGGAAACATTGATGCAGGAAACATTACTGTAATTGCAGCTTCTTTGAACATCACTGGTGGTTCTGAAATAAATGCGGGAACTTCAGATGTAGGTAATGCTGGAAACATCTCAATTGAAACCAGCGGTCGCACTTTCCTTGGCAATAAATCTGGAGTTTTTGCAGGTGTGTCGAAAGGAGCAAAAGGCAATGGGGGTAGAATCGACATCACCGCCGGAGCTTTGGAGGTTTCAGGGGAATCCAGCATCAACGCGAGCGTTGATGGTGATTTGGGTAAATTCAAGAAGGGAAACGCTGGAAGTGTTTTTATCAGGGCACAGGATCACGTCCTCTTGGCTGAACGTAGTCATGTTTACACCAGTATCTCCCCAGGGGTAAAAGGGAACAGCGGTAATATTACAATTGCAGCAGGTTCGTTGTCCATTACAGGACTCTCTGGAATTAACTCAAGCCTTTCAGGGGAAGGCAACTCTGGTAGCATCTTCGTCCAAGTTCCCGGTCTGATTTCGCTTGATGGAGCATTAGACAATGAGCGTAGCACAGTGATCGCAACTGTAGCACCTGGAGGAAAAGGGAATTCTGGTAATATAACCATTGATTCAGGTTCATTGCGAGTCACTAATGGCGCTCAGATTATCAACGGCAATGCTGGAACTGAAAGTAATCAGCCCGGAAACATTGACATTGTCTCTCATGACTTCGTTGATCTGTCAAATGGAGGTTTAATTAGCGGTGGCGTTGATCGATCTGCAGAAGCATCTAGGAGTGGAGACATTAGCATCACAGCTCGGTCGGTTTCCGTCTCAAATGGGGCACAAATTGAACTCAAAATTTTTGGAGAGACTCAAAAGACCGGTAACATCTTTATCAAAGCTAGTGATTCAGTTTTTATTGATGGTTATAGAAAGTTTAACCTTGATACAGGAGTCATCACTAATGTACAACAGGGCGGATCAGCTACTGCTGGTGGAATCACCATCCAGACTGCAAAGCTAATCTTGAAGGACAATGCTCGAATCACTGCAAGTACAGCATCTGGGGACGGTGGGAATATCGATTTGAAGATAAGAAACTTACTGTTTATGCAGAACAGCAGTCAGATCTCAACTAATGCTGGAACAGATGAAAAAGATAGTTCTAAAGGCACTGGAGGTAACATTTTCGTCAACCGCAACCTACAGGTTCCAGTTGAGCAAGATGTCAAACGAGGCTTTATCGTTGCTATTCCGAATCAAAACAATGACATCACAGCTAACTCGTTCTCAAACAGAGGTGGAAGAGTTGAGATCAGCGTTCAGAGGGTGTTTGGACTCACACCTCGAAGTCGTTCGGATTTAGAAAACTCGTGGAGAGCTGCACATCCTGGGCAAGAACCAAAACCATCAGATCTCAATCCTAAAGATCTCTCAACCAGTGATATTACAGCTATTTCTCAAAGCAATCCCTCTCTAAGTGGCACGGTTGGACTTAACACCAACTTTGACCCTAGCCAAGGCTTGAATCAAACACCCCAAGAACCTCGTAGTACGGATGTTGTCGACAGCTGCCAAGTTAGCAACAGTAAAGAATCTGTCCGGTTCTTCGACATTGGACGTGGTGGACTGCCCCCTCGACCCGAAGATCCCCTCAACGTAGACTTGTTGGAGTGGTCTCCATCTATTCGTGCTCGTATTTCCCCCAAGTCCTCAATCTCTGATGAGATTAGTCGGATGGAGAGGTTATCACCTGATCACACATCGTCCTTTCAAGCATCAACAGCCACGCTCAGACTTCTCCCCCCTTGCCAGAGCCATTAACAACAGTTCACTTCTCCTCCAGTCAAATCTTCAAAGATCTATGCAGTGAGATACCCCGATGGCATCGTTACGTAGAAACAGTGTTCAAAAAGCTGTGCAGCAGGCAGTGAGAACTACCAAAACTTTAAACCGCGTGGAATGCCTTTCGTTTTGCCGCATTTCTACCAGCAAATGCAAGATGAGTTGTGAGAGACATAGCCTTCTCAAAGTTCCAGTTCATAAATTTGAGCAATCTCATCGGACTGAATCCCCAAATACGCCAGCGTCTGACGCTGAGTCGCATGTCCAAACGCTTCCATCAACAGAGGAATGGCAGTGCCTCGCTCTGTCCGCTGCCAGTAGCCCCAAGTCTTGCGAAGCGTGTGGCTGCCATAATTTCCCTTCAACCCCACATCTTGGCACCAAGTCTTGACCATCGTGCTCACCGTG
>Ga0123339_10001572_pt1 | contig 15776 bp, 13 predicted proteins | sample lystaG_FD_89956 | JGI IMG/M metagenome (GOLD analysis project Ga0123339, IMG submission 89956) | Glacier valley bacterial and archeal communities from Borup Fiord, Nunavut, Canada, to study Microbial Dark Matter (Phase II) -... | ecosystem: Environmental > Aquatic > Freshwater > Ice > Glacier ... | reverse complement strand
GCGGCTGTCGGTCGCCTACACCGGCACGCACGACAACGACACGACCAACGGCTGGTACAACACCCTCACCGACGCCCAGCGCTGGAAGCTCGGCGAGTACCTGGGCCGCGCCGTGACCAACCCCGCCGAGGACCTGTTGCGGATGGCGTTGGGTTCCACGGCGAAGCTCGCCATCGCCCCGCTGCAAGACTTGCTGCACCTCGGCACCGAGGCGCGGATGAACGTCCCCGGCGTCGGGGCGGGCAACTGGACGTGGCGCTTCCGGCCGGAGCAGATGCCGCCGGACCTGGTCGAGCGCGTGGCTGGCCTGACGGCGCGGACGAACCGCGTGCCTGGGGCGGGTACGAAGGTCGTCGCGGAGACCTCGTACCTGTGACGGGAATTGTGCGAATAAATCAGTCGCCCCGGCGTCTTACCCCTGTCGGACACCTCCCCCGCAGGGCCACGCCATGTCACGATTCCTCGCCTTCTTCGCCGCCGCGCTGCTGACCGGCTGCGACAGTAAACCGACGGCGTCGTCGAGGTCGGCGGGGCTTCACGCCGAGCGGGCCGCCCCGATGGCCCTCGCCGACGCGGCCCCCGCGGCCGGGGCGAAGCCCATCGCCGAGCCGGCCGTCGAGCGCAAGATCATCCACACGGCCACCGTCGAGTTGCACGTCGCCAACGTCGAGTCGGTTCAGCCCGAGGTCGAGAAGGTCGTCGCGGACTTCAAGGGCTACGTCGCCAAGAGCGACATCACGGGGCAGGCCGGCAAGAGCCGCACCGCGACGTGGACGCTCAAGGTGCCCGTGGCCGACTACCGCGTGGCGGTGGCCCGGCTCGTGACGCTCGGCCAGTTGGTGCGGAACTCGTCGGACTCGCAGGACGTGACCGAGGACTTCTTCGACCTCGAAGCCCGCGTCAAGAACTTCAAGGCCGAGGAGGAGACACTGAACAAGCTGCTCAAGGACACCGCCGTGCGGCTCGACGACATCCTCAAAATCCGCGAGCAGATCAAAGTCGTGCGCGGCGAGATCGAGCGCGCCGAGGGCCGGCTGAAGTACCTGGGGTCGATGGCGGCGCTCTCGACGATCACGCTGACGGCCCGCGAAGAAGTGCCGTACGTCCCCGAAGCCCCGGCGTTGGCGGCGAGTTTCGGCGAGCAGGTCACGACCCGCTTCACCGCGTCGTGGAACTCGCTGGTGGGCGGGCTGAAGGCGTTCGTGCTGTGGGCGGTCGAGGTGTCGCCGTTCCTGCCGTTCTACGCGCTCGGGGCGACGGCGGGGTACCTGGCGTATCGCCGGATTCGGCGGGCGGCGCGAGTGACCCCCGGCGAGCCGGAAGCGTGAGCGCCCGGAGTTCCTCGCGCGTCAGTCGGCCGCGTCGCGGAAGACGCGCTCGAAGTGCGGCGCGGCGCGGCGGAAGGCTTCGAGTAAGTTCGGGTCGAAGTGGCCCGGCGAGCGCTCCAGCATCTGCTCGACGGCCAGCGCGTGCGACAGGGCCGGCTTGTAGACGCGCCGCGAGCGCAGGGCGTCGTACACGTCGGCGACCGCGACCAGCCGCGCCGAGAGCGGGATCGCCTCGCCGGAGAGTCGGTCGGGGTAGCCGCTGCCGTCCCAGCGCTCGTGGTGGCTGCGGGCGATCTCCACCGCGGTGGCGAAGAAGCCGGTGGCGAAGGCGTACCGAGACGACACGTCGGCGAGCGTCGCCGCGCCGACGGTGGTGTGCGCCTGCATGACTTGCTTCTCCTCGGCGGTCAGTTGGCCCGGCTTGTTGAGCACACTGTCCGGCACGGAGACCTTGCCGATGTCGTGCAGCGGGGCGGCGTCCTCGACCGACTGCACGAACACGGGGTCGAGCCGCCGCTGGAAGGCCGCCAGACCCGACGCCGCCTCGCCGAGGGCGCGGCAGTAGCGCTGCAAGCGCAGCAGGTGCGAGCCGGTCTCGGTGGAGCGCTGCTCGACGAGCTTGGCCATCGCCAGCACCATCGCGCCGCGGGCGTGGATGAGTTCGCCGTCGCGCGAGTTGACGGCGCGCTCGAGGTCGGCGTTCGAGACCGCGAGTTGCCGCGACAGGGAGTCGGTGCGGTCCTGGGCGTCCTTGAGACGGAGTATCGACTTGACCCGCGAGCGGAGTTGGACGACGCTGAACGGCTTGACCAGGAAGTCGTCGGCCCCGGCGGCGAGGAGCCGCGACAGGTCGTCGCCGGAGGTGCGGCCGGAGAACATCATGACCTTCAAGTGCGGGGCGGGCGGCCGCTGGCGGATTTGCCGTAGCACCGACTCGCCCTTGAGGCCCGGCAAATCGACGTCGAGCAGGATCAAGTCGTAGGGCACGGTGAGGCCGCGGGCGACGGCGTCGGGGCCGGTCTCGGCCTCGTCGATGGTCACCGGCTCGTGCTGGAGCGCGAGCCGGCAGACGCGGCGCACCGTCACCTCGTCGTCCACGATCAGGACGCGGTGGCGGCGGGCCGCCATCTCGGGGGGCGTGACGCCTGCGAGGGTCAGCGCGGCGGCCCCCGGCGTCCGGGCGGGGACGGGGCCGGCGACGCTCGGGGTCCGCGCCGAGGCGGGGCCGGCGACGTGGGGCCGCGGGTCGAGCGCGTACTCGCCGGAGCGCGTCGCGCCGCCGGGGCCGGGCGCGGCCGGGGCCTCCCAGCCGAGGTACGGGGCCAGCTCGCGCATCGCGTCCGCGGCGGTGGCCGTCCGGTCGGGCAGGGCGAGGGCCATCATGCGCGCCAGCGCCCCGTCGAGGCCGGGGGGCGCGTCGGCGCGGAAGTCGGCCACCGACGGCGGTTGCGTCGCGACGGCCGCCCCGCCGGGGGCCGCGAAGGGGTCCTGGCCGGTGAGCGCGTAGAACAGCGTCGCCCCGAGGCCGAACACGTCGGCGCGGCCGTCCACGTCGCGGGGGTTGCGGGCCTGCTCCGGGGCCATGTAGCCGATCGTGCCCAGCCGCGCCCCGTCTTGGGTCAGGCGGTCGGCGGGGGTCGGCAGCCGGGCCACGCCGAAGTCGAGCAGCTTGGCCGTGCCGTCGGCCGCGAGGATCACGTTCGACGGCTTCAGGTCGCGGTGGACGAGGCCCTGGCGGTGCGCCTCGGTGAGCGCGTCGGCGACTTGGTGGGCTACCTGGCAGGCCTTGGCGAGCGGCAGCGGGCCGTCCTGGGCGACGAGGTCGTCGAGGTTGCGGCCCGGCAGGTACTCCATGACGAAGTACGGCACCGTCTGCCCGCCCGGCCCGGCCCCCGCCTCCTCGCCGGCGTCGAGGTAGGCGATCACGTTGGGGTGCCGCAGCCCGCGGACCGCGCGGACCTCCAGGAAGAACCGCTCGACGCTGCGGCGGTTCTTGGCGATGTCGATGTACAGCGCCTTGACCGCGGCCGGGGTGCGCAGGGTGACGTGCTCGGCCCTGAAGACCACGCCCATGCCGCCGGAGCCGACCTTCTCGAGTAAGCGGTAGTTGCCCAGGACCATCCCCCGCGTCACCCCGGCCCGGACGCGGCCGGCCTGGTAGACGCTCAGGAGCCGCGCCGCCAGCATCGCGTTCGCCAGGGCCGCCACGTCGGGCGAGCCGGCGAAGCGGTCGCGGGCGGCGGGGCCGGCGGCCTCCCAGGCGTCCGCCGGCACCACCCCCGACTCGATCAGTTCGCGTAAAACCGTCGCGACATCCGGGGGGGCGGGCGGGGCGGGGGCCGGGAACATGGGCGGCCTCGGGGGGCGACAAGTCAGCCGGTGTAGGGTTGCGTCTGCGACAGGGGGGCCAGTTCCAGCGAGCTGCCGAACTCCGCCAGGTTCGGCGTAGGCGGGGGGTCGTTCCGCAAGACCGTCGTCCCCTTCGCCGCGGGCAGGCCCTCGACCGTCGGCAGGCTCGTGCCGGTCTCGGTGGCGGGCTGGTCCATCGCGGCCGCCACCTGGCCCCGGACTGCCAAGAACGCCTCCGCGCAGCCGGGGTCGAACTGCCGGCCCGACTGCCGCGCCACCTCGGCGAAGGCCTCGGTCGCGGTGCGGCTGCGGTTCTTGTCGTGGTACGGCCGCTGGCTGGTCATCGCGTCGAAAGCGTCGGCCACGGCCACGATCCGCGCCAGCAGCGGGATCGCGTCCCGCGCCAAGCGCTCCGGGTAGCCGGTGCCGTCCCAGCGCTCGTGGTGGCTGCGCACGATCGGCAGGATCGGGGCCAACTCGGCCACGCCCTTCAGGTAGTCGGCCCCCAGCGTCGTGTGGGTCTGCATCACCGCGAACTCGACCGGCGTGAGCCGCCGCGGGGCCTGCAGGATCTCGTCGCTGATGCCGATCTTGCCGATGTCGTGCAGCGGCGTGCCGAGTTTGAGCAGCTCGATGTCGTCCTCGGGCCGGTCCATCTGCTCCGCGATCAGCAGCGCGTACCGCGTGACCCGCTGGGTGTGGCCGCCGGTGTACTTGTCCCGCAGCTCGACCATCTGCGCGAGCATCGTGATGGTGCGCAGGAACATGTCGCGCTGCTTCTTGAGCAGGTGCGAGCACTCGATGCCGGCCGAGACGTGCGCGGCCAGGGCGTCGGCGAGCAGCAAGTCGTCCTTGGTGAACGGCAGTTGGCCGGGGCCGCGATCGACGTGCAGCACGCCGAGCTTCTTGCGCGGGGTCCGCAGCAGCACGCACATCACCGAGGTCATCTGGCCGTCGGAGATGCTGTGCGTGAGGTCGCCCTCGTCGAGCATGTTGCAGAACAGTACCGACTCGCCCTTGGCGAAGCAGCGCTGGGTGAGGCGCTTGCTGTGGTGGAAGCGGCCCTTCGACTCGCCGTGGCCGACGGCGAGCGCCATGATCTTGAGCCGCGGCTCGGCCCCGGCGGCCGGGTCGGTGTCGGCCAGCAGGATCGCCCCGCGCTGGGCGTCGAGGACGCTCACGCAGTCGTTCAAAATGCTGTTGAGAAGGTCGTCCTCGCGCTCGATGTGGCCGAGGTGGTGGCCGGCCCGCAAGAGGGCCAACAGTTGGTCGCCGGCGCGGGGCATGTTGTTGCTGTCGAAGGCGATGTGCCGCAGCCCCTCGCCGTCGGACGCGCCCTTGGTTGAGGCGGCGACGACGAGTTGGTCCGACGGCGGGCCCTCGGCGGTCCCGTCGATCAGCTCGGCGAGCATCGCGACCTTGCCGAACTGCACCACGTCGCGGGCCTTCACGGGGTAGTCGTCCCGGCCGACCCGCGCCCCGTTGACGTAGGTGCCGTTGGTGCTCTCGTTGTCGCGCACGAACCAGCGGCCGTCGGCGTGGCAGGCGACCTCGGCGTGCTTGCGGCTCACCGACGTGTCGTCGAGCACGATTTCGAGCGTCGCCAGCCGCCCGGCCCTCAGCAGGGCGTCGGACTCCCAAACGCGGCCCTTCGTGGGGCCACTAATGCCGCGGAGGCGAAGGATACGTTTCACCGGTGGGCCACCCCAGTCGAGGTAGGTTGCGAGATTCCGACCCTGCGTCGTCTTAGCATCGATTATGGCAGCACCGCCCGCGAACGCCAGCGAGTCGGCCGCTGATTCGCGCAAGTTTCCTACGCCGTGATGGGGGATTAACTCCGACTGCCGAATCGTTCGCCCAAGCCCGAACCGATGCCCGCGCAACTACCCCAAGTTAACGCGCCCCGCCGGGGCCACCCTCGCCGCGGCCGGTCAACGCCCGGACGGCCCGCACGAACCCCGCCACGCCGGGGTGGTCCCCGTGGACGCACACCGTGTCGATGGCCCCAGACGCGGCCAGCCGGGCGACTTGCGCGGCCGCCTCCGCGGGGTCACTCAGCACCGCCCCCGGCTCGCCGCGCGGCACGAGCGAGCCGTCCGGCCGGTAGCGGCGGTCCACGAACCCCTCGCGGCGGTACGGCACCCGCAGCGCCGCCGCGGCCGCTTGCAGCGCCGACCCCGGTTGCCCCACGAGGCCCAGCCCGTTGAGCAACGCCGCCGCCGCCACGGTCCGGGCGACTTCGGGGTCGCGGCCGGCCCGGTGGTACAGTGCCCCGTGCGGCTTCAGCCCCGCGACCGGGACGCCAGCCACGCGCGCCAGCGCCAACAGCCCGCCGAGTTGGTACTGCAACTGCGCCGCGAGTTCGCCCGGCGGCAGGTCGAGGTCGCGCCGACCGAAGTGCTCGCGGTCGAAGTAGCCGGGGTGCGCGTTCACCGTTACCGCGTACCGCTTCGTGAGTTCGAGCGTGCGGCGGATCAGGCCGGGGTCGCCGGCGTGGCCCCCGCAGGCGACGTTGACGCTCGTCACCGCCGCCATCACCTCGGCGTCGTGCGGCGACCCCTCGCCCAGGTCGGCGTTCCAGTCGAGTGGCGTCACGGCGTGCCCAGCCCGCAGTCGAGAATCGTCAACGGCTCGTCGGCCACGACCGCGACTTCGCCGACACAGGCCGGCACCAGCACCGCCGCCCCCGGCCCGACCGGCACGCCGTTGAAAGTGCCCCGCCCCGCCGCGACGACCAGCACCCGGCACGCCCCGTTCGCCAGGGTCGCGCGGTCGGCCACGGCGAGCCGGTGCAGCGTGAAGTGCTCGCAGTCCACGAGCGACTCGCGGCCGTCGGCCGTGGGCTTCGGGGCGACGGGGTGGCACGGTCCGGCGGCGAAGTCCGCGCAGGCCAGGCCGCGCTCGACGTGCAACTCGCGAGGCCGGCCGGTCGCCACCTCGACGCGGCCCCAGTCGTCGAGCCGGTAGGTGATGTCCGAGGTCTGTTGCACCTCGAAAATGAGCACATTCGCCCCGATCGCGTGGACGGTCCCCGCTTCGAGGAACAGCGTGTCGCCGGGCCGGGGGGTGAAGTGGTGCAGCGTGTCCGGGGCGGTGCCGGCCGCGACAGCGGCCCGGAAGTCGTCGGCGGTGACGCCCGGCCGGAACCCGGCGTAGAGGCGGCTGTCGGCCGCGGCGTCGAGGACCACCCACGCCTCGGTCTTGCCGCGGTGCCCCGGCCCTTTGTGCTCGACCGCGCGGGCGTCGTCGGGGTGGACCTGCACCGAGAGCGCTTGCTTCGCGTCGATGAACTTCAGCAGCAGGGGGAACCGGCCGCCGGCGGGGACGCGGTCGCCGAGTAGTTGGCGCGGGAACTCGGAGGTCAGTTGGCGCAGCGTCCGCCCGCGGTGCGGCCCCCCGGCCACGCGGCTCTCGCTGCCCTCGACATCGCTGAGCACCCACGCCTCGCCGACCGGCCGACCGTCGGTCGGCGGCGTGAGGCCCAGGAACTCGGGCAACCGCGTGCCGCCCCACAGCATCGACTTGGCGATCGGCTCGAAGGTCAGCAGGTCCACGGGGGGCACTCCGATCGGGTGCGCCCGTCTTATCCCGGCGAGCCGGAAGCGTCAGCGCCCGGAGTCTCCACGTGCGTCAAGAACTCCGGGCGCTAACGCTTCCGGCTCGCCGATCGCCTCCCGGAGCATGTAGGCGAGGACCGCGGCGCGCTCGTAGCAGTCGGCCCCCGGCAACCCGGCGCACGCCACGAGTGGCAGTTCCTTCGGCCCGTCGGCGGTGTCGAAGACCAGCGCGACGGCGTGGAACTCGGGCTCCACCAGGGCGACTTCCATTTCGTAACTTCGCATCGCCGCGAACGGGATCACCCAGCGGTAGCGGTCCCCCTCGAAGAGCACCGTCCGGGCGTCGGTGTCGATGAACAGCAGCGCCCCCTCGGCCTCGACCGCGTGGGCGGTGATGTCGCCCCAAATCCGCCGCGGGATCAGCTCGACGTAGGTCACCCTGGGCCGGTTCGCGTCGAACAGGGCGTCGCCGCGGCACCGGGCCTGGGCCAACATCGTGCCGTGGTAGTAGGCGATGAGGAACTTGAGAATCGAGTCCTCCGTCGGGTCCGTCAGCCGCCGGAACAGCACGACGCAAACGGCCGCCGCGGCAACGACGTACACCCAGATGAGCAGCGGCGCGCCGAGGGCCTCCAACAACTCGTGCAGCGGGATGCCGACGGCGAACGAGCCGAACGCGACTGCGACTGCGACGGGCACGAAGATCACGCCGTGCGCCATCAGTCGGCCGCGCCAGATCACCCAGGCGTCTTTGCACCGCCCGGCGTGAGGCGGGGGCACGCGACTGAACGTCGCCGCGGCCGGGTTCCACGGCCGCGGGGTCTGCGTCAGGTCGGCGAGCCGCAGCTCGACCGGCACCGTCGCCCAGTCGTTGAGCGACGGGAAGACCTCGACGAGCGCGGCGACCTCCTCGGGCGTCAGCAGCACCGGCCGGGCCTTGCCGAGCGTCAGGTAGACCTCCGGCTCGACCTCGGGTCGGTCCGACGGCCGCGGGCAGAGCCAGACGCGCAGCCGGACGTGGTCGCCCTTCGGGTGCGCCTTCTCGACGCCGAGGTCGGCCCACCGCGCGAGCGTGCCGTCGGCCAGCGCGAGCTTGAGTTCGGCGGCCGAGTCGGGCGTGAGGACGACGGCCTCCTCGCGGTACCACGCCGCCAGGGTTTCGCTGTACGGCCGCCGGGCGAAGGTCCAGGCCATCACTGCCGGCTAGGTCGCGACCGCCGCGAACTCGCCGGCGAGCGCGAGCCAGAACAGGTTCGGGCGCAAGCGGGGCGTGACGTGGGGCACCACCTGCGGGTTCGCCTCCGCGGGCCAGACGAGCGGGAAGCGCAGGTCGTGCGCCCACCAGCGGTCGGTCTCCATGCGGAAGGTCACGTAGCCCGGCAGGCGGTCGAGGCGGTGCCAGCCGACGCCCCAGCGTAAGCACTGGTTGGCGTGGTAGTTCCCGAGGACGATCACCAGGCCGGCGACGCCGAGCAGCGCGGCGGCCTGCGGGGCGTTGCGGCAATGCGAGTCGCGCACCGTCTTGCGGGCCAGCCCCGTCATCAGCCCCCCGACCGCCAGCCAAATCCAGCCGACGGCGTACGCGCCCGCCCCCGTGAGCAAGCCCGAAACGACGGCCACCAGTCCGGCGACGGCCAGCAGCAGCACGGCGTGGGGCCACAGGTCGGCGAGGTTGGCGCGGCCGCTCGGGGCGTAAGTGGGACGTGCATTCATGCCCCGAGCCTAGGACACGATGCCGATCGCTGGAGCGTAAAACCGCGCCTGATCCCTTACGACTTCACCAGCGTCGCCGCGGCGGCGAGGCCGGGGGCGGTCAGCTTCCAGCCGGACGACTTCGAGCCGGCGATGCTGCTGCCGAACTCGCCCAACGCCTTGCTGTGGTTCGACGAGTCGTAGCAGCCGAAGTGCTCGCACAGCCTGCGGGCGTCGTCGTCGCTGAACGCCCCCTCACTACCACTCAGCAGCGACGCGACCCCTTGCAGGAGGTATGTGCTCACCACGTCCTCGCGCTTGGTGCGGCCGGCCCGCGGCAACTCGATGCAGGTCACGCGGCCGTGGTCGAAGTGGAAGAGCTTGTGCAGCCGCTCGACCTCGACGCCGTACTTCTTGACCCACGCCGCGGCGGCCGGCGGCAGCGAGTCGTCGCCGAGGGTGCGGTCGAGTTGCGGCGCGGGGGCCGGCAACCCGGCGTCGTCGTCGAGCAGCGTCAGCACCGCCCGGACCACCTTGCGGCGCTCCTCCGGCGTGAGCGGCAGTAGCAGGTCGTGGACCGCGGCGAGGGCGTCGGTCATCGGAGTGGCCAAGGGTGTCCCCAAGTCGAGTGTCAGTCTGAGTCCGTGCGGCGATGGCGTTCTCAGTCTAGCCCGTCCGGCGGACGGAGTCCGACGGAATCGCAGTTTTCGTCACCGGCTCGCGGCCAGCAGGGCCGCCACCTTCACCGCGGCGACCAGGCTCGACTCGTCGGCGAGGCCCTGCCCGGCGATGTCGTAGGCGGTGCCGTGGGCCACACTGGTGCGCACGATCGGCAGCCCGGCGGTCACGTTCACCGCCCGCCGGCCGCCGAGGAGCTTCATGGCGATGTGGCCCTGGTCGTGGTACATCACCACGATGCCGTCGAACTTCACGCGGTTGTGCGGCAGGAAGATCGCGTCGGCCGGCCACGGGCCGGAGGCGTCGATGCCCTCGCGGTGGGCCGCCTCGATCGCCGGCAGGATGACGCGGGCCTCCTCGTCGCCGAACAGCCCGCCGTCCCCCGCGTGCGGGTTCAGCGCACTGACGCCGATCCGCGCCGGCCGACCCGTGAGCCGCGGCAAGATGTCGCGCAACAGGCGAATCTTGTCGAGCACGGTTTGCGTGGTGATCCCGGCGAGGGTGTCCCGGAGGGCCTTGTGCAGCGTCACGTGGGCGACGGCGAGCGGCAGGCTGTCGTCGTACAACAGCATGGCGTGGGTCGCGGCCCCGGTGCGCTCGGCCAGGATTTCGGTATGGCCGGGCAGGCGAATCCCCGCGGCGTGCAAACCTTCCTTGTGCAACGGGCAGGTCACGATACCCTGGGCGTCCCCCGCCAGCGTCAAGTCGATTGCTTTGACGAGGAAGTCGTAAGCCGCGCCGCCGGCCTCGGCACTGATGACCCCCGGCTTGACGCCGGACAGGTCGCGCAGGGTGCCCTTGAGGACCGGCATCGCGTCGAGTTCAGGCTCGGCGTCGGCCAGTGTCTCGACCGGCTGCAACTTGACCGCGCTGCCGACGAGCCGCAGGGCCGCGCGGAGGCTCGCGGGGTCGCCGACGACGACCGGGCGGGCGGCCTCGAAGAGCTTCGGCCAGGCGCGGGCGACGACCTCCGGCCCGATGCCGGCCACGTCGCCCAAAGTGATCAGCAAGAGGGGGCGCTTCATCCCCATTTCTTAGCAGCGCGGGCCGAAGTGAGGAATGCCAAAGCGTCCCGGCTACACTGTCCGCATGGCCAAAGTCACGCACGTCTCGGTCCTGCCCGCCGAAACCCTCGCGCTGCTCGCGCCACAGCCGGGGGAGGTCTTCGTCGATTGCACCGCCGGCCTTGGCGGGCACACGCTGGCCATCGCCCAGGCGGTCGGGCCGACGGGCCGGGTCATCGCCCTCGACCAGGACGCGGCGATGCTTGCGATTGCCGGGCCGCGGCTCGCCGGGTTGCCGGTGACACTCCTCCACGCCAACTTCGAGAGCCTCCCCGAGTTGCTCGCCAACGCCGGCATTTCGCAAGTCGATGGCCTGCTCGCCGACCTCGGCTTCTGCTCCGATCAAGTTTCGGACCCCGCCCGCGGCTTCAGCTTTCAGAACGACGGCCCGCTCGACATGCGGCTGAACCCTTACGCCGGGGCCACGGCCGCCGACCTCGTCAACACGCTCAGTGAGGGGGCGCTGGCCGACCTGATCTTCGAGTACGGCGAGGAGCGCAAGAGCCGTTGGGTGGCCAAGCGGATTGTCGAGCGGCGGGCCACGAAGCCGTTCACGACCACGGCCGACCTGGCGGACCTCGTGCGGCGGACGGTGCCCCGCAGCGGTACCATTGACCCGGCGACGCGCGTCTTTCAGGCGTTGCGCATCGCCGTGAACGACGAATTGGGCGCTTTGGAGAGGCTGCTGGCGGCGTTGCCGGGGGTGGTGCGGCGTGGTGGGCGGGTGGCGGTAATTAGCTTCCACTCCTTGGAGGACCGGCCGGTCAAGTCGGCCTTGTTCAAAGTGCCCGAGGTGTGGCATCCTTTGACCAAGAAGCCGGTCGAGGCGGGGCCGGAGGAGCAGGCGCGCAACCCGCGCGCCCGCAGCGCCAAGCTCCGCGCGGCCCGCCGCCTGTGATGCCCCCGTGGAGTCTCGCGATGGACGACCCGACCCCGAACGACCGCGTGCCGCTGGACCGCCCGCCGGTGCCGCGCTTCAGCCCCCTGCCCGACTTGCCGGACCTGCCCGAGTTGCCGCGCGGCTCGGCGATCGCGCCGACGCCGTCGATCCCGATCCCCGCGCCGCCTTTACCGCCGCCGCGGGTGATGGTCGATCTGCCGCGGCCGTCGCCGAGCGTGAGCATCGACCCGCCGAAGCCCCGCCCCGCCCCGCCGACGCTGTCGAAGCCGGCCGCAGGTCCGCCGGTGCCGACGCCCACGCCGGTGGTGGCCTCGACGCCCGCGCCGAAGGGCCGCTGGGTCGGCGAGGCGTTCGCGACGCTGGTGACACCGACGAAGTCGAAGGCGACCGTGCTGGCCGCCGCCGGGAGTCTGGTGGCCGGCGCGTTCGTGCTGCAACTGCTCGTCGGCAGCGGCGGCGAGATTGCATCGACGAAACCGTCAAAGACGGTCGAGGTCTCGGCGGCGAAGAAGCCGGCGGAGGCTCCGCCGGAGGAGTCGGACCCGCACTCCGACCCAAAACCGGCCTCGAACGACGCCGAAAACGCAGCTTGGGCGAAGGACAAGCCGTTCTACGTGACCGGCGTCGCGTACGAACTGCCGGGCGACCGTTCGGACCCGTTCGCCCTTGATCTCCCGGCACCGCAGACGCCCGCGCCGTCACCGATACCCGTGGTCGCCAGTCAGGGTATCACTCCCGCCGCCTTTCGACTGCCGCCCGTGGATGTCCCGACCCCGCCGGCGATTCCCGGTGCCCCGGCCCCCACCCCGACGCCCACACCAGTACCCCCCATCCCGACGCCCATGCCAGTGTCACCGATCCCCGCGTCCGTACCTGTCCCTGCCCTGCCGCCCACGCCGGCACTCCCCACGCCGGAACCGGCTAAGTTCACGCCGGTCGCAGTGCCCGCCGAAGCCGCGAAGCCGATCACACTGCCGATGACACCGGCGAAGCCCACTGACTTCCCGAAGCTCCCCGAAACGCCCGCAGCCACGCCACTCAAGGTCGAGCCGGTCAAGCCACCCGTCCCCGCCCCGCCGGCGTTCCCCGAGGTGCCGCCGCCCGCCGTCGCACCTTTGCCGCCGACCCCGGCGATCCCCGCCGCCATGTCGCCGATCCCCGCCGCCATGTCGCCGATCCCGGTGACGCCCGCGCTCAAGTTCGACGATGAGGTTCCCCAACCGAAGCCCGCCGCCCCAACGCCGGCACCCGCCACTGACGTGCGGACCAGCTTCGATGTCGATCTGCACCCGGCGAAGGTGGGGCAGACTTACGAGGCCGTCAGCGTGCAGCACTACTCCGACGCCAAGTACGCCGACGCCCTGCGCCGCTTCAACAAGAATCGTGACCCCGGTGTCGAGGAGCTGCAAATCCCGCCGACGCACGTCCTCCGCAAACTCGCCGCCGGCACCCGCACTCCGACAGCCCCGGCGACAGCTAATCCCGTCACCCCCGCCGCCGGCGAGGCGTGGTCCCGCCCGGCCGCGCTCGACGGCGTCAAGCCGGTCGCCGCCGGCCGCAGTTACACCGTGCCCCAGGACGGGACGACCTTCCGCGACCTCGCCGGCAAGCTGCTGAATGACCGCACGCTCTACCAGCGCATCAGCGACCTGAACCCGACTTACGACTCCAACGCCCAGTTGCGCAAGGGCGACACGATCCGCGTGCCGTGACGGCGCGGAACTTCGGCCCAAGTCCCACGCCTTGGCGGACGATAACAGGTGGCGAGTCGCCTCGGTTGACACGACCGGGGCGACTGCTACGATGCAGTTAGTTTAGTGACGCGGCCCGATAGCCAAGCGGTAAGGCAACGGTTTGCAAAACCGTCACCCCCGGTTCGATTCCGGGTCGGGCCTTTGCAAAGAAACCCCCAGGATTTGCAGCGATTCGCTGCCGGTCCTGGGGGTTTCTTCGTTTCACGGCGGATCGCGGCGCTTGCCGATCCGACGCCTTCCTCGCACACCAAAACCAACGTGTTGTCTAGGCAGTGACTCGGGCCGTACTCCGAAGGGCGACCGAATGGCGGAGGTCTTCGAGGACACCCGAGTCGTCACGAACCCCGGTCCCGACCCGCTGCGAGTCTGGTTCGAGCCGTGGGGGATGCCGCACTTCCTGCCGCCGGGCGAGTCGTTCCGCGTCGTCGGGCGCAGTCCGCAGGCGGGGACAATTGAAGTCGTCGAGTCCGGCGGCACCGTCGCCGTGTACGCGTGGGCCGGCTCGACCCTCATGGTCTTCAACGGTACGGCGCTGGTGGAAGACCTCTCGGTGGCGGTCCCCGAACTGCCGCCGGGCCAATCGACTCGCTCGTTCGTACACTTCCTGTTCGGCGGCCCCGGCGACCCGAAACCGGACGCCTCACCGGCAGCGGCGACCGGCCGGTGAGGTGTGGCGATTCCTGGACTCGCCGGAGGGGTTGTGGCGACGCTCAGAGCGGGGGACTTGAGTACGCCGGCGAGCTTGCTGGACCGCGTCCGCGACCCGCGCGACGCCGCGAGCTGGGGCCGCTTCGTCGATCTCTACACCCCGCTCGTGCTGCTCTGGCTCCGCCGCCTCGGACTCGGCGTCGAGGACCGGGCCGACGTGGCGCAGTGCGTCTTCGCCCAACTCGTGGCCGAACTGCCGCGGTTCGTGTACGACCCGACGCTCCGCTTCCGCGGCTACCTGTTCGCCGTGACCCGCAGCCAGGCCAACGACTTGCTGCGGAAGCGCAAGCGTTCGCCGGCCGGGCCGCTGCACTACGACCCGGCCGGGCCGGACTTGGCGGACGCCCTCGACGACTCGGAGTACGCCCGCTACGTCGTGCACCGGGCGGCCCGCGTGCTGGCGTCGGACTTCGACGGCGTCACCCGCGAGGCGTTCCGGCGCTACGCCCTCAATGGTGAAGACGCCCGGCTCGTCGCAGTAGCGCTCGGCGTCGAGGTGGCGACGGTCTACCAGGCGAAGTCGCGCGTCACCCGGCGACTGCGCGAGGAGTTGGCGGGGCTGCTGGAGTAGCCCCCGCCGAGTTTCCCGCCGGTTTCCTGTCAGGTTCCCGCTACGGCGGCGTAGGCCGTCGCGTCCCCGGAGGTTTCGCCGTGACCGCCCCGCCGAACGTGACCGCCTGCCCCGACGCCGAGACCCTGCGGCAACTCGCCGCGGGAGAAACCCCCGAGCCGCTGTGTGCCGCCCTGGCGGGGCACCTGCAAGCCTGCGACCCGTGCGCGACGCTCTACGACGGCCTCGCCGACCCGCTGCTCGAACTGCTGCGCCAGCCGCCGCCGGACACGGGGGGGCCGGACGCCGTCGAAGCGGTCGCCCACCAGGCCAAGCGCTTGCTGGCCCCTGAACCGGCCGACGCCGGGGACGCTACGCAGTCGTACCCGGCGAATCGACTCGGCAAGTTCGAGTTGCTGGCCGAACTCGGCAGCGGCGGCATGGGGGTGGTCTACCGGGCGCGCGACACGATCCTGAAGCGCGACGTGGCGCTCAAGGTCATCCGGCCGGGCGGCGGGGCGGGCATGACCGTGGCGCAGCGGGTGCGGTTCCTGCGCGAGGCGCGGGCAGCGGCGGGGCTACGGCACGACAACGTCGTCACCGTCTTCGAGGTCGGCGAAGTCAACGGCACGCCGTTTCTCGTCATGCCGCTGCTCGACGGCGAGACGCTCGCTGACCGGCTCCGCCGCGACGGGGCACTCCCCGCCGCCGAAGTCTGCCGGCTCGGGGCGCAGGTCGCCGACGGACTGGCGGCGGCCCACGCGGCGTCGCTGATTCACCGCGACGTGAAGCCGTCGAACCTGTGGGTCGAGCCGCGCCGCGGCGGCTGGGTGCAACTGCTCGACTTCGGGCTGGTCAAGCCGCTCGACGAGACTGCCGACGCACTCACCGCGACGTTCGGCATGGCCGGGACGCCGCCGTACATGTCGCCGGAGCAGGCCGACGCCGGGTCACTCGACGCGCGGTCGGACCTGTTCAGCCTCGGGATTGTCCTCTACGAAATGGCGTCCGGCACGCCGCTGTTCCGCAACGCCGCCGGCCTTCCGCCGGTCCTCACGCAGGTGCGGCAGTTCACGCCCCGCGGTGGGGCGGCGCTGCTGCCCGGCGTTGACGCTGGACTCGCCGACGTGATCGCGGGGTTGCTCCAGCCGTCGCCCGCGGCGCGGATCGCGTCAGCGACCGAAGTCGCCCGCCG
>Ga0123339_10001563_pt1 | contig 15840 bp, 13 predicted proteins | sample lystaG_FD_89956 | JGI IMG/M metagenome (GOLD analysis project Ga0123339, IMG submission 89956) | Glacier valley bacterial and archeal communities from Borup Fiord, Nunavut, Canada, to study Microbial Dark Matter (Phase II) -... | ecosystem: Environmental > Aquatic > Freshwater > Ice > Glacier ... | reverse complement strand
TAGTCGGCGAAGGGCATCAGGGTGTCCCACAGCACCTTCACGGCCTGTGCGCTGTAGCCGTTACCGGTCATTCCGGCCTCGAAGTCAGCGTATTGCTTATCGAGCTCCGACTTCTTCTTTTTGCCCATCGCCCGCCGCAGCACGTCGGCCTGCCCGAGCGTGAATCCGGCCACCTTCTGCGCAACCGACATCACCTGCTCCTGGTAGACGATGAGACCGTAGGTGATACCGAGGCTTTCGCGCAGCGGCTCCGCAAGCTCCGGATGAATCGCCTCGATGCTCTGCAGCCCGTTCTTGCGTAGGGCGTAGTTCGTATGCGAATTCATACCCATCGGGCCCGGGCGATAGAGCGCGATGACGGCGGAGATATCTTCGAAGTTGGTCGGCTTGAGCTGCTTGAGAAGAGAACGCATTGGTCCACCATCGAGCTGAAATACTCCGAGAGTGTCCCCTCGCGCCAACAGGTCGTAGGTCTTCTGGTCGGCGTCGAGGTCGAGGTCTTCGATCACGAGTGTGCTACCCGTGTTCCTTTTGATCATCCGTAGCGCATCTTCGATCACCGTGAGGTTTCGAAGCCCGAGGAAGTCCATCTTGATGAGGCCGAGCGACTCAAGCGGTGGCTGGTCGAACTGGGTGATGATGGCACCGTCGTCCTCGCGCTTCATGATCGGAAGCACGTCGATGAGTGGTTCCGCCGACAGAATCACTCCAGCGGCGTGCACGCCCCACTGTCGCTTGAGGTTCTCGATACCTCGCGCGGTTTCGAAGACCGTCGCGGCATCCCGATCCGTCTCGAGCACCGCACGGAAATCAGCGGCCTCCTTCCAACGCGGAGCGGACTTGTCGAGGACCTCGCTCAGCGTGATGTCCTTGCCCATAATCGTCGGCGGCATCGCCTTCGTGAGCTTCTCGCCCACCGAGTAGGGCATTCCCAGCACGCGGGCCGAGTCCTTGAGCGCCTGTTTCGCCTTGATCGTGCCGTAGGTCACGATCTGGGCAACCCGGTCGTCCCCGTACTTTTCGGTGACATAGCGGATGACCTCGCCGCGCCGACGATCATCGAAATCGACGTCGACGTCGGGCATTGACACACGCTCCGGATTCAAGAAACGCTCAAAGATGAGGCCGTGTGCCAGGGGGTCGAGTTCGGTGATCCCCATGGCATAGGAGGCCATCGAACCGGCGGCGGATCCACGACCCGGCCCGACGCGGATACCCTGCGCCTTCGCCCAGCTGATGAAGTCAGCGACGACGAGGAAGTAGCCGGGGAATCCCATCTGCTTGATGACGTCGACCTCGTACTTCGCCTGTGCAAGATGCGCTTCAGTTGGCACGTTATGGAAGCGCCGCAGCATGCCCGCATTGACCTCTTTCTCAAACCAGGTGGCCTCCGTCTCGCCTTCGGGCACCGGGAAGCGGGGCATCAGATTGCGATGTTCGAACGACACATCGCAGCGCTCGGCTATCAGCAGAGTGTTGTCGCAAGCCTCAGGGTGATCGCGGAACAGGTGCCGCATCTCTGCCGCCGATTTGAGATAGAACTCGTTGGAGTCGAACTTAAACCGGTTGGGATCATCGAGGGTAGAGGCGGACTGCACACATAACAACGCGGCGTGGGCTGTCGAGTCATGGGCGTGCGTGTAGTGCAGATCGTTCGTGGCGAGCAGAGGCAGGTGGAGGTCTTTCGCGAGGCGAAACAGATCTTCCATCGTTCGGCGCTCGATATCGATGCCATGGTCCATTACCTCGGCAAAGAAATTACCCTCCCCGAAGATGTCCCGGAAGTCGGCCGCGGCTTTTCGTGCCTCGTCGTACTGGCCGAGCCTCAAGCGGGTCTGCACCTCGCCGCCCACGCAGCCAGTCGTGGCGATGATGCCCGAGCCGTAGCGGCTGAGCAGCTCGCGATCCATCCGGGGCTTGAAGTAGTACCCCTCGATCGACGCGAGAGACGAAAGGCGGAATAGGTTGTGCATGCCCTCGTTGTTCTCTGAGAGCAGAGTCATATGGGTGTACGACCCGGAGCCGCCGACGTCATCCTGATTCTGGTGGTTTGCGCCCCACTTCACTCTGGTGCGATCCTGGCGAGCGGTGCCGGGCGTGATGTACGCCTCTGTGCCGATGATCGGTTTCACCCCATTAGCGGTGGCCTGCTTCCAGAAGTCGTAGGCACCGAACATGTTTCCATGGTCGGTCATTGCAATCGCCGGCATCTCCTGCTCGGCGGCGGCCTCCATCAGCGGGCCGATTCGAGCAGCGCCATCGAGCATCGAGTATTCGCTGTGCACGTGCAGGTGCACGAATGAATCGTTGCTTGGAGGCAATGCTTTCCTTTACTTCACCGTAGGCGGGTCTACAGCTTAAGCCTCGGTCAGTCCCCGCGGAGCACGTCGAGCGCGTGTTTTAGGTCGACAGGATACTCGCTGGAAAAGAGCACCCGCTCCCGCGTTCCCGGATGCGTGAACCCGAGCTGTTTCGCGTGTAACCACTGTCGGGTGAGGCCGAGCCGCGCCGTGATCGTGGGGTCTGCTCCATACATCGCGTCCCCAATGCAAGGATGCCGCTGGGCAGCCATATGCACCCTGATCTGGTGCGTGCGGCCGGTCTCAAGGTGTACTTCGAGCAGTGAAGCACTGGGGAACGCCTCGAGCGTCTCGTAGTGCGTCACGGAGTTCTTACCGTCGGAGGTGACCGCAAACTTCCAGCTTGACGACGGATGACGTCCGATCGGCGCGTCGATCGTGCCGGACAGTGGATCCGGATGCCCCTGCACGACCGCGTGATAGATCTTCTCGACCTCACGATCGTGAAACTGTCGCTTGAGCTCGGTGTAGGCGCGTTCGCTCTTCGCCACGACCATCAGCCCGCTCGTGCCGGCATCGAGGCGATGCACGATTCCGGCTCGCTCTGCCGCCCCCGACGTGGAGACGCGGAATCCCGCACCCGCGAGGGCGCCGAGCACGGTCGGCCCGGTCCACCCGACCGAGGGATGCGCAGCCACTCCCACCGGTTTGTCGACCACCACGATGTCGTCATCGTCGTAGACGATACCGAGATCGGGCACGATGACCGGCTCTATCGAGGGGGCAACCCTCGGCTGCCAGGTCACCTCGAGCCAGCTCTCGGCACGCAGCCGATCCGACTTGCCGAGTGTCACTCCGTCGACGTTCACTCCCCCGGCTTCCGCCACCTCGGCGGCAAAACTACGCGAGAAGCCCATGAGCTTTGCAAGGGCCGCGTCGACACGCTCCCCCGCAAGCCCGTCCGGTACCGGAAGACTGCGTGATTCCATTGCGGTGCCTACTTGGTGTCGGTTCTGCTGATCGGGTGTTCCGCCTCAGTGGGAACATCGACCCCGCCCGCGGCGTGGCGTTCGGAGGTTCGGCGGCCATCGAGTCCGACTCCCCTGATGGTCAACAGGATGAATAGTCCCATGCTCGCGACGATAAACGAGTCCGCGATGTTGAAGATGGCGGGAAAGCCCTGCACCAGGATGAAGTCGATGACGTGCCCGACCCCGAAGCCGGGTTCCCGGAACAACCGATCCGTGAGGTTTCCGGTCGTGCCGCCCAGCAACATGCCAAACAGCACTGCCCACGCCACCGAACGGATTCGTCGAGCGAAACCGACGATGAAAATGGTGACCGCGGAAGCCGCGATGGAGAAGATCCAAGTTGATCCGCTTGCAATGGAAAAAGCTGCACCCGAATTTCTTACGAAATGAAATTGGAGGATCTGTCCGATGGCCTTCACCTGCTCTCCCTCCGTCAGGCTACTGACGATGAAGAATTTAGTGACCTGATCCAAGAGATAGACGACTACCGCGACGAGAGCCAGCGCGATCAGCGCCCTGACGCTGACCGTCGAGCCGCTGCCCTTCGACGCGGGGGGCTTCGCCTGCGGCTCAGTTGCCGCCAAAGCCCGTGAAAGTGGCGGACGGCGAGCTCGACACGCTATCAGAACCCCGGAGGTCGTACGACCCGCTGGTTGCGGGAACGTTCTCGAACGGGGGAGCCGACTCCGAAGCCGCAGAGGCGGGAGACGGCGCCTTAGGCGGCGCCGAAGCGGGCTCGGTGGCGTCGAGCTCTTTGAGCTGTCCCTCGATGTAGCCCTTGAGCTTGAGGCGATACTCGCGCTCGAAGGTGCGTAGTTCATTGATCTGGTGCTCGACCGTGGTCTTTTGCTGCTCGAGAGCAGCCTTTTCTGCGTCGAGCTGAGAGATCTGCGAACGCTGGGCGGCTTCGGCTTCGCTCACGACACGCGCGGCGGTGGCATGCCCTTCGGCGATGAGCGCGTCGCGCTTCTCGATGCCCTCGCGGACATGTTCCTCATGGAGCTTGCGCGCCAACTGCAGCAGGTTGTTGGTGCTGCCGGAGTCGATGGCGTTCTGGTCGGGCGATGAGTAAGCGATCGGAACCGGTACAGGAGCCGGCACGGGGGCTGGCAGGAGCTCGACAGGAGCCACCACGGGCGGCTCGCCGAAACGGGGCTGTCCTTGCGCGGTGAGCTGGCCTTGCCCCACCGCGGCGGGAGGTGCCTCGGAGAGAACTTTGGGAGATTCGACGAGACGCCGGCGAAGCTCCTCGTTGTCTTGGTTGAGTCGACGGAGCTCCACGACAACCTCGTCTAGGAAGTCATCAACCTCATCCTGGTCATACCCCTCGCGGAATTTGGTCGGCTGGAATCGCTTGTTGACTACATCTTCAGGCGTAAGTGCCATGGGTGCCACCTCAAAAAACTCATCTGGTACAGCGCTAAGTACAGTCCGCTAACGCTAGCAAACCGGTGACTTCATCGGGACCTGCGACCCCGTGATGTTCGACCACGATCCCACAGTACACAGAGCGGCCCGCGCTTTTACGGTAATCGGCGTGCCGCAGCCCGATTGGGTGCCGTCAGAATTGTGAGACCCTGAGCGCGGATGCGACCGACAACAGGATCAGCGTGACGATCATCACGATGCTCCACGCGAAATCCAGCGCGAAGCCACCAATACGAATCGTGGGGATCACTCGCCGCACGAGTTTAATCGGCGGGTCAGTGAGAGCGAAAACAAACTCGGAGACCACCAGTCCGAAGCCGCGCGGACGCCATCCTCGAGAGAAATTACCCACGAGATCAAGGATGAAGCGTCCCCAGAGTACGAAGAAATAGAGCAACAACAGGAAGTACGCAATGCTGGCCGGGATGGCAAGAGGATTTGAAGTCACTTTGTCAGACTAGGCCGAGGAGGACGCCACGAAATACCGCGACGACGTTGATCACTCTGAAGCGAGCGGCGATTCTCGAAACCTAACTAACCCGCTGAGAACCGAACGAACACGCTTAACAGACCAGACATGCCTAACAGATCAGAAACGCTTGACAGACCAGACCAGACCCGGTCAGGACTGGGCGAAGAACGAGGCGTCGACTTCTGGGTCCACAGTGGCCTGGTCACCACTGACTGCAACGTGGGCGGGCGACAACAAAAAAACCTTGCTCGTGACGCGTTCGATCTTGCCGTAGAGGCCTTGAGAGAGACCGCTTGCGAAGTCGATGAGGCGCCGTGCGTCCGGCTCGCTCATCTGAGAGAGGTTGATGATCACCGGGATACCGTCGCGGAAAGCCTCTGCGATGGCCTGGGCGTCTTTGTACTGGCGAGGGTGGACGGTGAGAATCTCGTTCATATCAGCGTGGGAGGCATTCTTTTGCGATGGTGCACGACGAAGCGGGGTGACGGGGGCGCGGTTGCCGGTTGCCTGCGGCGCCAGATGCGACTCTCGGGCCTCACGAGCCTCACGGGCGACCGGAGCCGGAGAGGCGGGAGCAGTCTCCTCGTAGTTAAACTCCTCGTCGGCAAGACCAAGGTAGACCATAGTCTTGCGAAGTGGATTAGCCATTACGTGCCTCCTGTGATGGAACTGATGGGTTCAGATTAACCGGCGGTCGGGCGGTTTCCCGTGATTGCGGAACCAATCCGCAGGTGTGTCGCGCCCTCGAGAATGGCCTCGCGATAGTCGCCCGACATCCCGGTGGAAATGTATAGCGCGCCAGGCGCGAGCCGCTGTATCCGCTCGGATGCCTCCCGCACCCGCACGAACGCGGGTCGGGGCTCCTCGCCTACCGGGGCGACCGCCATCACCCCGAGGAGTTCGAGTCCCGGTGTCGCGAGCACGAGTTCGGTGGTGCGCTCCAGGTCGGCGTCTAGCACGCCGCCGCGGCCCGGATCGTCGGTGAGATTGAGTTGCACAAAACATTCGATCGTCGTGCCGTCGCTACTGCCAAGCGCTTCGATGACAGATGCCCGGTCAAGGGAATGCACCGAGTGCACATACGCCCGCGCCTGCTTAGCTTTTTTACTCTGTAGCTGGCCTACGAAGTTCCAGCCCAAGTCGAGGTCGGCGAGTTCAGCTGCCTTCGCTTGGGCTTCCTGGTGACGATTCTCCCCAACCTCTCGCACGCCGAGGGCATAGAGCTCACGCACGAGCGATGCGGGATAGAACTTGGTGACGACGATCATCGTGATCTCGCTTTGGCCGCGGCCCGCCTCCGCCGCCGCTAACGACACTCCCGCGCGAACCTCTTCCAGGCGTTCTGCGAGGGAGGGGCTATTTGAGGAAATCGGGGACATCGAGATCGTCGTCGCCATCGTCGAAGACCGGGTCCTTCGGAGCGGCTGGCACCTCAGACTGTGCGGCCCAGTTGGGTACGCTGCTCGCCTCGGGTTTGACCGCACCGGAGGGGGCGGCAGCGAAGGCCGCAACCGGCACCGTGACCTCCCCGGTGTTGCCGCGGCGATCCTCCTTCTTGACGACCGGTTCGCCGCCATCGAATCCGGCGGCGATCACCGTGACCCGAACCTCGTCTCCGAGGGTGTCATCGATGACGGCACCGAAGATGATGTTTGCTTCGGGGTGCACGGCCTCCTGCACCAGCCGCGCGGCGTCGTTGATCTCAAAAATTCCAAGATTGGAACCGCCCTGAATCGAGAGCAATACCCCGTGCGCGCCATCGATGGATGCTTCGAGCAGCGGGCTAGCAACGGCGAGCTCCGCAGCCTTGATCGCCCGGTCGGCGCCGCGACTGGAGCCGATGCCCATGAGCGCAGATCCCGCACCCTGCATTACCGACTTGACATCAGCGAAGTCGAGATTGATCAGGCCAGGAGTCGTGATCAGATCGGTAATACCCTGCACTCCTGCGAGAAGAACTTGGTCGGCCGTTGCGAAGGCCTCAAGAAACGAGATTCCCCGGTCGCTGATTTCGAGGAGGCGGTCATTCGGCACAACGATAAGCGTGTCGACCTCGCTCTTGAGGGCGGAGATTCCCACGTCGGCCTGAGCGGCGCGGCGTTTTCCTTCAAACCCGAACGGCCTCGTGACGACACCGATGGTCAACGCACCGATCGACTTGGCGATCCGCGCCACGACGGGTGCACCGCCGGTACCGGTTCCACCGCCCTCTCCTGCGGTCACGAAGACCATGTCTGCGCCAGCGAGTGCCTCTTCAATCTCTTCGGCGTGATCCTCCGCCGCGCGACGACCGACTTCGGGATCTGCTCCAGCCCCGAGCCCGCGAGTCAGCTCGCGACCGACATCGAGCTTGACGTCGGCATCGCTCATCAGTAGGGCCTGCGCATCGGTATTGATCGCGATGAATTCAACACCGCGCAGCCCGAGTTCGATCATTCGATTGACGGCATTGACGCCGCCACCGCCTATGCCGACTACTTTGATCACGGCTAGGTAGTTCTGGTTCGTTGTCACGTCCGGCCTCCGGTAGAAACTTTCAACCTCCACCTGAGCCTTAATCTTATGCCCGGTATAGGTTTCTTGACTCGAAGTTAAGGGACCGCATGCGATGCCGCCGAGAGGTCATCCAGCGTGTCGCCAAGTCGCCGATCAGATTGGTCTCAGTTGCCGCCGAGCACCGGATGATTCGGTGCCGATACGTCGTACTTCGTCGTCGCACCCCCGACGGTGATGACCGCCGCAAGAACCTTGGCCTTGAGTGCCGACTGATCCACGCTGCCCCACACCACCGACTGACCGCCCGTCAGGGTCAGTGTCACATCATCCGAGGTCTGGGCCGTGACCGTGTCGACCTGTTTGAGCAGATTGATCGGCAGCGCGAGTAGCACGCCGACTGATGCTGTGAAGGCCGGACCGCCCCTCGTCGCCGCCCCGAGCTCTATGAAGGGAAGGCCGGGCTGGCGTTCTGACCCGCTATCGATCACGATGCCTGCCGGGTCAACGACGGAGAATCCGCTCGACGTCGCGACAGTGGCGATGGGCGATCGTTCTGCGATCCGGATGACTAGCGTGTCGGGCGGTACTGTCTCGGTGACGAAGCTGCGGATCAGGGGAAACTTGCTGAGCGAACGGGTAATCGAGTCAAAGTCGACAAGCGCCAGCGGCCGGCCGAGTTGTGCGTCTACGGCGGCACGCACGCTTGCCGAGCTCACCCGCGACGCGCCCTCGACCTGAACGGTCTTGAGTGAGAGGAGCGGCGAATAGACCGCTCCCGTGACGAAACTAACCACCAGTAGAAGGGATGCCCCGCTGACAATCCAGGTGATCCGCCGGCGACGAGAGCGCCGCGTGAATCGACGCGCTTCCCCGCGTTCATAGGCCCGGCGTGCCTTCTCAGCGCGCCTTAGACCGTGCCGGGCCGCCGCATCGAGCGCGCGTTCAGCGGTGGGGGCGCGTCGTGTACGCCTGCGGTGAGGGGGTGCGGCTGCGTCGGGCTCTGCCGCAGGAACTCCCACGAGCAATGCCGGCTTCGGCGTGGCCGGTCGGTGTGGCTGAAGTGTTTGTGTCGCATCGGGCTTCTTCGTGTGGCCTGAGCGCGGTGGGTTCGCTCCCGCGGTTGAGGCGGGCGGGCGGTCGAAGCCCTCCGGCCTCTTCATCGAGCCCCGGGATTGGTCGAACCGGGCTGCAGCGCGAGGGCGTCGAGGAGTTGCGGGATGATCCGGTAGATGTCGCCGCCGCCCATCGGCATCACGAAGTCGCCCTCTACCGCCAATGAGGCGGCACAGTCGACGGCATCCTGCCACTCGTCGAAATATCGCACCCGCGACTGGTCTCTAAATAGTCGAGTGATGAGTTCGCCGGTGACCCCGGGCTCCGGCTCCTGGCGCGCCCCGTAGATTGGCACGACGATTGTAATGTCGGCGAGCGACTCAAATGTCTCCGCGAACTCGGCAGCCATCTGCCGGGTGCGCGAGTAAAGATGCGGTTGGAAGATCGGGATGAGGCGGCCAGCACTCACTGCTCCGCGCGCGCCGGAGAGAGCGGCCCTGATTTCGGTGGGGTGGTGTGCGAAGTCGTCGTAGACGCTGACCCCGCGTACCTTACCGCGCCACTCGAATCGACGCTCCGTCCCGTCGAACAATGCGATCGCGTCGAGGGAGGGCTGCGGTTCGAAGCCGAGCGAGACGAGCACTCCGAAGGCCCCGGCCGCATTGATCGCATTGTGAAGCCCCGCAACACGAAGGCGGGTGGTGAAATCGGCGCCCTGATAGCGGATGGTGAAGGCTACCGTCTCGGTGCTGTCGATCGAATGCAGCCGGATGTCGGCATACGCATGTTGCCCGAAGGTGAGCGTGCTGCGGTCGCCCAAGCTGCTGGAGACAGCGATCGCGCGTGGATCGTCGCTCGAAATGACGACCCGCTCGGACGCGGCGCGCGCGAAAGTCACGAATGCCTCCTCGAATGCCTGCTCCGAGCCGTAATGATCGAGGTGATCGGGGTCGACATTGGTGATGAGTGCGATCGCCGTGTCGTAGAGCAGGAAAGAGCCGTCGGACTCGTCCGCCTCGACCACGAATGTGTCACCGGTACCGGTGGCCGCGCTTGTTTCGAGTGAGCGGATCACTCCCCCATTAACGAAACTTGGATCGGCCTCGAGCGCAAGCATCGCGGTGACGATCATCGCCGTCGAGGTGGTCTTACCGTGGGCGCCGGCGACCGCGACGACGCGATGGTTGCGAGTGAGCCAGGCAAGAGCCTTGGCGCGATGCACGATCGGAAGGCCCCGCTCGCGGGCGGCGAGGTACTCAGGATTGTCTTCGGCGATTGCTCCCGTCACGATGAGCGTATCCGCGCCCTCGATGTTGACGGCGGCATGACCGATCGCCACCGCGACTCCACTGGCGCGAAGCGCTTCGACGGTCTCCGTCGCTCGGATATCAGACCCGGTCACCGTCAGTCCGGCCTCGAGAAAGAGACGGGCGATACCGCTCATCCCGGCGCCGCCGATACCGACAAAATGAACCCGACCGAGGTCGGCAGGCACAGGTTGGGAAAAGTCTGACTTGATCACGTGCTCAAACCTACGGTGGAGGCGAGAGCATCCCCGACGAGGTCGACCATACGATCGGCGCCATCGAGCACGCCAACTGGCAGGGTGCGCGCGGCCATCCCGGCGATGCGCTCGCGGTCCTCCAGAAGCGGCACCAGGTGATCAAGGATCCAGCGGGGTGTGAATTCATCGTTTTCCACGATCAGTGCCCCGCCGGCATCGACGACATCACGGGCGTTGAGTCGTTGCTCACCGTTTCCGATGGCGAGGGGCACATACACCGCGGGTACCCCGAGGGCACTGAACTCGCACACGGTCGCGGCTCCGGCCCGAGCGACGGCGAGATCTGCCGCAGCGAGGGCAAAGTCCATGCGGTCGCAGTAGGACACCAGGAGGTAATGTTCCAGCCCAGTAGGTGAAAGCGGCGATCGCTCTCCCGTGACATGGAGGATCTGCCAGCCCGCCCCGATGATGTTCGCTGCTGCTGAGTTCACTGTCTCGTTGATGTGACGGGCGCCCTGCGAGCCGCCGGTTACGAGCAGGGTCGGTCGCGTCGGCGAGAGTCCGAAGAAATCGAGCGCCTGCGCCCGTTCCGTGGATCGATCGAGAGATTCGATCTCCCGGCGCAGCGGCATTCCGACGAAGCGGGCGTGCGGAAGGCGGGCAGAGCGGAAGGCGGTGCCGACAAAGCGCGTGAGCCGGGCGCCAAGCCGATTCGCCATTCCCGGCCGAGCGTTCGCCTCGTGAATTACGATCGCCACCCGCTCCCCGCGTGCCGCGAGATACGCAGGGGCGGAGACGTAACCACCAAACCCGACTACCACGTCGATGTGGTGCTCACGGATCAATGCGCGGATCTCTTCCACCAGTCGGGCGAATCGGCCGGGAAAACGTGCAGCGGATGCATTGGGTCGGCGGGGAAAGGGCAGGCGGGCAACGACCAGCAGCTCATAGCCCCGATCGGGTACCAGTCGGGACTCCAGCCCCTCTGCCGTCCCCAGCACCAGGATGACCGCATCCGGTTCACGGGCGAGGATGCGGTCGGCGACGGCGAGCAGGGGGTTAACGTGGCCGGCCGTTCCCCCGCCAGCGAGAAGGTACCGGGTCACCTCAGGCGTCCGCCGGTCGAGATCGCGGGAGCGGCATCCGGGGCGAGGCGTGCGAAGGACAACACGATACCGATTCCGAGGAGTGTGGTGACCAGCGCGGACCCTCCCGCGGAGATCAGAGGAAGCGGCACCCCCAAGACCGGCAACAGTCCAAGCACTACGGCGATGTTGACGAAGGCCTGACCGATGATCCAGACCAGAACCGCGCTGATGGCCACCCGTGCAAACGCGTCTGTGGAGGGGCGTCCGCGAATGATCCGCACGAAGGTGATCGCGAGGACCAGCAGCAGTACGAGCACCAGGATCGCGCCAATGAGACCGAGTTCCTCGCCGATGATGGCAAAGATGAAGTCATTGTCAGCCTCGGGCAACCAGGACCACTTGAGCTTGGAGTTGCCGAGACCGACCCCGAAGATACCCCCGGACGCCAGGGCCCACCAGCTGTGCACGGTCTGCCAGCAGAGTCCATCGTGGTCCATGTCGGTCCGGCAGCCATTCATCACCGACTGAATCCGCGACGCGCGTGAGCCCGAACCGAGGGCGATCGTGGCGCCCCCTATCAGCAATGCGACAAGAGGAATGGCGAAAAGCCGCAGGTTGACCCCGGCAAAGAACAGCGCGGCGAAGACGATCGCGATGAGGATGATCGCGGTGCCGACATCTCCGCCGAGCACAACGAGACCGATCGCAAAGCCGGCCGGAATGAGGGGCTTCACGAGTTCTCGCCAGTCGTCGAGCCGATCCTGCATGTCGGCGAGCGACTTGCCGAGCCACAGCACGAGGGCCACCTTGATGAGCTCGGACGGCTGGCCGGTGAAACCGCCGATATTGATCCAGTTACGGTTTCCATTGATCTCGACACCAATGTGGGGCACGAAGACCAAGAGTTGGAGGACGATGGCGATCACAAGGAATCGGCCGGCCCACTTTTTCCAAAAAAAGGCAGGAAGGCGAGCCGTGATAAGCATCAGCGGCACCCCGATCGCCGCGAAGAGCACCTGGCGCACGAAGCCGTTGAAGAAGTCGCCGCTGGCTTTGAAAGACTCAACAGCCGACGACGACAACACCATGATGAGGCCGAACACCACAAGGAAGAGGGTTGTACCGAGGACAAGAAAGTAACTCCCGGTCTCGGCCGCGAAGAGACGCTTGACGGCAACAACAGCGGCAGGGCTGCGGGAGTCGGTCACGGTCACCGGAGGGATGGGGGGCGCCACCGATTTAGTCTTCGACCGCGGGCGCGGGGGGCTCGATGTCATCCGTGAACCCCCTGTATGTTTCTCGCACCGCGTCTGCAAACCGGTTGCCCCGGTCGGCGTAATCGGTGAACTGGTCCATTGAAGCCGCCGCCGGTGCGAGCAGAACAGTGTCGCCGGGTCGGGCGGCCGCGGCAGACAGCTTCACCACCATTGGCATTACCCCCCTAGTGTCAGCGGTGGTGACCTCGAACACCGGCAGCTCCGGCGCGTGTCGCGCGAACGCATCCCGCAGAGCCGTGCGGTCGGTACCGATGACGATGGCGGCATGCAGCCGCGCGACGTTGGCCGCGACCAGCTCGGTGATGTCGACCCCCTTGAGCAGCCCGCCGACGACCCAGACCACGGAATCGAAGGATTCTAAAGCGGCCTGGGCGGCGTGCGGGTTAGTGGCCTTCGAGTCATTCACCCAGCGAATACCGTCTCGCTCGAGAATCGTCTCCGTGCGGTGACGGTCCATTCGAAAGGTCTGAAGCGCGGAGTGGATGTCCTCAGGCGCCACTCCGAACGAGAGGGCGAGAGCGGATGCCGCAAGCACATTCGCAATCATGTGCGGCGACCCGAGCCCCACGGCCTCGAGTTCAGGCACCGTGGTGAGCTCGGTTGCGGAACGCCAGCGGTCGGCGAGGAATGCTCGATCGACCACGAACTCGTCGACAAGACCAATGTCGCTCGGACCGGGAACCATCCGTCCAAATCCGATGGCGCGGCATCCCTCCACCACTTCGGCTTCTTCGACCAGTTCTCGGGTGGTGTCATCTTCGAGGTTGTACACGCACGCGATCCTCGTGCGCTCGTAAACACTGCCCTTTGCCGCACGGTAAGCCTCGGCGGAACCGTGCCAATCGAGGTGATCGGCGGCCACGTTGAGACACACGCTCGAAAACGGCGACATCGACTGGAGGTAGTGCAGCTGAAAGCTCGAAAGCTCTACGACGAGCACTTCGAAACCGGTCGGGTCGCGCACCGCATCGAGCACCGGAATTCCCACGTTGCCGCAGGATATCGCTCGTGTGCCTCCGGCAATGAGCATTGCGGTGGTCAGCTGTGTCGTGGTCGTCTTGCCGTTGGTGCCGGTGATGGCGAACCACTCGGCCACGGTGCCCGATCGATCGCGTAAGCGCCACGCCAGCTCGACATCCCCCCAGACCGGAATGCCCGCGGCGGTCGCCCACGCGACGAGCGGATGCGTCGGTGCGAATCCTGGCGACACTACAACGAGCTCCGGGGCAAATTGGGCAAGCTCGGACTCCAGATCGGTGAGCGCGAGGCGCACCCCGATCACCTCCAGCAGGTCGGCAGTCTCATTCTTGGCGCCATTGGCGAGCACGACGAGCTCTGCGCCGAGCTCCGCGAGCGTGTCCGCCACAGAGAAGCCGGTCAAGCCGAGGCCGAGCACGGCCACCCGCAGGCCCGCCCAATCCGCGTTCCAGCCCGTCAGCTGAGCAACGTCCTCCGGAGTTCGTCTCATCAGCGAACCCGCGAGAGCCATTCGAGGTAGAACGTGCCGACGCCGGCCGCCACAAAGAGACCGGAGATGATCCAGAAGCGCACGACGATCGTGACCTCCGCCCAGCCCTTCATCTCGAAATGGTGATGAAGGGGACTCGCGCGCCAAATGCGTTTACCTCGAGTGGCCTTGAAATAAATGCGCTGCACGATTACCTGGCCGGTGATGATAAGGAACAGGCCGCCGATGAGGATGAGGAGCAATTCGGTGCGGGAGAGGATGGCGAGGGCGGCGAGGGCCCCACCGAGTCCGAACGACCCAGTGTCGCCCATCATGATCTGGGCTGGCGAGGTGTTCCACCACAGAAAGCCGATGAGCGAGCCGACGATCGCCGCCGCGACCACCGCGATATCGAGCGGGCGGGAGACGGTGTAGCACTTGAACAGGTTGGCAACCTGAATTTTCGTGCTGAAACAGGACTGGTTGGACTGCCAGAACCCGATGATGATGTAGGAGCCAATGGCGAGAATCGATGAGCCGGCCGCCAGGCCATCCAGGCCATCGGCAAGGTTCACCTCGTTGGTGGTAGCCGTCGTGATCAGCACAATCCATACGATGAACAGGATCACTCCGAAAGTGGCACCGAACACCACGACGAAGTTGAAGTTGAGATCGCGTACGAAGGAGATAGCGGTCGAGGCCGGGGTGCGCCCGTTGGCGTCCCGATAGACCAGCGCGATGATGCCGAATACGATGGCCACGATCACCGTGCCGAGGATCTTGTACCAGCCAGCGAGGCCGATGCTGTTTTGACGCTTGACCTTGAGGAAGTCGTCGAGGAAGCCGATGAAGCCGAGCCCTGCCATCATCGCGAGCACCAAAATCCCGGTGCCGGCGACGGAGTCCCCGGCCACCAGATGGCCGCCGAAATAACCGACGATGGACGCCGTGATGAACACGATGCCACCCATCGAGGGCGTCCCACGCTTCATCACGTGCGCGGTCTGGGTGTCCGCTCGAATGAACTGGCCGAGTTTGAGCCGTCGGAACGTCCTCGCGAAAAGCGGTGTCAGCAGCAGGGTGAAGACCATGCCGATACCGCCGGCGGTGAGGAGTGCGATCACTCCGGAACCTCACCGAGGCGGTCGCCCAGAAAACGCAGATTGGCAGACTTCGAAGATTTCACCAGCACGACATCGCCCGCGCGCAGACCGTCACGGAGCTGTTCATAGGCCTCGTCGGCGGTTGCGACGAGCATCGACTCCCCGTCCCACGATCCTTCCAGCCCCGCCGCGGTGTGGATATGCCGAGCGCCATGACCCACCACAATGAGCTTCTGGATGTTGAGCCGCACGACAAGCCGACCGATGCGATCGTGCTCCTCGAGGTAAAACTCCCCCAGCTCCGTCATCTCACCGAGGATCGCGATGGAACGCTGGCCCGGTTCGATGATCTGAGCGAGGGTCTTCAGTGCGGCGGACATCGAGTCGGGGCTGGCGTTGTAGGCGTCATTGATCACGACGATGCCGTCTGATCGGGTCAGCACCTCCATGCGCCAACGTTCGGCGCGCGGCACCGATTCGAGAGCGGCAATAGCTGCATCGAGGTCGACGCCGAGCTCACGGGCGACCGCGAGGGTTGCGAGGGCGTTCATCACGTGATGCTCGCCAAGGATCCGCAGCAGCACCGGCCGGTGGACGTCGCCCTCGATGAGCGTGAACGCGGTGCCTGAGGCGGTAGCACG
>Ga0123339_10001562_pt1 | contig 15850 bp, 13 predicted proteins | sample lystaG_FD_89956 | JGI IMG/M metagenome (GOLD analysis project Ga0123339, IMG submission 89956) | Glacier valley bacterial and archeal communities from Borup Fiord, Nunavut, Canada, to study Microbial Dark Matter (Phase II) -... | ecosystem: Environmental > Aquatic > Freshwater > Ice > Glacier ... | reverse complement strand
GGTCTCGAGGAAGGTGCCGGGTTGCAGGCTCGAGGCCCCGAAGTAGCCGATGGTAGGGCGGGTGAAGGGGTAGTTCATCACCGCGTCGAACTGGTCTCCGCGCAGCCAGCGGGTGGCGTCTTCCCAGATTTCGCCCACGATGTAAGCCTCGGGGTTAGCGGTCTTGACCCGGCGGCGAAACTCCTGCCAGAAGACGTCGTCGTCGATTTCGTTGGGCACGTCCAGCCGCCAGCCGTCCACGCCCTGACGAATCCAGTATTCGCCCACCGACCACAGGTACTCGCGCACCGCCGGGGTGTCGGTGTTGAACTTGGGCAGGGCGCGGTTGCCCCACCAGCCCAGGTAATTGGAATCGAACTCGGCCCCGTGGTAAGGGCGCAAAGGGTAATCCTGAACGTGAAACCAGTCGGTGTAGGCGCTGTGCGGACCGTTCTCGAGCAGGTCGCTGAACTGAAAAAAGCCCCTCGAGGCGTGGTTGAACACCCCGTCGAGTATGACCTTCATACCGCGTGCGTGCGCCTGCTCGAGCAGCTCGGTGAGGGCCGCGTTGCCGCCCAGCATGGGGTCCACCTTGTAGTAGTCATGGGTGTGGTAGCGGTGGTTGCAAGCCGACTGGAACACCGGGCAAAAGTACAGCGCGCTCACACCCAGCTCGGATAAGTAGTCCAGGCGCTCGACCACGCCCAACAGGTCGCCGCCCTGGTACTCCTGCGGGTGCGGCTCCGCGCCCCAGGCTTGCAGGTTGCTGGATTTCGGCACCTTTGAAGAACGGGCGAAGCGGTCGGGAAAAATCTGGTAGAAAACGGCGTCCTTGACCCAATCGGGGGTCACGATATCGGGTGAATGGGGGGGATTCATCGGGTGAAGTTTATAGCATTTCCCGCTAACACTTCGACTTTTCCGCTTTGCACTCCCAGAGCAAAACGGCACCCCGTGGGGCCTGCTCGCGTCTTGGTCTAAACAGCACCTTCCGGGCCAGACCGCTCCAAAGTCTCCGTTCCCGCGAGAAACGCTACTCTTTTCCATTCGCTCCGCTGTCTTGAGCAGAACGGCACCTAGCGGGCCTGCTCGCGTCTTGGTCTGAACGGCACCTTCCGGGCCAGACCGCTCACCAAAGCACCCAGAAAAGAACTGGGTATTTACGGGAAACGCTATATCACTCGAGCGGGTGAGGGTTGGACCCGCTCGAGCAGTAAAACTTCAGAATCGAGTGCATAGCCTTGACGACGCCCGTATACCGTGATATTGTTTGGTTAATCAAGCGCCCGAAAGAGCGCTTTTTCTATGGTCCTGATGGCAAGCCCGCTTCACCCGCTACTCTGAACCATGCCCTTCGTAATTCGTTCGTTTTGCTCGAGTGACCCCGCCGACCTCGCTTCGCTCTACAGCATCTGTTTGCTGACCGGAGACAGCGGCAAAGACGCCTCGCAGCGCTACCAGGACCCGCGCTTGCTGGGGCACTTTTACGCCGCGCCTTACGGGGCGCTCGAGCCGGAAACCTGCTTTATGCTCGAGGACGACGCGGGAACCTGTGGCTACATTGTCAGCGCTCGAGATTCCCGGAACTTCGAGGCGCGCATGAACCGTGAGTGGCTGCCCCCCCTGCGTGAGCAATACAACATGCCGCTCGAGTCGGACCGTTCCCCCGACGCGGGCATGATTCGGGCGCTGCACGCGGGCTACCACGCCGGGGTGGAGGCCGACCTCTATCCGGCGCACCTGCACATAGACCTGCTCGAGCGGGCGCAGGGGCAGGGGCAGGGCAAAAAGTTGATGCACACCTTGTGGGCCAAATTGCGCCAGCTCGAGGTCCCCGGCGTTCACCTGGGCGTGAGTAAAACCAATGTGGGCGGCGTTGCTTTTTATCGGAGGTTGGGCTTCGAGTTGCTCGAGGATTACGGAAGCTGGGAAAGCTACGGTATTCGACTCTAAGGTTTCTTCTGGCCTAGCTCGAGCGGGGAAATCTCTTTGGGCAGGGCCTCGAGCGAGAATACCAGGGTGCGGGGGCGGTTGAGTTCGAGCGTAGCGGTGTGGGTTTTGAAGCCCTCGAAAACCACCGTGAGAGTTCCGCTCGAGCGCTGGGTCAGCGGAAAGCCCTTTATCGGCGTCAGGCCCAGCAAATTGCCGTCTATGTAGACTTTTGCGCCTTTTGGGTAGGTGGTCAGCGAGAACGAAACCGACTGGGGCAGGGCAGTTTCGACCACCGGGTTGGGCTTTGCCGCCGTCCGCAGGCTCGAGCCCGCCCGCAGCGCCGCCAGCGCGCCCCAGACGACGATGAGCAGGCTGCACAGCGCCGCGACCACACCGCCCATGAGCCACCACGGGAACTCGAAGCGGGGTGTCGGCTTCCACAGCACGCTCTCGAGCGGCCAAACCGCGTTCAGAGCCTTGAAGAGCCGAATCTCATCCAGGTCCAGCTCGTTTGAGAGAACTCTGAGATAGCCTTTGACCAGAAGGCGCTCGGGCAATCTCTCGAGGTCGTTCTGCTCGAGCGCCTGTAGATACTCCACCCGAATTCGGGTGCGGTGTGACAACTCGAGCAGGGTCAGGTCGAAGCGAACCCGTCTGGCCTCGAGCAGTTCACCGAGGCTGAGCGTTTGCTCGAGCGTGGGGGAATCGGAGCTACTCGGGGTGGGTCGGTCTGCAAAAGTGGCTCGAGAGAGTGCTGTCATCGCGTTTCATTCCTATCTTGCCATGAAAAGAGTGGTGAGGATGCGAGCTTTTTTAGCCGCGCCTGAGAAATGTGCCCCGATACCCTCGAGTTGGCCGCAAATTAAGAAAGAAACAAGGTTTTGCCGTCCTCGAGCCATCCAATTCCTTTTGAGGCACCGGAAGCTAACCCATTCTTACGCGCTCGAGACCTGCCTATCCACCCCAGTCATCACTGTGGATTGATAGGCACGCTGGCCCCGCCCGAGGTTTGCACCGACACCTGATAGCCCATCGTGTCGGTACCGTAGCTGGGGCTGCCCCCGGCGTAGCCGATGATTTGCCCGCTCGAGACCCGAGACCCGGCGGACACGGTGGGCGATTGCAGGCCGAAGTAAACGGATTGCAGCCCGCTCGAGTGCTGAATCACGATGACCCCGCCTTGCGCCGCGTAATACGAGCTTTGCAGCACCACGCCCGCACCGGTGGCCTGCACCGCCGCGCCCTCGCCCCCGGAAATGAGCACGTAAGAGCCGTTGAAGCCGCTCGAGACGCGCCCACCCGGCATGGGAAAGCCCAGTTTGCCGCTGTATGAAGGGGGAACCGCCAGACTGGCCTGGGTCTGGGTCACTTCCTGGTCGGCCTGCTTTTGCTGGCGCTCGAGCACGTTCGCTCGGGCGTCGAGCGCGTTTTGTTCACGTTTGAGGCGGGCTACATCGGCGCGGGCGGTCTCGGCGCGGGTGTTGGCAGCCTGAGTATTGACAGCTCGAGTGTTGGCGTTCTGGTCGGCGTTGGCCTGATTTGCGGCGTCCTGAGCGGCGTTGGCCCTACGGGTGGCTTCCTCGCGCTGCGCTGCGTCCACCCTCAAGGCCGCTTGCTTGTCGCGCTGCAAGGCGGCCAGCCTCGCCGTGGCCCTTGCTGTGTCGAGCTTGCGCTGGGCCTCGACCCTGATTTGCTCGAGTCTGGCTTGCTCAATTCGCACTTTTTCTGCCGCGACGCGCCTCGCTTCGGCCTCGGCGGCCAGTTTGGCCAGCCTCGCTTTTTCCAGCACAATTTGCCGCGCTTCCTCGATGCGGCGCGCTTGCTCTATCGCCAGCGCCTTTAGTTTGGCTTGACGCGCGTCCTCGAGCCGCGCGCGTTCCTGGGCCATGTTGCCGACCAAAGTCTGCATCTGCGCCTCGGTGCGCTGCTGCGCCCTCACCGTCTCGAGCTTGAGCGCGCTGCGTCCGGCTTTACTTCGCAAAAGGCTGGCGATGGCGCTTTGCTGGTTCTGGCGCTGCACCTTGAGGCCGTCGAGCTTGGCGATGAGCTGACGCTGCAAAGCGTTGAGCTGGTCGGTGAGTGTCACCAGATTTTGACGCTGCACACCCAGTTTCTCGAGGTCGAGCTTGAGGTTGGCGATGAGCTGGAGGTCGGCGCTCGAGAGTATGTTGGCGTACTGAGCCTTTAGGAGCAGGTCGTGCATGCTCTCGGCCCTCGAGACCAGTTTGACGAACTCGCCACTCTTATTCTTATACATCCGCACCAGCAGCGCGTTCACCGCCGCCCGCTGCCGCGCCACCCGCGCCTCGGTGACACTGATTTGGCTCTCGAGGTCGGCAATCTTGCCCTGAGTGTCCAAAATCTGCGCCTCAACATCGCGTTTCTGATTATCCAGGTCGGCAATTTTAGCGTTGCTGACCTCGAGCTGGCCCTGCATGGTGCGCTCCCTAGCGCTGAGTCCGGCGATGTCACGCTCGAGTCCGGCGATTTGTTGCGCCTGGGCCGCACGCGCCGCCTGCGAACCCTGGAGCTGGTTGCGGTAACGCTCGAGGTCGGCGCTGCTCGAGAACTGGGCGTTCACCTCGGCCTGACTGGGCAGCGGAGCTTTGCGGTCAAACGTCTGGGCGCTGGAAAAACTGCTCAAGCCGGACAGGCTCGAGGCAGTTAGAAGGGACAGGCAAAGCAATCGAAGCGGGTGCGTCATGGGGGATAGGACCTCTCGAGCGGGGCAGTAGGGTAGGTGAGCGGCTTTGATTGCGATTATGACACGTTTGGGCGCAAGTGCAAGCGATTTACCGCATAGGGAGGGTTTCTTTGAGAGGGATGACTCTCAATTCGGCCTGGAAGGACCCGTGCTGTCTTGGCCTAAACAGCACCCCGTGGGGCTAGGCCGCTTCGCAACACTTCGTGAACCTGCTCTTTTGCGCTTTGCTCAAAAGAATATCTTCCCTCCTTTTACAGGAGGGAACCAAAAGACTGTGCCACTCGAGGGTTTAAAGTACCCCCCCTGTAAAGCGGGGGGTCTTGCGTGACTACGCAAGGGGGGTCGTTCCCGCACCCTCGAGAACCCCTACTCGAGTTCGCGCAGATAGCGGTTGGACGCGAACAGGCTTCCTAGCGCGCCCACCCCCACGCCCAGACCGACCAGCAGGGCCAGCAGCTCGAGCACCATACCCCGGTCTTGCAAAAGTGGCAACGAGGGCAGCAAGCCTTTGAGCTGTTCGGTCAGCGCAAAATAGGCCGGATAAAGCAGCGCGCCCGTGAGCAAGCTGGCCAGCAGGCCCAGCAAAATCCCCTCGAGCACGTAGGGAGCGCGAATGAAACCCCGCCGCGCCCCGAGCAGGCGCATCACCTCGATTTCGCTCCTGCGGGCAAACATGCCCACCCGCACGGTGCTGAGAATGTTGAATAAGCTGTTGAGCAGCAGCAGCGCCACCAGGCCGTAACCCAGCAAACGCACCGAATTGAAAGTTTTGAGCGCCTGGTCCACATAGGAAGCGCCGTACTCCACGCTCTCCACGCCTGGTAAAGCTTTGATGCGCGCCGCCACCACAGCAGCGTCTCGAGGGTTTTTTAAGGTAAGGCGAATCGCGTCAGGTAAAGGGTTTCCCTCCAGGCTGCCCGGCTCGAGAATGCTCGGTAAAATCTTGCCCATTTGCTCGAGGGCCTGCTGCTTGGTGACGATTCTGGCCGAAGCCACCTCGGGCAGCGCCTGAGCGACTTTGAGCAAGGCCGCGTCGTTGGCGCTCTCGAGCAGCAGGGCTGAAACCTCTACCTCTTTTTCCAAACTGGACAAGGTGCGCTCGAGGTTGAGGGTGAGTAAGCTCACCGCGCCGAGCAGGGCCAGGGTGAGGGTCATGGTGGTGAGCGTGGCCAGCGCAGCGGTGAAGTTGCCGCGCAGGGCCAGCCACATTTGGCGCAGTTGGTAAGTCATGCGGGCCTCTGGCCTGTGCAGAGAGCAGAGGGCAGAGAGCAGAGGGCAAAAACAGCAGTGTATTTCGGGACATGGCGTTTTTGAGCAGTTTCAAAAGCAAAAAACCTAAATCTTTTAGGCTCTCTGCTCTCTGCTCTCAGCCCTCTGCGACGCGCACGCGTCTTGGACAGAGCGGCACCTTCTGGGCCTGTCCGCGTCACAACGCGTACCCCCCGAACGGGTCGTCGCGCACCAGTTTGCCGCGCCGCAGGGTGAGGGTGCGGTGGCGAAACTGCTCGACCACCTCGCGGGCATGGGTGGCGAACACCACCGTGGTACCGCGCAGATTGGTGCTTTGCACCAGCCGCACAATCTCGAACGAGGTGTCGGGGTCGAGGTTGCCGGTGGGTTCGTCGAGCAGCAGCAGCGGCGGGTCACTGACCACGGCCCTGGCCAGCGCCACCCGCTGCTGTTCGCCCAGCGAGAGCTGACGCGGGTAGGCGCTGTGGCGCTCCTCGAGACCGACCAGAGCCAAAGTAGAGAGCACCCTCGAGCGCCACTCACGCTGCGGCAACCCGATGACCCGCAGCGCGAAGGCCACGTTGTCGAACACGGTGAGGTTGTGCAGCAATAAATTATCCTGAAACACCATGCCAATGCGGCGGCGGTGCAGCGCAACCCGTCCGCCCCGGTACTTTTTCAGCGGTTCACCAGACAGGTAAACCTCGCCGCTCGAGGGGGTTTCGCGCTTGAGCAACAGGTTCATCAGGCTGCTCTTGCCCGCCCCGCTGTGGCCGATGAGGTAGACGAACTCGCCTTTGGGAATGTGGAGGTTGATGTCGTCCAGCGCAGCCTGGGCCGCGCCGGGATACGCGAGGGTGACGTGGCGAAGCTGAATCATGGTTGGCCTCGCCAGAGGGAAAGAGGGGACACTGCGCCACAATAGCAGGCGAAGCGATGAAAAACCCCTCGAGCGGATTGTTCTACCTCGAGCGCGACATCCGCAAGGACCGCTGGGGCGGCTTGATGAACAGGTGCAGCACCGCGCTGAGCACCATCAGCACCAGCGCGGCTAGAAAAGCGCCCCCAAAACCCCTAGCGTCCAGGCTCGAGAACTGTGCCACCAGCAGCAAAATCACCGTGTTGACCACTAGGCTGAACAGCCCGAAGGTGAGCAGGGTCAGCGGCAGGGTCAGAAACAGCAGAACAGGCCGGATGATGGCGTTGGCCACGCCCAGCAGCAAACCCGCCCACAAAAAATCGAGCACGGTCCTGAGCAGGTCCGCTCGAGGGTAATAGAGCCACTGCGGGAAAAAGTGTGTGGTCAGCCACAGGGCCAGGGCGCTCAGTGCAATTCCATACAGGGTTTTCATCGGTTTCCTCGCAGGTTATAGTCGGCTCTCGAGCGGCAGGGCAAAGGCGGCCAGAATGTAGAGCACGCTGCCCCAGCCCAGGGTGAGCAGGGTAAGCAGCAGCACCCCGACCCGCAGCCACAGCGGGTTGAGCTTGTAATACTTGGCCACGCCCCCGCACACCCCAGCGAGTATGCGTTCCCTCCTCGAGCGGCGGATAGGGCCTGAACGCACCAACAGCGAACCTGCCACGCTCAGCGCGGGGGGGCCTTCGTCGGCCTCGGGCAGAAACATCCAGGCCAGCACGTAAAGCGAGAGGGCGGGCAGGGTGAAGATTCGGGACAGCAGCAGCGCCACGAAGATGGCCCGCAGCAGCCACGGCGAAATTCGCAGCGCCCTGGCGATTCCGCCCAGCACGCCACCCAGAAAACGGTCTTGTCGAGTCCGACGCACAGCCATGTTTTGAGATACGAGGGCAGGGGTGGGAGGGTTTCCTCGAGAGTGGAGAGGGTGCGAGGACGCCTCCGGCTGTCTTGACCTGAGCGGCACCTATCGGGCCAGGTCGCGGGTTTTTAGTAGTTGGTTCTTGGTTGGTCTGCTCTCGAGCGTCCAAAATCAAACCGACCAAGAACCAACGACCCGCCGGAGGCGCAAAACTCGTTGCTCATCGCCCATCGCCCAAACGCGGTATCCTGAATCCATGACCCCACCCAAACCCCTGCACCGCTGGGACGACATCGCACTCGAGGCCCTGAGCAGCACCCTCGAGCGGCGTTACATTTCCACCGAGAGCATGACCATCGCGCGGCTGTTTCTCAAAAAAGGCTGTCTGGTGGCCCTGCACCGGCACGAGAACGAGCAAATCGCCTACATTCTCGAGGGGAAACTGCGCTTCTGGTTCGGTGAAAACGACGAGCAAAGTTTCGACGTGAGCGCGGGCGAGGTGCTGGTCATTCCACCCAATGTGCCGCACCGGGCCGAGGCACTCGAGGACACCCTGGATTTGGACGTGTTTTCACCCCCTCGAGCGGACTGGGCCAGCGGCGACGACGCTTACCTACGGGGAAAGTGAGGTTCAACTCGAGGGCAACAGGACCAGGGTTGGAAAGGCTGCCCGGTAGCCTGCGGGGTCGAAGCTGAGCAAGCGGGCTTCCTCCTCGAGTGCATGCGAACCGATGATGAAGTCGGAGAGCAGGCGTTTGGGTTCAGAAACACCCAGCTTACGGCGGCGCTCGAGGTAAAGGGACCGCGCCGCGCCTGCCCGCGCCCAAACGTCCCTGGACAAAGTTTCAACGACCACCGCGCCCAGTTGCTCGAAAAACTCGTCCAGGTCGGCGCGGCTGAGGCCGGGAATGCTCAGGGCCTCGGCGTAAACCACCCCGCACGCCAGCAGTTGCCCTTCTGCTCGAGCGCGGGCCAACAGCGGCAAAACAACCCCATGAAAAGGGTGATTCTGCTCGAGAATCGCTTGCAGGGCGTTGGTGTCCAGCGCGGTTTTCACGGGTTTTGCTCAGCCGCCCAAGCTTCAAAGAGAGCGGTATCCACCTCGTCCCAACCCCGCTCAGCCCGGCTTTGCTCGAGGGCGCTTTCCCGGCTCGAGGCCGTGCTGGGGCCGTACTGGGCCCCAAAGCGCTGCAAAATTTGCTCGAGCGCCGGACGTTTGACCCGCAACAAAACGCCCTGAGCCGTGGTTTCGTACTCGAGGGTGTCACCGGGTTTAGCCCCCAGAATCTCACGCACGCCGCTGGGCAAGGTAGTTTGACCTCGTTGGGTCAATTTGGAGGCGTAAGTCATGCTTGCATTGTACTTGAGCAATGCAGTTAAAAATGCAGATTTCACCTCCTCGAGCGGACTGGGCCAGCAGCGACGACGCTTACCTGCGCGGGAAGTAAGCCAATCGGCGCATCCCTCGAGCGGAGCCTGCAGGTATTATGAACTCACTGCTTTGCCAGAGGTGTACGCGTGAAAATAGCTCTTTTTCTCTGAGGTTCAAAACCTGTAGCCGCTTAATCTAAGGGTGTGGGACATTTTTTTGATGTCTCGTTAACTGTTGGATTGAGCTTGTGTGCTCGAGCGCCCTGACCGGTCACGTTTCTTCGGCGTGGCCCGTGCAGGTGTGCTTTTGGAGAAAAGATGCGGATGTCCCTGAGTGCCAGAACGGTTTATCTGGCTTTTTGTTCGATTTCGTCGCTGCTTTTTGCCCTGTGCTTCACGGCCTTCACCCTGTACCGGGTGCAGGTGGTGGGCCTTTCTCCGTTCGAGCTGGTGCTGGTGGGCACCCTGCTCGAGCTGACCTGTTTTGTGTTCGAGGTGCCCACCGGTGTGCTGGCCGACACCCGCAGTCGCCGCCTCTCGGTTGTTTGGGGAACCACGCTGCTGGGGGTGGGTTTTATGCTCGAGGGCCTCTTCCCCGTTCTCTCGGCGGTGCTGGTCGCTCAGGTGGTCTCCGGCATCGGCTACACCTTCCTGAGTGGGGCGCTCGAGGCCTGGATTGCCGACGAGAGCGGTGAATCCAACCTCAGCTCACTGTTTATGCGCGCCACCACGTATGGTCAGGTGGGAGGGCTGCTGGGCATCGCGCTCAGCGCCCTTCTAGGCAGTTTCAATCTGCAACTTCCCATGTTGGTGGGCGGGCTGGGGTTCTTGCTGCTCACGGTTTTCCTGATTCTTTATATGTCGGAAAAGCATTTTCAACCCACGCCGACTGGGGACCGCTCGAGCTGGAGTCAGATGGGAGAAATCCTGAAAAGTGGCCTCGAGCGGGTCCGCCGTAGCCCCTTCCTAAAGGTACTGATGGGGGTGGCCCTGTTCTGGGGAGCTGCCAGCGAAGCTTATGACCGTTTGAATGGCGCTCACCTGCTCGAGCTGGGCTTTCCGCGAAGCTGGCTCGGCCTGGAGGGCTGGACTCCGGTGATGTGGTTCAGCGCCCTGAGCGTGCTGGGGATGGTTTTAGGATTTGTGACCATCCAACTGCTGAGCCGTTTGGCCCTCGAGCGGCGATTTGAGCGGCAGGTCTGGCCGTTGGTCTGGCTCACATTAGGACTGGTGATGGGAATGCTCACTTTTGCCCTCTCAGAGAGCTTCATCTGGGCTGTGGTCAGTTTTCAGGTCGTGGGGCTGATGCGCCTGATTCACGGCCCCCTGTCGAGTGCGTTTATCCAGCACGGCCTCGAGAGCCGTACCAGGGCCACCGTGCTGTCCCTGCACAGCCAGTTTGACGCACTGGGCCAGATGCTGGGAGGCCCCCTGCTGGGTCTGCTGGCCACTCGAGCGTCGCTGGGCTTGGCCTTGCTGGTGGGGGCGCTGTTGCTGCTGCCCGCGCTGGGGGCTGTACCTTCATCCCGCGTTGCGGCGAGGAACGCTCGAGGGTGAAGAGGTCGCGCTCGAGCTGGGTTGAAACAAAAAAGGGCGCAGATGTGCGCCCTTTTTTGTTTCAGCAAATCTAATTCACTTTTTTATACGCTGCGAATAAGGCGTCAATCAGCTCGGTCATGGAGGTGGTGAAGAAATCGCTCAGGCCCGAGTTATCCTTGAGCACCCCGTAGTAGCTGCTCGACCACACGCTGACAAAACCAGGATAGCCAGATTTGCTGTCAGGTAAAATGTAGGCGCTCGAGTCCGTGACCGAGACCTCTCCCAGCCATGCTCGAGGCGTGCCGTTGGTGCCCACCACGTCTATGTTCACCGCATAGTCGGTGCAGGCTTTCTTGCCGCTGTCCACGTACTTGATTTTTTGCTTCTGAGCCTGCGAAAGGAAGTAGTCGTACACCGCGTCCACCACTTTCTGCGAAACGCTCGAGAGCGAACCCACCTCCACCGAGAAGCTGTTCTCGTCGATGCAGAGCTGCGCGCCCGTGAGGTTGGCGTCCTGAGTACCGGGACGAGCCGCCAGAGCGGAGGAAGCGAGGATAAGCAGGGTCAGGGCGGCGAGGGTTTGAAGTTTCATGGGGTCTCCGGGATATTCTCGAGCGGATGGCCTCGAGATGAGCTTTTGGTTTAGATTTGGTAAATCCTACCATAAAATTTGCTCACAGCTCGAGGGTCTCGTCGTTCACATCCCAACAGAAAGACACAGGAAACCCCAAGAGTTTCCTGTGTCTAAACTGGGAACGGATAACCGATAACCCAAAACTTTAATCCGAGGGAACGGCGACAGCGCTCGAGGGCCGCTCTCTGTCCGCATCCTTTGCAGCTTTACCGTAGCGCTTGCGCTCGAACAGGTAAAAGGCGCTGGGCACCACGAACAGTGTGAGCAGCGTAGCCGTGAGCAGTCCGCCCAGAATGATGACCCCCAGCGGACGGCGCAGCTCACCACCCTCACCGGTGCCCAGAATGAGCGGGATACTGATGATAAAGACTGTGGCGGTGGTCATCAGAATCGGGCGCAGCCGCAGGCGTCCGGCTTCGACCAGGGCGCTGCGAAGGTCGGTCCCTCGAGCGGAGCGCACCACGAAATCGAGCAGCAAGATGGCGTTTTTGGTCACCAATCCAATGAGCAGCACCGTGGCCAGCACCGAAATCACGTCCAGACCGGTGCCCAGAAAGTAGGCCAACCAGAACGCGCCGATGAGCGCCAGTGGTACGGGCAACAGCAGGTAAATGGGATAGCGGAAGCTGTTGAATTGGCTAGCAATCACCAGATAGTTGAGCAGCAGCGCCAGCCCGAAAGCGGCGGGGGCCGCGCTCGCCAGGTCGCCCACGAAAGCCGCGCTGCCCGAGCTGTCGATGTTGACCTGCTGGTCCACGATTTTGGCTTCCTCGAGCTTGGCGGTCACGCTGCGCTGGATTTGTAGCAGCCCTTCTTTCACGTCGGGGGCGAAGTTGGCCTGGATACCGGTGGAATACGCTTGGTCGCGTCTCGAGAGACTGGCCGGACTGCGGCGGGCCTCGAAGCGACCCAGCGACCCCAGCGGCACCGCACCGCCCAGCGTCTGCGAGAAGATGGGCAGCGAGAGCAAGTCGGATTCGTTCTGCACGAAAGCCGGGTCCACCTTGACCACGATGTCCTGCTCACGTCCGTTGCTCCGCAGCTTGGCGGCAGTCGTTCCCGCGTTGTAGGTTCGCAGCGCCCCGGCGATGTCCAGCGGCGTGATTCCGCTGCCCGAAAGCTTGGCGCTGTCGGGCACGAACACCTGCTCGGGGGTGGTCTCGGACAGGCTCGAGCGGACTTCCACGAAGCGCCCGTCGCGGCGCAGCAGATTCAAAAACGCGCTGCTGCGGCTCTCGAGCAACTGCGGGGTGGGCGCGTTGAGCGTCACCTCGTAATCGGCGTTCTGCTGCGGCCCGCCCTGCGGCACGGCGGCCTTGAACTGCACGTCCGGGCGCTTCTCGAGCAGCTTACCGATGTCTGTTCGGTAGCGGTCAATGACTGCCTCGATGGGAAGCCGCTGGGTTTTGGGCTTGAGGTTGACCGTGAGTTCGGCGCTCTCGGCAGCGCTGGTGTTGGCGCTTCCCGACCCTACCGAGGTCTCGAGCACGTCGAGTTCGGGCCTCGAGAGCAGGTACGCCTCCACGTTTTGCACCAGGGCGTTGGTTTGACCCAGCGAGTTCCCTTTGGGCAGCGTGAGCGACAGGGTGATGATGCCGCTGTCTTGCTTGGGGGTGAAGTTGAACGGAATGCGCGGCCCCACGTAAAAGAGGCTCAGGAACAGCAAGACGCTCAGAATCAGCACGATGGAGGGGCGTTTGAGCGAAGCGCTGAGCGCTCGAGCGTAGCCGTTTTGCAGCCGCACGAAGCCCGCCTCGGACACGCCGTGAATCTTGTCCGCCAGCCAGTTGAGGCCGTTAATCAGCACGATGAACGGGTAAAGCACAATCGTCCAGAAGGTGGTTCGCTCGAGCCTGAACCACTTGGAAACGGGTTTGGCCTCCGGGTCAGGGGTGTAGGCCATGCGGACGGTGAGGAAAAAAAGCGCCTCGAGCCAGGAAAAAGCCACCGCCGCCGCCAGCACCAGCCCGAACTCGCGGAAGAACTGACCCACAATACCGGGCAGAAAGCTGATGGGCATAAATACGGCCAGCAGCGATAAACTCGCGGCGGACACCGCGCTCACCACCTCACCCGCCCCCTTGAGCACCGACTCCTTGAGGCCCAGGCCCATCTTGCGGTAGCGCTCCACGTTCTCGGCCACCACAATCGAGTCGTCCACCACGATGCCCACCGCCACAGTGATGGCCAGCAGGCTGATAATGTTGAAGGTAAAGCCCAGCAGCCCGAACACGATGAGCGCGCCGAGCAGCGAGATGGGAATGGCCAGCACCACCGCGAACACGGTGTTGAGCTTACCCAGGAAAATCAGCGTCACCAGCGAAACCGCGATGATGGTGATGACCACTTCCTTCCAGGTGTCGTTCACGGTGGCTTCGATTGAGCGGGTCGTGTCGGAGACAATTTGCAGCTTGTAGCCAGCGGGTAGTTTCACCTTCTCGAGGGTTGCGCGCAGGTTTTTGGACACCTGCACCGCGTTGGAGTCGGGAATCTTACGCACGCTCAGCGAAACCACCGGCTGACCGTTCACCCTCGAGAGCGTGTTCACCTCGGCGCTGCTCTGGCGCACCACCGCGACATCGGTCACGCGCAGACCTCGAGCCGGGTCCACCAGAATCCGCTCCACGTCCTGCGGCGTCACCGCCGTGGTGCGGAGCGTGAACAGGTTGCGCTGTCCGCCGATGTTGAGGTTTCCGGCGCTCTGGGCAAAGCTCGAGGCCCCGATGGCGTTGGTGACGCTCGAGGGGTTGATGCCGTAGCTTTGAAGCTTAGCCGGGTTGAGCAGCACCTGAACCTGGCGCGCCGGAGCGCCCTGCACCTGAAGGTCGGCCACGCCCGCCACCCGCTGCAAGATGGGCTTGAGCGTGTCGGTGGCGTAGTCCGAGAGCGTGGCTAGGTCCTGACCGGGGGCCGAGAGCGCCACCGCCAAAATGGCCTGCGCGCCGGGGTCGAACTTCTGAATGATGGGAGAGTTGGCCTCTTTGGGCAGCGTGCCCTGAATGGTGGCGACGCGCTGCGACACGTCCACCGCCGCCTGGTTCACCTTGCGGTCCGACTTGAACCGCACGATGACGAGTGAGTTACCCTCCGAACTGGTGCTGGCGATGCTGTCAATGCCGTCGAGCGTGGTCAGCGCGTCCTCGACGGGCTTGCTGATTTGGTCGGCCACCTCCTCGGGTCCCGCGCCGGGGTAGCCCACGCTGACCGCCACGACGGGAACCTCGAAGCGCGGCAACAAATCCACGCCAATTTTGGGCGCGGTGAGCAGACCAAACAGCGAGATGGCCAGAAACACCGCCACCGCGAACACGAAGCGCTCTACGAAGAAGTTGACGGCGGTTTTTGGGGACTTTTGAGCGTTTAAATCTTCGGACATGTTTTTTCCCTCGTGAGGAGCAGGGGAGCAGGGGGGCAGGGGGGCAAGAGATTGCTCCAGCTCGAGGCTAAAGCATCATTTTCTCCCCCGCTCCCTCTCGCCCCATCTCCCCATCGGCCAGTCGAAACAGACAAACCAGCCCCGTCAAACTCAAAACACCTCACTTCACCACCTCGAGCGTTTCCCCGCCCACCACGTCACTCGGCAGGGGATACACCACCAGAGCACCTTTGGGCAGGCCCTCGAGCGCAATTTTGCCCTCGGCCTCGCCTAAAACCTTGACCAGGGTGGAGGTGGCCTTGCCGCCGGTGTTGGCAAACACCACGCTGCCGCCGCCCGCCGGGTCGGGGCGCACCGCGCCGCTGGGCACGATGAGACCTTTAGCCACCCGCAGCTTGTAGCGCAGGCTGGCGGTGGCCCCAATCGGGATTTCCACGCCAGAAACTCGAGCGGTGAGTTCAATCTGGCGGTCCTGCCCCGGCACGGTGGTGCGGCTCACCAGCTTCACCGGGTAACTCTTGCCGCCGTAAGTGAGGCCCAGGGTGCTGCCGTCGGCTAGAGTTTCGGCCTGCTCGGGCGGCAGGCGGAACTTGGCCTCGAGCGCGGAGGTGTCGGCCAGCACGAACGCCTTAGAGCCTGCACCCAGAAACTCGCCCTGCTGCACCGGCAAGTCGGAGATGATGCCGGAAAAGGGAGCCTTGAGGTCGGTATCGCGCAGGGTTTTTTCGCTGCTCACGATGCGGTTCTGGGCCTGTTGCACCTGCACCTCGAGCAGCGCCACGTCCTCCCCGCTCGAGCGCTGCGCCCTAGAGACCTGGTCTTGGGCGCTCCGCAAACTGCTCTGCGCCTGGGCGTAGTTGGCCTCGAGCTGCTGCACGTCAATGGCGGCAATTCCACCCGCAGCCAGCAACTGGCGCGACTCACTCAGCCGCTTGGAAATCAAATCGGCGTTCTCCTGCGCGGCCCTCACCGAATCCTGGGCGATTTGCAGGGTTCCGCTCTGGCCGCTGCGGGCTTTTTGCAGGTTGATTCTGGCACTCTCGAGCGCCAGCTTGGCGTCCGAAAGCGCGTTTTGGGCGACGGTGCTCTCGAGTTTGAGCACGCTCTGCCCGGCCTCGACCCGCTGGCCTTCCTTCACCAGCACGCTCGAGACCGGACCCGACGCCTGGGCGGCCACGCTGGCACTGCGGCGCGGGTCCAGGGTCACGCTGACGCTGCGTTCGCTCGAGAGTATGGCGTACTGCGGGGCCAGCAGTTGCACCCGCACCTTGCGAACGAGTGGCGCGCTCGAGGCGGGCGTCTCAACCGTC
>Ga0123339_10001560_pt1 | contig 15870 bp, 11 predicted proteins | sample lystaG_FD_89956 | JGI IMG/M metagenome (GOLD analysis project Ga0123339, IMG submission 89956) | Glacier valley bacterial and archeal communities from Borup Fiord, Nunavut, Canada, to study Microbial Dark Matter (Phase II) -... | ecosystem: Environmental > Aquatic > Freshwater > Ice > Glacier ... | reverse complement strand
TGGTCAGGCCGATAATCGCCGCTTTGCTGGTGCTGTACAAGGAGCGGTTGGGCACCCCCTTGACGCTCGAGGCCACACTGGAGATGTTGACGATACTCCCCCCTCCCCGCTCGAGCATTCCTGGCAATGCGGCTTGAATCGTCCAGAATTGACTTCTGACGTTGAGGTCAAAAGCAAACTGCCACTCCAAATCGGTGGCCTTGAGCACGCTGCCCGAATGCACGATTCCGGCGCAGTTCACCAGAATGTCCAACTCGAGCGAGGAAATCAAAGCGAAGATAGCCGCTTTATCGAGCACATCGAGCAGCTCAATGCGCCCCGCGAAGCCTTCGAGCAGACTCAAATTCACATCAGTGGCGATGACCTGTGCGCCTTCCTCGAGAAACCTCTGGGCGATGGCCCGTCCGATGCCTTGCCCTGCCGCCGTAATCAGCGCGGTTTTTCCCTCGAGTCGTTTCATACTCTCGCCTTTTTCCAGGCCTCGTACTCGGCGCGGCCCTCCTCAGACAGCGGGTAGTAGGTCCAGATGGAGCCGCCCTGGGCCATCCGCATTCGAGAAAACGCTTCCCAATCCTCGTGCTCGAGCGTTTTCTCGAGCAGCAGCGGAGCGAGTTGCTGTGGAACCAGCACTGCACCGTCGTCGTCGGCAATCACGATGTCTCCGGGCAACACCAGCACCCTGGAGCAGGCGATGGGCACGTTGTAGGCCCAGGGGTACAGGCCGCTCTGAGACGCGTAGTTGGGGGTAAAGCCACAGCACCACAGCGGGGTGCCGATTTTTTCCACGTTGGGCCAGTCACGGATGTAGCCGTCCACCACGATGCCCGCTCCGCCGCGCCCCTTGAAGTAGGTGATGAGCATCTCACCCAGGCAGCCGGTGTAAGGGTCCCCAAAAGCCTGCACCGCCAGCACGTCGCCGGGCTGCACGCTGTCAAAAACGTGCCACAGCGCGCTCGAGCGCTCGGCGTACTCCTGGTCGATGCCGCTGGCCACGTCTTCGCGCTGGGGCATGAATTGCAGGGTGAGGGCCGGACCCACGATTTTGCTGCCCGGAACGCGCGAACTGGGACCCTCGATAAAGGTGTGGCGCACCCCGAGTTTGTGCAGATTGGCACTGGCAGTGGCGCTCGAGACCGCGCGCAACGCCTCGATGAGGGCAGGGTCCGGGCGTTTTATCGGACCCCCGCTGATGGGCAAGGAGAGGTCGGGAGCGGGCAGGATGGAGCTTGGGGCCTTGAATCCGTTGTTCATGGGTATCTCCGGGTAAGTCCTTCACCCTTGCAGGCTCGAGGATGGGCTTGAGGGGTGCCGGAACACAAAGTCGTCAGGCAAAGCAGGAAAGGAAACGCGGGAGAAAAACAGCGCCAAAACGCCACTTGGCTCGAGCAGAACCTGCTGTCCAATAAAATCTCATAGTGGTATTGGAGCCTCGAGTGAAAGCAAACCCGCGTCGCGCAGCGCGGTCCAGAACTCGAGCGGGATTTGAGTTTCCATAAACCCCAAGTTGACCTCGAGTTCGGCGCTCGAGGCTGCCCCCACCACCAGGGAGGCCACCGCCGGGTGAGCCAGCGGGAAGTGCAGCGCGGCGGCGGCCAAGAGGACGCCGAACTCCCGGCACACCTCCTCAAAACGCCGTACCCGCTCGAGCACCGCCGGGGGCGCGTCCTGGTAATTGTACTTGGCCCCTTTGACAACCCCAGTAGCCAGGATACCGCTGTTAAACACGCCCCCCAGCAGTACGGCGATGCCCTGCTCCGCACACAGGTTCAAGAGTTTTAGACCTCCCTGCTCGAGCAGGGTGTAGCGCCCAGCCAGCATGAAGGCGTCAAAGCCACCGTGCTGCGCGAATCGCTCCAGCATCGCCGCCTGATTCATGCCCGCGCCTACCGCCCCAATCACACCCTGTGCCTTCAGCTCGAGCAAGGTGGGCAGGGCTTCAAACAGAGCCTGACGCTCGAAGTCGTCGGGGTCATGTAGATGTACGATGTCGAGTCGGTCGGTGCCCAAGCGTTCCAGGCTGCCCTCGAGCGAACGCAGCACCCCGTCGCGTGAAAAGTCGAAGCGCACCCCACCGTCTTCTAGCACCCGGCCCACCTTGCTCGATAAGGTGTAGCGGTCCCGAGGCACCCCGCGCAAGGCCAGACCCAGCCTGCGCTCGGCTTCGCCCAGGCCGTACCACGGCGCGGTGTCGAGCAGGGTCACGCCGCGCTCGAGTGCGGTATTCACCGTCTCGAGCGCCTGAGCCAGAGGTATATGGCCGTACAGGTGGGCGATAGGGGCGCTCCCAAAGCCCAGTCGGGAGACTCGTACAGCGCTTTGACCCAGAGTGCTCGAGCGGGCCGGATTCATGACGCTTCACCAGGGGCATCTTTGATAGAGGGAATAAAAGGAGAGCGGTAGGTGGGCGTGGATACGTTCAGGTGGGTCTCCAGCTCGAGCGTGAGTTGGTGCAGCGGGGGCAGAATTACCCGCAGGTGAGGGCCGTTTACACTTAGAGTTCGCGCTTCGGTCTCGAGGTCGGGGAGGCTGTACCTTCCCACCTCGCCCGGGTAGTCGCTCGTGCGAACTTCATAACGCACGCATCCGAAGCGGTGCTCGGCGAAGCCTCCGGCCTGCACCACGAGCGTGCGGGTGTGCTGCGTGCTGAGGTTGACCAGCTCGAGGGTTGTGCGCTCCGCCTCGAGCACACGGACCAGTGCGGCCACGTCCTGCGGTAGACCAGGCCGAGTGCGCTCCACGTCGAAGTAGCGCAGCCGCGCAAATAGCAGACCGCCGTTGTACAGGGCCTGGGGTGCGCCCAGCGTGAGTTGCACCAATGCCTCGGTGCTCACTGGATTGAGCTTCTGCCAGTGATGCACCAGGGTGTGAACCTCGGCGTCCGAGACCTGCTTGAGGTCTACTTTATCGTGGCGAATTTGGGCCAGACGGTGAGCCACATGGGCTAAAGTGCTGGACAGGATGTGCTCCGGGTAGTCGGGCAGTTCCCCGGCCAGAAAGCGCAGCCAGGAGGATTCGTGTCCAGCGTCTTCCTTGTGGCGGTCCGCGTCGGGCTTTAGTGCTAGGGCGGGTGGGCGTTGCCTGAGAAACTCGAGCCGCGTGCTGTCCTGTTCCTGGTTTGACATGCACCACAGCGCGGCGGGCACGGTGGACAGGGTGGGCTGAAAGTCGAACCAGCCCGCCGAGTTATGGCGATACGGCACCACGAACGCCTCGAGCGGCTCCCCATGATTCTTGAGCGCCTCGCCCGACTTAAGGCCGAACAGCGGCAGCCAGTGGTGCTCGAGGCTCATCTCGAGCGGGCGCACGTCGCGCACCTCCCCCAGCGCGTATACCGCGTCTATCAAGGCTCGAGGCAACTCGAGGTAATCCATGTTCCCGCTCAGCAGTGCAGCGTTCATCCCCCCGATGGCCGCGCTCTGGGCCAGGTTATAAAAGCCGTGCGGCCAAGACCAGCCGTAAAGTCCTCCATACCAGCGCCCGGCGTGATGCTCACCCACCACGCCCGATAAACCCACGTTGTCCGGCAGAAGTCCACCGTGCGCCTGACTGCGCTCGAGCCAGCCCGAGGTGTACTCGAGGGTCCAGTCGCGGTAGTGGTGCTTACCGGTCATCAAAAAAGCGTTGGCCACCAGACTGGTGACGCCCAGGTTGGCCGGAACGTCTCCGCTGCCGAAGCGCAGGTTCATCGCTTCACCCAGGCGCTGGGCCAGCAGGGGATTTTTGAGGTCGTCGAAATGCTCTACCCTCGGAATGTCGTCAAAGGGCAGGCCGTAAACCCGCATTCCCTCGGGCCAGTCCGGGGCCGCGTCGCCGTCTCGGTACCCCCAGCGCGGACCGCTGCTTCCGGTGTGTGGCGCGCGAATCATCCGGCGCTCGAGGTCGTAGTTCGGGGTCAGAGGGTCAGCCCCGGTGTAGAAATCGGCAAAGCGCTGACTGCGCTCGAGCAGCATGTCATTCTCCGGGTCGGCCAGACACAGGAAGTAGAAGTACAGCAGCCCTTCTCCCTGGTGGAAGAAGTCGGCCCCCTTTTCGAACTCGCGCTCGAGCAGGCCGAGGTCGGTGAGCTGGCGGGTCACGGCTTCCCACTGGCGGTGGGACAGCTCGAGCAGCGAGTCTGCCCCACCGAGCAGGTACAACAGCGGCCAGTTGTAAAACGCCTCGTAAAAGTCGTCCACGTCGTCACGCCCGTGTTGCGCCCCCGAACCGCCCCAGATGAGCGACCCATCAAAGCGGGTGTACTTCTCGAGGTAGGGCTGCACACTGGCGCTCAGTTCGTGAATTAACCTGCGCTCGAGCAGCGCCCACAGTGGAGGCTCGAGGCAGGGCGTGGACGCGGTGACTTCCTTCACGGGGAGTCCTCGAGAGGCGTCAGACTGTAAATGAGGGTGAGGTCCTGCCAGGGCTGGGCGAAGCAGGGCGCGGTGAGGTCGTGCCAGCGCTGCTCGGCGTCCAGGTCTACCACCCGATTAGGGAGTGCAGCACTTTCGTCTATCTCGAGGGTCATCACCAGGGTGAGGCCGATACGGTGAATGGTGAGGCTCCGGTAGCCACCCTCGAGCATGTTGCGGCGGTTGGCCTCGGGGAGGGCGTCATGCAGGTCCTGGTAACGCTGCACAGAATCAGGGTGCAGAATGGCCATTTTGACGAGTATGGTCGGGGACGTTTTCATGAGTTTAGGGGGAACAGATGCAGGTGAAGCACGCACGCCTGGTAGTCTCCACCCGGTGTCCAGCGGATACAGGAATTCTCGAGAATGAGAGTAGAGGATTCGAGCATCAAATTGCCCAAAAGCTTCACCCTATAACCTTCAAGCAACCGGACTTCTATTTGCTCGGGAGACCCAGAGAAACTATGTAGAACGCACAGCGCCGCATTGCCAGAGGGGTGGATTCGCAGCACGCCCTGCCAGCCTCGGGGGTAACGGTAGCTGCTCAGACTTGGTCCTAAACGCTGTGAGTAACCCTCGAGCAGCAGCGGGGCCACCTGGGGATAGAGGTGCAGGGCCGTGTCCAGCAGGCGGCGTTGCTCTGGAGAAAGGTCGAGCAGTTCACCGGAAAGGCACATGCGTCCTAGAAAAGCGGTGGCCAGGGTGTACAGGGCGCGCTCGAGCGAGTCCTGGGCGCGCAGGACCGCCCACACCAGGGAACGGTGGGCTGGAATCAGGCGTTGAAGATTGGCGGCAATGATCGGAGCTTCAGCTAGCTCATGGGCGTCGCTGCTCGAGCCGAGTTCACACAGCGCAAGCATGGACGGCTCGAGGCGCTGCCCTCCTGATGCACAGCACTCGATGACCAAATCGGGCAGGCGCTGACGAATCCGGCGTAAAAAGTTTTGTACCCCCTCGAGTTGCAGCCGCAGCCCTTCACCGGGGCTGTCGGGATGGTCGCAGCCCAGGCCCAGTGGAGTGTTGTAATCGAGTTTAAGGTAGCCGAAACCGCCGCGCTCGAGCAGACCCATCACCCGGTCGGTGAGGTGCTCGAGCACCCAGGGGTCCTGGAAGTTCCAGTGGCGGTAGCCGCGCACCTCCAGTGGAATTCCGTCGAGGCGCAGGTGCTGAGCGTCGCGTGAGTATGCCTCCGCGTCGGTACCGCACAGCTCCCACTCAAACCAGAGCCCTGGAACGAGGCCCAGCGAGCGCACGGCGGCGGCGGTGGCCTCCAGGCCGTGTGGAAAGCGCTCGAGGCTAGGCAGCCAGTCGCCGTGCCGCAACGCACCCCCCCCGTCTAGGTCGCGGTACCAGCCCGCGTCTATCACCAGATGCTCCACCCCCGTTCCCTGGAGCGCCTGAGCCAGGGCCAGCACCGAATCGTGAGTGGGGCTTCCCCAACTGGTGCAGTATTCGTTGAACTGTACGCCCAGGGTGGTCTCTGGCGCGAACTCGGTGCGCTGATGGGCCACCAGCCGCCCGCACACCGCGTCTACATCTCCCTGAACCACACTTAGACAGGCTTCGGGTGTAATGAGCTGTTCTCCGTTTTCTAGGTGTTTGACCCAGTGTCCGAACTCACGGTCCGCCAGGCCACCGGACAGGACGAGGGCATCATCGCGCCGACTCAGCTCGAGCTGCCACGAACTGGCGCAGGCGAGCTGCACTCCCCAGGTCACACCCGCTACGGTGTCCTCCACGGCCACGGTGGGAAAGTAGCCCCGCGCAGCCATGCTGCCCACCTGTCCGAAGCGCAGGTTAGAAACTGGACCGTCCAACCAGGAGCGCTCGAGGTGTAAGGCCTCTACAGATTCACTTACCAGGCGACCCTCTCCGCTCCAGGCGCTACGGAAGCGGTGTACTCTCAGGCGCTCAGGAGCGTCGTCGGGTGCGAAGGGGGTGATATTTCCCAGGGTGAAGCTCGAGAGCATTTCCAGGCTGAGACCTGCCGGAGCGATGCACCTCAGGCGGGTATGAACGTACACTGCTCCGGCTTGCACCCCCTCACGGTACGTGTGGTGCTCGAGGTGGTGCTCCACCTCGGCCAGCCCCGGTAGCTCGAGCCGGGTGACGATTACAGTGGTTCCCGCTTCGTGCGAGACCTGCTGATCCACGAACACCAAGCGGGTGGTGGATTCGGCGTGGCGCAGGGTGAGGCCCTGGGAGCGCTCGGCGGGAGGTTGATGTCCGAGCAGCTTAAGCTGAACCAGTGGCTCGATCTGCTCGGCAGGGGGGGGCGGCATCGGTACCCGTTTTACCTCCGGGGTCTCGAGCCAGCCTCGGCGCGGCTGGAGAAGATCGATGCAGGAAGTGGGAAACAGGCGCATCCCTACCACACCCGTCGTGGGGTCACGTCGGTACTCGAGCGTCAGGTCGGCTAGGGTGAACTGGCTGAGCGTCTCAAGCGCCACGGTTTCCCCCAGTGGTCAGGGAAATCAGACTTATCCTCAGGGCGTTTTTTAGTGCTACTCGCCTCGTTACCTCGGGATAGATGGCCTCTTTCAAGACAGCTTTCGGAGCAGGCCCAATCACCGGACCCTCGAACCCGGCAGGGAGGCTCCGAGGCTCGGTCCCGTACCTCATCGAAGCACCAACACGAGGCCCGGTTCGCTCCGGTCCCCTGGCGTGGCCGCTGCAAGTCCCTCTTGGCGCAGAACGTTTCCTGAAATCGTCAGGAAAGCAGCTTTAACCTCACAGGAGTTGGTTATGTCTCGAGCCTCGTCCCCAGCTAGGTCCTGGGCGAAAACGCGACGCGACCCCAGAGGTTCGGGCAGACGCAGTTTAAGGCTACCAAACTCTCCAAATACGCCCAGTGGCACCGTAAGCGAGGTCAGCTCGAGCGTGACCTGCGCTGGAGGGGTGCGCTGGGTTCGGTTGCGTATACGCGGTAGGGTAGCCACCGAAACCGCTCCGTTGGGATGTCTCGAGGCCACGACATAAGGTTGCTCACCCTCCACCGCAAGAACTTCGGGTAGAGGTAGGCCTCGAGCCACGCGAGCGGGGGCCGATTGAACCCGGCTTGACCCCACGACCCAGTCGGCCCAGGTGTCTCCCGGCTCGAAAAACCACTCGTCGCGGAGCCTTCCCTCAACCAGTGTGACTGTTTCCTCGCCCAAGCCGTAAGGCGGGGCGAGACGTTGCCAATGGACAGCACGAACTACCTCATCCATACGTTCGCGCGTCCGAAAGGGATCGGGGTTGAGGCCCTCATAGCTGCGCCACACCGGATGACGCATGACCCCGAACGCACAGCCAAGTGCTGCCGCCAGATACACCTCGTCTTCAGCGTTGACGTGACCCACGTATCCGGGTTGCATGTGGGCGTGGGTTAGCACACCTGCAACCCGGTCCAGAGTGGTGGGTACACTGAGGGGTGGCGTGACATCGTAGGTCCGCAGGACACCACTGATAGATGCAAAATCTAAAAAACGCTGCTGGACGCTTCCCCACTCACTAAAACGCTCCCCACTGGGACCCTCGAATCCGGGGTCCCAGGGAGCAGGCTCCCCATTGAGCGGGCTGCAATTCGCACCGTGCTCGAGCAGGAGTCCAGGCGCTTCCTCGAGTGCGAGGCGTGACATCATGGCTCGGTAGACTGCCTCTCGGGTGTGAACCCCGATGTCCACCTTCCAGTAATTAATGCCAGCTTGACGCGTCCAGCGCAGCCGCTCACGCCAGTGCGCCTCGACGAGGTCTAGCTTGATGAGGTCTGGCTCGAGCACATCCGCGTCCGAACGACCCTCACCAGGAATCTGTGGGGCGACCCACAGACCCACCCCACCCCACCCATGATCCTGCGCGAGCTTGTTGAGTGCGGCTAGTCGCTGTGGAGGCGTACCTACACACGATGGGAACCGTGCCGGGTCTGCCTCGAGCGTTCCCAGTCGCCAGCCTTCCCCTGCGTACCAGGTCTCAAAAGGCAAATCCCAGCCCACATCGAGCATGATGATCAGGTCGCCTCGAATCCGCTCGAACGCAGGGTGCACCGCCCAGCCTGCAGGTCCAAACAGCTTGGCTTCGTCCAGATTCTGAACTGCCAGACTGAAGCCGTCTCGAGCAAATTGACCCGCGCTATCAAAGGCCAGACTGAAGTTCTGTACCCCCCAGGTACACCAGTAATTGGGGTTTGGTTGGGGAGACAGGGGAATTAAGTTGATCACAAAAGTCTCCAGATCACGGGTTCTGGCGCTTCCAGGCGTTCAGTTGCTTTTGAGTTTCAGCCAGCAGGCGGTCCATTCCTGCTGCTTTGAGACGCTGTTGCAACTCGGGTAAGCCCTTGGCGGGGTCCACCTGTCCCCAAATCAGGGGCTGAGCGTACTCCTTTACCACCGCGCTCAGTTGAGCCACCTCGCTCTTGACGGGTTCAGGATCGAACGAAAATCCTAAAGCCTGGGAGGGCTTGCTGCTGCGGTTAGCACCTGCTGAGGCGCGGGCTTCCTGCAAAAAATTCGCGTTGGGGCCGTAGGCGTTAAAGCTGTTTCCAAACATCCAGTCCGTGCCGGGGTTGTACGTGCTGGTTTCCGAGGTAACTCCCTCAGGCAACCCGATGACGCCCTGGGCTTTGTCCTTGAAGGTCCAGTGCTTACCCTCGATACCCTTAGACAGGACGTTGTACACCTCTTTATCGGTGTTGAGCAGCTCGAGGAACTTGACCGCTGCTTCGGGATTGGGCGAGGTACGGCACACGGCGTTCATGGTCCCGGTGATGGCTCCGGTGGTGAGAATGGGGCGGGTGAGGCTTTTGCCAATCACATTTAGACCAAATCTGTTGAGGCTCTGGCTACGGGTGTCGGGTCGCCATTGATCGAGTCGCACAGCGTACTTACCGGCTTTATATTGAGCGTCCCCATCGCTCTGAGAAGGCAGGTCGCTGGGGAAGTATCCCAACTGGTTCCACTTCCGGGCCAGGGTGACGATTCGTTTAAATTCAGAAGTAGCAAAGGGATTGAACGCTTTCAAGGCTGCGTCGTTGTATCGCACCGTTACCAGGTCAGCAGGCGTGACAGCATCCCAGCCGAGTTGAATCGGGTGGTATAGGGTGTTGTTGGGGGTGTTATCCAAATAAACAGGTGTCACCCCTTTTTCCCCTTTCTTGATTTGGGCCAAAAAGGGTTCGAGGTCCTCGTAGCGGCGCACTTTGCTGAAGTCGAGCTTGTATTTCTGGGCCAAGTCCTGGGTGGTGAGCACGCCCCAGAAAGCGGGAAACGCTTGCTGATTGATCGCGCCATAGATTTTGCCGTCCACTCGAGCCGCGTTCCAGGTGCTGGGGACAAAGCTCTTATACAACCCAGGCGCGTACTTGGGCAGGAGTGTGTCCAGCGCGAGCAGATTGCCCTGAGCGACGTTGCGGTTGTAGTCGTTGGTCCAAGACGCCGTAAAAACGACATCACACTTCTCGCCTGCGGCATTGGCGAGGCTGCGGCGCTGGTCATACGCACCCCAGTCCACCGGCTCGAGCTTGACCCGCACCCCGATTTTGGCCAGGGTGAGCTTGCTCAGCGCATCGGATACCAGGGCGGTGTCCTTAGGCACCGAGCCGGGGTAGGTGTAGCTGATGGTGGGTGCGTTTTGTGCGCTCGCAGCACTGACGAGCAGGACCGTTAAGCTGAGGGTGGCGATTTTGCTGAGCATGGTGGACTCCTTGAGCAGAGGGCGGGCAAAGGGGGCGAAGGACTGAAGCGGGGCGATTCGGGTGAACGTGGGGTCTCGAGCCGAGGGGGTTGGACCCGGCTCGAGCGGGTGACGTGCAAGAGGTGACTTCATCCCTTCACCGAACCCACGGTCAGGCCGCGCACGAAGTAGCGCTGGAGCATCAGAAAGGCAAAAGCGGCGGGTCCAGTGGCCAACACTGCCATAGCCATGCGGACCGTCTGGGTGGGCGGAACTACCGTGGCGACCTGTGAGGTGGGCAGTTTATTGAGAAACTCGATATTGTTGAGGATGTTGAACAGCAGCAGTTGCAGCGGGTACTTGGCCGGGTCGCTGAGGTAGAGTAACCCCAGAAAATAGTCGTTCCAGTACAGCAGCAGCGAGAACAGGCCCACGGTGGCCAGCGCCGGGGTCGAGAGCGGCAGCACAATACTGAAGAAGATGCGCCACTCCCCAGCCCCGTCGATGCGGGCCGCCTCGATAATTTCCGAGGGCAGGGCGGCAAAGAAGGTTCGCAGCAGCAGCACGTAAAACGGCACCACCAGGTAGGGAAGGATGAGCGCTAGCAGCGAGTCGGAGAGGCCCAGGTAGCGGGTGTTGAGGATGTAGCTGGCCACCAGACCCCCGTTGAAGAGCAGGGTGAAGAACACCACGAAGGAAACTACGCCCCGAAATTTGAACTCCGGCCTCGAGAGGGCGTACCCCAGCAGGGCCATCACCAGCAGGCTGGTCGCGCTTCCTACAGTCGCCACCAGTCCCGAAACCGCGTAAGCACGCAGCAACTGGCTGGGGTCGCGCAGCAGGTACTGGTACGCCTCAGTGCTGAACGCCTGGGGAATCAAGCTGTAGCCGCGCTCGAGCAGCGAAGATTCACTGCTCAGAGAGGCCGAAATTACCAGCAACAGCGGAAACAGAAACAGCAAGCTGACCAGCAGCAGCAGGGCGTGAATGGCGTAGTGGATGGGGGGCAGTGGGGTGCTGCGGTTGCGCCTTAACTCGAGGGCGGGTGCGGTCATGGTCAGGCTCCTTAAAACAGCGCCCGGTCGGGGTCGCGGCGTTTGACAATCCAGTTGGAAAACATCACCAGCGCAAAACCGATGACACTTTGATAGAGACCCGCCGCTCCAGCCATACCAAAATCTCCCAGTTGGCGCAGGGCGCGAAACACATAGGTATCAATCACGTCGGTGGTGGGATAGAGCAGACTGGTGTCCCTGGTCACAAAATAAAACAGTCCGAAATCAGCGAAGAAGATGCGCCCGATAGCCAGAAGGACCGTGATGGTGATAAGCGGACTCAGCATCGGCAGGGTGATGAAGCGCACCTGCTGCCACTTACTGGCCCCGTCGAGCGCGGCAGCTTCGTAATATTCCGGGTCAATTGCCAGCATTCCCGAGAGGTAGATGACCACCGAGAAGCCCACGTTCTTCCACAGGTTGACCAGCACCAGAATCAGCGGCCAGCGAGACGGCTCGGAGTACCAGCGCACCGGCTCGAGGCCGAGAGATTTGAACACGCTGTTGAGCAGGCCCTGGTCGGTGCTCAGCAGGGCATAGGTGAAGTAGCTGATGATGACGTAGGACAGGAAAAAGGGGAAAAACAGCGCGGTCTGGTAAAAGCCGCTCAAAGCTCGGCTACGGGAACGCACCTCGTTGATTAAAAGCGCCAGGGTCAGCGAAATCACCAGGGTGGTGATGATAAAAAGTCCATTGAGCCACAAAGTGTTGAGGGTGATGCGCCACGCCGCGCCGGAAGCAAACAGGAACTCGAAGTTCTTCAGGCCTGCCCAGGCGCTGCCAAAGATACCGTCTGCCGCCCGGTAGTTTTTGAAGGCGATAATCAAACCCGAAAGCGGCAGGTAGCTGAAAATCAGCAGCAGCAGCACACCGGGCAGGGTCATGGACATCAGGGCCAGGGTTTGGCGCGACCTGCTGCTCAGGCGGGTGGAACGCTCTGGAAAAGAAGCGCCCGGCTTCTGGAACATTCTGGGTCCGCTGGGGGGTAATGGGGAAGGGGAGTTCGGCTGGTTCATGGGGTACTCCTGTGCGGAGCAGTGGAATGGCGCACCACCAGGCGGGTGGGAATCACCGTGCGGCAGTGCATCGCGTCTGCTCCCTCGATAAGCGCAATCAGGTTCTCGAGCGCAGCGGCCCCCACCTCGAGCACCGGATGGTCCACCGTGGTGAGGCCGCCCGCAATCAGGTCGGTTCCCATCGCGTTGTCAAAGCCCACCAGTGAGAGGTCCTGCGGGATGCGAACCCCCGCCGCCTCGAGCGCGCCCACCAGCGGAATGGCCCGACGGTCGTTGACCGCGAACACGGCGCTGATGGGTTCGGCCTCGCGCAGCAACCTCAGCACCCCGTGGTGGTCCTGAATGTGCCAGCGCGGGTCAGGGACTATTCCAGCCCGCTCGAGGGTCTGCTTGTAGCCCGCAAGCCGACCCTGAAAGTTTTCATTGCTCCCTGGACGCTCGAGCGGAGGACCCAGAAAGGCAATTTTGCGGTGTCCCAGACCCAGCAGGTGCTCTATGGCCTGCACTGCGCCGCCGACGTGGTCGGTGTCGGCGTAAGCCACGCCCTGGGGCACGTCCTGGGTCCAGATGCCCACCGTGGGAATGCGCCGGGGGTCGAGGTCGCGTAGCAGGTTGCGGCCCCAGGGGTCACTTTGCACGATGAGTCCGTCCACCCGCCCGTCCAGGTACAGGTTCGGCTCGAGCGGGTGGCTGGCGTCGGTGGGGTAGACCACCACTCCCGGTAGGCCGCGTTCGCGGGCGGCTCCAATCAAGCCCAGCAGAAAAGCCCCCTCGAGCGAGAGGCGCACCTCGGTAGGGATGCCCGCGTCCTGGAAACCGGCCAGAATCACGCCCACCTGATTGCTGCGGCGCTGGCGCAGTCCCCGCGCGGCGGCGTTGGGAACGTACCCCAACTCTTGGGCCACCTTCTGCACTCGGGCGATGGTGGCGCTCGAGACCTGCTGGGCGCTGACCCCGTTTGAGAGCACCTTGCTGACCGTGGAGATGCTCACCCCGGCTGCGGCGGCCACATCGACAATTTTGACGTGCATCGGCGCTTTGACGCTCGAGACCATGTTAGCCATGCTGCTTCCTTCGAGCGTTCCCTCTGCACGGAGGGTTGGCTCTGTTTACGAAAACGTTTTTTCTTTAGAAGCTATATTAGCTCTTTTTTCAAAGGCCTGTCAAGCCTGTTGCTTGAGTACGTAGGAGAGGCTTAGCATAGGACTATTTGCTAATAAATGCGTGTTGCACAACAATCAACCCTGGAGTTGATATTGGGAGGACACAGGGGACACCCTTGACAACTCGAGCTGAGAAGAATACTGTAAATCGCTCGAATTCAACGAAAAGCTTTTCTTCAACCTCAGTCAAGGTTTGAATCCTTGAACTTCATGGAAAACGCGGCATATCCCATCTGGACGCATCCCCCCGACTCGAGGAGACCGTATGAACTACGGCGTAGTGTGGTACCCCGAACACTGGCCCGAAGCGAGGTGGGCCTATGACCTGGAGTTGATGCGTCAGGCGGGCATGAACACCGTGCGTCTGGCCGAGTTCGCCTGGAGCACGCTCGAGCCGCGCGAAGGAGTCTTTGAACTGGACTGGCTCGAGCGTGCGGTGTCGCTGGCCGCGTTGCACGGGATGGCGGTGGTGCTGGGAACGCCCAGCGCCGCGCCCCCGGCGTGGCTCACGGCTCGTTACCCGGAGGTGCTGGCAGTGAACGAGAACGGCCAGCGCGCCACCCACGGCTACCGCTGCCACTACGCGGTGGGGAGTGAACCCTACCGCCGCCTCGCGGTGCGGGTGGCCGGGGAACTGGCCCGACGCTTCGGACCCGACGAGCGGGTCATCGGCTGGCAAATTGACAACGAATTCAAGAGCGTGTCCTTTGATGCAGATACCCAGCGCCAGTTTCAGGCGTGGCTCGAGGCGCGCTACCCCTCGCTCGAGGCCCTCAATGCCCGCTGGAGCAGCGCCTACTGGAGCCAGACCTACAGCGACTGGACTCAGATTCCGCTGCCTCACCCCACTCCTCCCTTTGCCGACGGCCTGCACCACCCCTCGTTGCGTCTCGAGTGGAAGCGCTTCGTCACCCACTTGTACCAGCGCTTTCAGGCCGAGCAACTGTCCGCCGTGCGGGCGCACGCTCGAGCAGGGCAGTGGACCACCCACAACTTCATGGGCTTTTTTGACCGCTTTGACCCTTTAGCGTTGAGCGAGGACCTCGACCTGGTGTCCTGGGACAACTACGTGGGCAGCGGGCAACTCGACCCGCACCGCAACGCCTTGATGCACGACCAGATGCGCGGTCTCAAGCGCAAAAACTTCTGGCTGATGGAAACTCAGGTTGGGACGGTGAACTGGGCCGGGGTGAACAACGCCCTGCGCCCCGGAGAAACCCGTACCCTCATCTGGCACGCGGTTGGACACGGTGCGGACGCGGCGCTGTACTGGCAGTGGCGCTCGGCCCCCGGCGGTCAGGAGCAGTATCACGGTTGCGTGCTGGGCGCGGACGGCGAACCGCGCCCGGTTTATGGGGAAGTGGCCCAGGTGGGAACCGAGCTGGCGCTTTGCGCGGCAGCGCTCGAGGGCAGCCGCATCGAATCCCAGGTGGCCCTGCTCTACTGTGCCCAGGACCGCTGGGCCATCGATTTCCAGTGCCATCACCAGGACTTCAACCCCCTCGAGCACCTGGGCGTGTACCACCGTGCCCTGCGCGAGCACGGTCTGGACGTGGATGTGGTATCTCCCCGCGTTCCCCTCGAGGGCTACGGCCTGGTAGTCGCCCCTCACCTGCACCTGCTCGACCCAGACACCGCCGGACGGCTTGAGGCGTTCATGCGCGGCGGCGGACATCTGCTTCTCGGCGCACGCAGCGGGGTTAAAAACCCGGACAACGCCCTGCTGGAAAGCAAACCCCCCGGATCTCTGGCCGAGTTGCTGGGTGGCGCGGTGCAAGACGCTTACGCGCTGCTCGAGCGGGTCGAGGTGCATGGAAAACTCGGGGGGGGCGCGGCCCAAATCTGGGGCGAGTGGCTCGAGTCCCACGACCCAGAAACCGAAGTATTGCTGCGCTACCGCGACCCTGGCGGCTGGCTGGACGGGCGGGCGGCGATGCTGAGCCGCCCGGTGGGTGCGGGACGCATCACCCTGATGGGGTTCTGGCCCGACCCGACCCTGGCCGCTGCCGGGGTCACTTGGGCGCTCGAGCACTCCAGGGTCGTCCTGCCCGAGAAGCCGCCACCGGGGGTAGAACTCTGCCGTCGCCGCGCTGGGGGGCGCGAGATGCTGATTGCCATCAATCACGGTAAGCAGGCTTAGACCCTGAAGCTGCCTATTCCCATGCGTGACCTGCTCGGTGGAGCTGTGGCACGGAGGTGGAGCCTCGAGCCACTCGAGGTGAGGGTGCTGGTCGAGGACACCGAGTCTGTACAACCCTGAAAGATTCCAGAGGGTGTGATACAGATTCCGAAAATATCCGTATAGTTTCGGATATTTTCTGAGGCGGTCTGGCCCGATAGGCGGGCAGGCCCCACAGGGTGCCGTTCTGCCCAAGACAGTGCCGTTCAGACCAAGCGGCCCAGCCCGTGAGGCGAGCAGGCGGCGAGGCCCGGAATGTGCCGTTCTGCTCAAGACAGTGCTGTAGTTGGGCCAAGACAGACACGGAGCGAGTGGGAAAAACATACGGTTTCCGTGGAGTGGAGTATAGGCGGCGGGCAGGCCCCATAGGGTGCCGTTTTGCCCAAGACAGTGCTTTCCTCGGCTTTTGCGGACATATAAC
>Ga0123339_10001559_pt1 | contig 15880 bp, 13 predicted proteins | sample lystaG_FD_89956 | JGI IMG/M metagenome (GOLD analysis project Ga0123339, IMG submission 89956) | Glacier valley bacterial and archeal communities from Borup Fiord, Nunavut, Canada, to study Microbial Dark Matter (Phase II) -... | ecosystem: Environmental > Aquatic > Freshwater > Ice > Glacier ... | reverse complement strand
TTCCCACCAAATCCAAGGGCTTAGAGAGCCTGAGCACGGTGATGAACATGGTCTCGAGCTTTCGCCGCGCCGCGCCCACGCTGGGCATCGCGCTGTTTGTGGTCACCCAGTTCGACAGCCGCATCGGGCATCATAAAATGGCGCTCGAGTCCATCCGGGCCAGCCTGCCGCGCATCGCGCCGGTCTCGAGTCCGCTGATTTACCGCCCCAGCGTTTATGACCGCGCCCAGCTCGAGGGCATTCCGGTACCGCTGCTCGACCCCCGCGACGAGGCGGTTAAACGCTCCATAGAGGAAATCATGATTGTGGCGACTGAACTGCTCGAGCGACTGGGGGTGAACTATGGCACGCACGCCCCCGAATAAGCCCAACCCGTCAGCCACCAGCTTCGACGCGCTGCTGGGCGCACAGTTCGACAAGTTCACCGAGGTCTCGCCCAGCGAGATTCCGCTGTCGCAAATTCGCTTTGTCGAGCAGCCCCGCAAGCACTTCGACCCTACTGCGCTCGAGCGGCTCAGCAGTTCCATTCGTGAGCACGGGGTGCTGCAACCCGTGCTGGTGCGGCGTGAGGGGCTGGACTACCTGCTGATTGCGGGCGAACGCCGATGCAGAGCGGCCAAACTTGCCGGTCTGAGCGAGGTTCCGGCTCGAGTGCTGAGCGTGACCGAGGCTCAGGCGCGGACCATCGCCACCGTCGAGAACCTCAGCAGGGCCGACCTCAACCCGCTCGAGGAAACCGAAGCCGTGCTAAGCCTGCTCGAGAACCGCTACGGCGAGGACCGCACAAAGGTGCTGGAAAAGTTGCGAAAACGCCGCGACCTCGAGCGGGGCCGGGGTGGACATAACGTTATGTCCAGCGAGGACGCCGCCGAGTTGGACAGTTTTTTCTCCGTGCTAGGGCGCTTCGGGGCGGGTTCGTTTTTTGTGAATCGGGTTCCGCTGCTCAAAATGCCCGACTCGCTTAAGGCGGCGGTTCTGGGCGGCAGGCTCGAGTACACCAAAGCCTCGCTGCTGGCCAAAATTGCGGACGAAGAAAAACGCGATGTCCTGCTCGAGCGCGCCGTGCAAGAAGGGCTGAGCCTGTCGCAGATTCGGGCGCTGCTCCCCGACGCCAAGAGCGAACCCGGCGCACTCGAGCGCTTCCGGACCAATCTGGAAAAGCCACTTTCCAAGCTCGAGCCAAAACAGCGCAAACGGGCCGAAAAGCTGCTCGAAGAACTGCACGGTTTGCTCGAGGGGTGAAAAGATTCTGGTGTGGTAGGGGCGAATAGCATTCGCCCTTTTTGCCTGGGCCAAAGCTTTGGAACGAATGCTATTCACCCCTACAGAAAATAAAAATTTGACTTTCATCTTAAATCGAAAGCACCAAACCCTCCTGTGGCTCGAGCCTTAACGCCGTCAAATCCAGTGCTCGAGGTTCAGTCATGCGGGTCGAGAGGAGAAGGTTTGCCTTTTGAGCCATGCTCGAGAGGTCCAGTTCGAGCGCATCCCCCCCAAAGTTGAGCAGCACCAAAATCTCGTCACTGCGAGCGTACCCGAACACGTCTGGGTGCAGCTCGAGCGAATGATAAGACCCCACCATCAGCGCCTCGCTCGAGTTTCGCAAACTTGTAAGAGCGCGAAAGAAATTCAGGTCCGAGTGAGCATCAGCCTCCTGCGCGGCCACGTTGACCGTCTGAAAATCCGGGTTGACCGGAAGCCACGGCTCCGCGCTCGAGAAGCCCGCGTTCTGGCCCGCGTTCCACTGCATCGGGGTTCGCTCGGGGTCGCGGCCCGCGCTTTCCACATCCCCAGCGAAAGGGTCCCGAATTCGCTCTCGAGGGATGACGCCGTTCACCATGCCGATTTCGTCGCCGTAGTAAAAGGTGGGCGTGCCGCGCAGGGTGAGCAGCATCAGGGTAGCGGCTCGAGCGTTCTCGGCCCCGAAGCGCGACTTGAAGCGCGGCTGGTCGTGGTTGCCGAGCACATAGTTGGGCCAGCCCGCGCCGCACAGCGCGTCGTAGCGGTCCACCAAGCCCCGAATCACTCGAGCGCTCCACTCGGTGTAAGTGTCGAGCGTCTTGAGAATCAGCGAAAAGTTGAACGGCAGGTGGCATTCGTCGCCCGCACCGTAATAGGTAACCAGCGTCTCGAGCGGCGCAAAAATTTCGCCCACCATCATGCGCTCAAGGTATTCCTCGAGCACCGCCCGCATCTGGCGGATGTATTCGTGGGTGTCCGGCTGGTTCTGGGTATGAACGTGCAGCAGCTTGTTGAAGCTGATTTGTCCCTCGGCGTAGTCCGGGTTGGGCGGCTCGTCTCGCCACAGCTCGTCTTTGGCCAGCAGCCAGATGACGTCCACCCGGAAGCCGTCCACGCCCTTCTCGAGCCAGAAACGCATGGCCTCGAACATCGCGCCGCGCACTTCGGGGTTGCGCCAATTGAGGTCGGGCTGCTCCCTCAAAAACTGGTGAAAGTAATACTGCCCGGTGTGGGCATCCCACTCCCAGCCGCTGCCGCCGAACCAGGCCAGCCAGTTGTTGGGCGGACTGCCGTCGGGTTTTGCGTCCTGCCAGATGTACCAGTCGCGCTTGGGGTTGTCCCGGCTGCTGCGCGACTCGAGAAACCACGCGTTCTGGTCGCTCGAGTGGTTCGGCACCCAGTCGAGCAAGACCTTGAGGCCCAGCGCGTGCGCTTCCTCGAGCAGTTTGTCAAAATCCTGAATCGTGCCAAACATCGGCTCGATGCCGGTGTAATCGGCCACATCGTAGCCGAAGTCGGCCATTGGTGAAGGGTAAATCGGAGAAATCCAGATGGCCCCGATGCCCAGCGAGGCCAGGTAAGGCAATCTCAAGCGAATGCCGTTCAGGTCGCCCACGCCGTCACCGCTCGAGTCCTGAAAGCTGCGCGGATAGATTTGGTAGATGATGCCGCGCTGCCACCACAAGGTTTTTTGTGATGGAGTGTTTTGCTCGAGGGGTTGGGTCATGGGGTCAGTTTACTGCGGAGGGGAAGGCCCTCACCCTGCCGCTCATCGCGGCAGTCCCTCTCCCAGAACGGGAGAGGGAAAGATACCAAAACCCTCTCCACAATGTGGAGAGGGATAGGCCGAAGGCCGGGGTGAGGGCCTTCCAGGCAAGCCATTATCAACATGAATTCACCGCTTCATAGCTACTTATTCACAATCCAGGTCTCGAGCAGCTTCTGATACTCGCCACTGGATTTGAGGCGCTCGAGGGTCGCGTTCACCGCTCCAGCCAAATCGCTGTCTTTAGCGAACACTACCCCGTAATCCTCGGCCTGAACCACGCCCTTGAGTGCGCCGCCCGCTTGCTGGAACTGTCCGGGTTGGGCTTTCTCGAGGTAGCCCACGGTGGGTTGGTCGCCCAGCATGGCGTCAATGCGCCCGTTTTTCAGGTCGGCCAGGCCCTGCGCGAAATCGTTGTACGCCTTGATGGTCGCGCCCAGCTTCTTGAGCTTGTCGCCAGCCACGAACTCGCCGGTGGTCCCCTTTTGCACCCCAAAGGTTTTGCCCTTGAAGGTGTTCATCGGGTAGCTCACCTTTTTGGGGTTGCCCTTTTGCACGATGAACACCTGTGCGCTTTTGAAGTAAGGGTTGGAGAAACTCACCACCTTTTTACGCTCGTCGGTGATGGTGATGGCCGAGATGGCGATGTCCACCCGCCCGCTCGTCACCGTTCCCGGCATCAGCGCGTCGAAGCCCACGTTGGAAATTTTGAGCTTGACCCCTAAATCCCCAGCGATGGCCCGCGCGATGGCGATGTCGAAGCCGTCTATCACGTTGCCCTGTTTGAAGCTAAACGGTTGGAAGGTGGCGTCGGTGCCCAGCACCAGCTCACCTTTTTTCTTCACCTCGGCCACGCTCGAGGCCAGGGCCGAACCCAGCACAGCACTTCCCACCACCATCAGCGCGATTCCCAACTTCAGCATTCCGTTCATAAATCCTCCCTCGATACGTCCAGTAGCGTCTAGTATACGATTCTGTCGCCTGCTCGAGCGCGCCTTGTGCTAATTTAACGGGACACCATTTTTTCAGCTCGAGAGCGTGATGTTTGTACCAACCCATCGACCCCTTTATGCGACCCACTCCCGCTCATTTCAAACCATGAACGCGCTGCTCGAAGGCTTCAAAACCATCTTCACCCCGGAGCGCCTCGGGCTGCTGCTTCAGGGCACCCTGGTCACGCTCGAGGTCAGCGCGGTCTCGCTGTTGATTTCAGTGGTGCTGGGCACGCTGTCCGGCTGGGCGCGCTTCGCTCGAGTGCCCATTCTTTCACACCTCGCGCAGCTCCACGTCACCCTCACACGCGGCATTCCGCTGCTGATTCAGCTCAGCTTCGTGTACTTCGGCCTGCCCAAAATTGGCATCGTGCTCGATGCTTTTTTGTCCGGCGTGCTGGCGCTGGGCCTGTATTCCGCCGCCTACGTCTCGGAAATCGTGCGTGGGGGCCTGAACAGCGTGGACCTCGGTCAGCTCGAGGCCGCCCGCAGCCTGGGCCTGTCCGGGCCGCTGGCCATGCGCCATGTGGTGCTGCCGCAGGCGCTGGTAGCCATTTTGCCGCCGCTGGGCAACGAGTACATCTCACTCATTCTAGGCTCGAGCCTGGTGAGCGCGGTCACGCTCGAGGATTTGACCAGTGAGGGTCAGGCCATCATCTCCGTGACCTACAGCCAGTTCGAGGTGTACAGCGTGCTGGCGCTGGTCTACTTCGTCATCACCTACGCGCTGACCCTGGGTATTCGGGCGCTCGAGCGGCGCTATCTGCGCGGCAAACGGGTGGAGGTGGGAAGGCGGGTCATCTGACGCGAGACAATTCGGGCGAGTAAGGGCCAGCGCATTCACACTTCAGCTCATTTTTCAAGTACCACGGTACTTGGGATGAGTTCAGCTCACCGTGTATTGTCGAGATGAAAAGCTGTTCAGATAGTCCACTCTCGAGATTTCAGTTGAAGTTTTCCACCTCGAGGCTCTCCCGGTGACACTTATGATGAACTCCGACCATAGGCTTCGTGCGTTTGCTCTGGCTACCCTTTCCTCGCTGCTGCTGGTGGCCTGTCCGCATACCGACGTCACCGAAATTCCGTTCGATTCGGACCCTAGCATTCTGCGGGGAAGCTGGGGCGGAACGGTGATAGAGGTGTGCAACAAACCCTTTCAACTGCTCGACTGGAACACCCCGAGCGGAGAACTGCTGGCGGCGCGTCCCTATTTTCGCACTGCAAGCAGACAGGCGGGCGCAAAAATCTCGGTTTGGAACGCAAGCAGCGGAACCAAAAAGCTCGAGTGGGACGTGCCGTGGCCCACTGCTAAAAATGCGGAATTCATTCAAACGTTCCAGTTTGCTGCTTTTGAAAATCAGGTGGCCGCTTACGACACCCGGCGGGTTCTCCTGTTTGACCGCTCGAATGGGGCGGCGCTGGGAGACCTGAAGCCTCCAGCGGCGGATGGTAACACCCAAGACCTGAACGCGGTAACGCTGAGCACGAACCTTGAGCGTTATCTGCGAGTCATTGCTGACAAGGGTTACGCCTACAACAATCCAGGAGCCATTCGCGCCCAGGTGTTCGAGGTGGGGACTGGGCAGCGCATCTTTGACCTGGCCCTGGGCGAGCCGCTGATGGGGCTCGCTCTCAACTCCGACGGAAGCTGGGTAGCGGTCAGCTTGCCCAAAAAAGGGGTAACGGTTTACGAAGTCTCGAGCGGCAAGCCGCTTTACAACGTTTCCGCCAACTCGAGCGGCAATCTCAGCTTTTCGCCGGACTCTAAGCTTTTGAGCGTTCCCAAAGACGGGGGTTTTCAGGTGTGGAAGCTCGACAATGGCCAAGCGACCCCGGCACAGGAGGGCGTCCAGAACGCGGTGGGCAAGCTTTTAATTAGTGACGGGGGCTGTTCAGTGCAGCTCCCCAGCACGGATGGCACACCGGGTCAAAGACTAGACCTCGAGCCGCTGGAGAATGTTTCCATTACCCTCGAACTGAGTGCAAGCTACGTGAACAAGGACAGCTACACCGTGGCCGGAACCGCCCGATTCAAAAATACCACCTTCACCGTCTCGGGCAAGGTGAACGGCAAAACCAGCACCGAGTTTCTCAAACCTCAGCACGCACCCCCCCAACCCATCGTGGCCGAGTTGAATCTGCTCGAGAATGGGCAAAGCCGATACACCTTCAACCTTTACGGCAGCCCCTCGTATGCCCGGTATGGGTCAGCATACGGCGGTTTGAGCGCAGTGGCCTGGGACGACCGCCTGTTCAGCCTGGAACTCACCAAACCGTAGAGCTGAGCTTAAACTCGGACTCAGGCCAGCGCTGCGTAACCCGGCAAGGTCAGGAATTCCATCAGCGGCGTCTGGGTAGCAGTTTTCAGAAACAGCGGAGCGGCCTCGAGAAACCTGTCCCGACCCAATTTCTCGAGTTCCTCGTCCAACAAACCCGTCACCAGTTCGAGCGTGACCTTGCGTCCATCCTCGAGCTGAGAAGCGTGATGCAGCCACTGCCAGATTTGTGCCCGACTGATTTCGGCGGTGGCGGCGTCCTCCATCAGGTTGTTGATGGGCACCGCGCCGCTGCCGCGCAGCCACGCGGCCAGATACTGTACGCCCACGCTCAGATTCAGGCGAAGTCCGGCTTCGGTAATCGTTCCTTCGGGCCGCTCGAGCAAATCCTGCTGGCTGATGATGACCTCAAACTGCTTGCCGCTCTCGAGCTGGTTGGACCCCGGCATGATGCGGTCAAACACCTCGAGCGCTAACTGAACCATACCGGGGTGCGCCACCCAGGTTCCGTCGTGCCCGTCGGTGGCTTCGCGTTCCTTGTCGAGCCTGACTTGCTCGAATGCTCGAGCATTGGCCGCTTCGTCGTTCTTGACCGGAATAAAGGCGCTCATACCGCCGATAGCGTGTGCGCCGCGCTTGTGGCAGGTTTTGATGGCGAGCCTCGAGTACGAGCGCATCATGTGGGTCGCCATCGTGACTTTGGCGCGGTCCGGGAAGATGAAGTCCGCTCGAGTCCGCAGCTTCTTGATAGCGCTGAAAATGTAGTCCCAGCGCCCACAATTCAGGCCCACCAAGTGGTCTCGCAGCTCAAAGATAATCTCGTCCATCTCGAAGCTCGCCAGGATGGTTTCGATGAGCACCGTGGCCCGAATAGTGCCGATGGGAACCTCGAGATACTCCTCGGCAAAGCTGAACACCTCGTTCCACAGCCGTGCCTCGAGATGGCTTTCGAGCTTGGGGACGTAAAAGTAGGGGCCGGACCCGCGCTCGAGCAGGGCTTCAGCGTTGTGGAAAAAGTACAGGCCGAAGTCGAACAGCGAACCCGAGATGGGGTTTCCACCGAGCAAAACGTGTTTTTCGGGCAGGTGCCAGCCGCGTGGCCGCACCAGCAGCGTGGCCACGGTGTCGTTCAGTTTGTACTCGCGCCCCTCGGGGTTTTTGAAGCTGATGGTGCGGCGGATGGCGTCGCGCAAGTTGATTTGACCCTGCACACAGTTCTCCCACGACGGCGAGTTGGCGTCCTCGAAATCGGCCATGAACACCTTTGCGCCGCTGTTCAGCGCATTGATGACCATTTTGCGGTCCGTAGGTCCGGTGATTTCCACCCGGCGGTCCTGAAGGTCTGCGGGGGCCGGCTTCACCCGATAATCGCTCGAGCGAATGTCCGCTGTCTCAGGCAGGAAGTCGGGGAGTTCTCCAGCGTCCAGCCGCGCCTGACGCGCCTCACGGAAGGCCAGCAGCTCGAGTCTACGCGGTCCAAAGTTACGCTCGAGGGCCTCGAGAAAGGTCAGTGCCGCCGGGGTGAGGATTTCGGAAAATTCGCTCGAGGTGGGCGCGGTGATTTGCAGGGTCATATTGGGTATTCTAAAAGGTACAGGGCCTGGAACGGCAAATTTACTCGAGCGTGTCCATCCCCTCGAGCAACTGCGCCGCCACCGCAATCGCAATCACTTCCGGCGTTTTGCCGCGCACCCCTGAAACCCCAATAGGCGTGGTCACGCGCTCGAAGTCGGTAGCACTAAAGCCCGCAGACTTGAGCTGTTCCTTGAAGTGAATCCACTTCACGCTCGAGCCGATGAGGCCGATATACTTGAGGTCCGGGCGGCACAGGCACTGCTCCAAAATAGCCAAATCCTCGGCGTGGTCGTGCGTGAGGATGACGACGCTCGAGCTGGGTTTAAGTGAGCTGACGACCTGCTCTGGGTACTCGGGAAAGGGTTTTTGGATGACGGTTAGGGTGGCTCTCGAGTCAGCTTCGCTCGAGAGAGAGAGGGTGATTTCCCTCGAGTCCACCAGCAGAATCTCAATCGGGAGGGTGGAGAGGACTTTAGCCAGTGCTAGCCCGACGTGACCCGCTCCGAAGAGGGCAACCTGGGGTTTCGAGAAATTGAGCAGCTCGAGCGTCAAAGTGACCTCACCTCCGCAGCACTGCACACCGTACTGACCACTGTTTTTAAGGGTGAGCGGCACGGTCAGTAGTTCGGTTTTGGGTTTGCCGCGCTCGAGCATTTCCCGCGCTTTGACCACGCACATCTGCTCGAGGTTGCCGCCGCCCACGCTGCCCGAAAGGTCGCTCGGGGTGACGACCATCTTGGCCCCAACCGCTCGAGGGGCGTGTCCCCGTACCGCCACAATGCTGACCAGCACGCAGGAACTCGAGTCGGCCCTGACCTTGCTTACATGCTCGAGCCAGTCCATCAGTCCGCAGACACCGTTTGCTGCTCAACTTTGCGCTCGAGGGTTTTCAGGCGCTCGAGCGCGTTGAAAATCGCTTCCGGCGTGGCGGGAGAGGCCAGCAGCACGCCCTCAAAATTGGCTCGAGGGTAGAGGCTGGCCACCGCGTCGCGCAGGGCTTCGCGCACTGAAATGCCCAGCATCAGCGGCGGTTCGCCCACCGCTTTGGAGCTGTACACGACCTTGTTCTCGTCCGCTCGAGGCAGCAGACTCACATTGAACTGCTCGGGAACGTCGTACAGGGTGGGAATTTTGTAGGTGCTGGGCGCGAAGGTTCGCAGCCGCCCGGATTCGTCCCACACCAGCTCCTCCATCGTGAGCCAGCCCATGCCCTGAATGAAGCCGCCCTCCACCTGCCCCCGGTCAATGAACGGGTTGAGCGAATTGCCACAGTCGTGCAGAATATCGGCCTGCTCGAGCGTCCACATGCCGGTCAAGGTATCCACCTGCACCTCTGCGATGGCTGCGCCCCAGGCGAAGTAGCGAAACGGTACACCCTTTCCGGTGTTTTTATCGAAATAGATGTCCGGGGTGCGGTAAAACCCCGCGCTCGAGAGCTGAACACGCTGCATGTACGCGGCCTTCACCACCTGCGTGAAGCCGAACGCCTGTTCGCGGCCCAGCGCCGTGACCACCCCGTTTGCCACGCGCACGTCCTGGGCGTGAACCGACGGCTCGAACATTCCCGCCGCCACGGTTTTCAAGCGCTCGAGCAGGGTCTCGCAAGCATCCTTGACTGCCGCGCCGTTGAGGTCGGCCCCGCTCGAGGCCGCTGTGGCGCTGGTGTTGGGCACCTTGTCGGTGCGGGTGGGCATGATGCGAACGGTCTCGAGCGGCACGCCCAGGGTGTAGGCCGCAATCTGGAGCATCTTAGTGTGTAGGCCCTGGCCCATCTCGGTGCCGCCGTGGTTGACCTGCACGCTGCCGTCCTGAAAAATGAGGACCAGAGCGCCCGCCTGATTGAACTGGGTGGCAGTGAAGCTGATGCCGAACTTCACCGGGGTGAGGGCCAGGCCGCGCCGCAAGTACGGGTGCGTGGCGTTGAAATGTTCCACCTCGAGCCTGCGCCGCTCGAACTCCCCGGTCTCGAGCAACTCGCTCCAGATGCGCTGCACCCGCACCTCTTCGATGGGCTGACCGTAGTGGGTGGTTCTGCGCTCGAGGGCATCGTCTGACCCATCGTTCGAGTAGAAGTTGAGCACCCGAACCGCTTCTGGGCGCAGATTTAAGGCTCGAGCCACCCGGTCCACAATCTCCTCGATGGCCACCATCCCCTGCGGACCTCCGAAGCCCCGAAAGGCCGTATGGGACGTAACGTGCGTCTTACACACCCGCCCGGTCACTTCCATGTTCGGGATGTAGTAGCAGTTGTCCGAGTGGAACAGGGCGCGGTAGAGAATGGCCTCAGACAGGTCCAGACTCCAGCCGCCGTCCGAGTACAGCTCGAGCTTGAGGGCCTCGAGCAGACCCGTGCTCGAGAAACCCACCGTGTAGCGCACCTGAAACGGGTGGCGCTTGCCAGTGAGCCGCATGTCCAGGTGCCTCGAGAGCCGACAGCGCACCGGACGCCCGGTAAGCAGCGCGCCCAGCGCCGCCACCGCCGCGTAAGGGTTGGCTTGGGTCTCCTTGCCACCGAAACCGCCGCCCATCCGCAGGCTCTGCACCGTGACCTGGCTAAACGGCACGCCGAGCACCTCGGCCACAATCATCTGGGTCTCGCTGGGGTGCTGGGTGCTCGAGTTGACGACCATCTGCCCGCTTTCGTCGAGGTGCGCCTGGGCCGCGTGGGTCTCGAGGTAGAAGTGGTCCTGTCCACCAATATCTAGCCCACCGGAAAGAACGTGCTTGGAACGCTCGAGCGCGAGTTCAGCGTCTCCTCTGCTCATCCTGGCGGTCTCGGTGTGAAAGCTGCTGTGCTCGAGGGCTTGTGTGATGCCTAAAATCGGTTCGAGGACCTCATATTCCACCTTCACCAAATCGCACGCCGCTCGAGCGAGGTCCTCGGACTCGGCCACCACCCAACAAATGGGTTGCGAGTGGTAGAGCACCAGGTCGGGAAACAGCGGCTCGTCGTGGCGCACCGGACCCACGTTGTTATGGCCGGGCACGTCTCGAGCGGTTAAAACCCTGTGTACTCCCTCGGCCTCCTCGGCTCGAGCGGTGTCCAGTTTCAAAACTCGAGCGTGCGCGTGCGGAGACAGCGTCGGCCAGCAGTGCAGCAAGCCCTTGTGGTCGGACAAATCTCCGGTGTACTGAGCCGCCCCGCTGACGTGCAGTGCGGCACTTTCGTGCGGATGGGAGCGGTGGACGGGCATACCGAATTATAGCGTTTGGAGAAGGGAAAGACGACCCGATGTCTGCAAAAAGTGCCGCTCGAGCAGGTTCACCCTCCTCAAGCGGCACTCCCTGGAAGCCTAAAAATGCGGTGGCGGCACAAATTCGCCCTCGAGCGTGCGGTGATACACTGTGCTTCAGGAGGGACCATGACCCTTGCTTACAATCCGGTTCTCGAAGCCCAGCCCGACCCCGTGCCGCTGCACCTGCACCGCCTGACCGTGGAGCAATACCACCGGATGATTGGAGCCGGAATTTTGCACAGCGGCGACCCTGTTGAGCTGCTCGAGGGATGGCTGGTTGAAAAGGCGAGCAGGAGTCCAGCCCACAGCGTCTGCACAGGACTGATTCGCCGGGAACTCGAGGGATGCTTACCTGTGGGCTGGTATGTGAATTCTAAGGAACCCATCACCACCTTAGACAGCGAGCCGGAGCCGGATTTGGCGGTCATCATGGGTAATCCACGCGATTACTTGACGCATCACCCATTTCCCGAGCAGCTTGGATTGGTGGTAGAAGTATCGGATTCCTCTCTGAAGCACGACCAAACCCTGAAAAAGCGGCTTTACGCTCGAGCGAACGTTCCGGTGTACTGGATTGCCAACCTACTCGAGATGCAAATCGAGGTGTACAGCGAAGCCCAAGCTACGCTCGAGTCGCCGGATTACGCGACTGTGCAGATTTACCGGGCAGGCGAGCAGATTCCCTTCGTGCTCGAGGGCCAGACTCACCTATTACGCGTGAGCGAACTGCTTCCGTGAACTTCAAACCAAACTGAGCATTTCCGACTTCTCCAGAAAGAACTTCTCGAGCAGGTTCACCACCATCCTCGAGCGGTACTCCTTGGAGGCCCGAAAGTCAGAGAGCGGGGTAAACTCGGCCTCGAGCACGCGCTTTGCGCCCTCGAGTGTGTTCCTGTTCCAGAGTTTGCCCTCGAGAAAACCTTCGGTTTGCCGCGCTCGAGCCGGAACCGCCGCCACGCCGCCGTAGGCCAGCCGCGCTTTGACAACCCCGCCCTCAGCGTCGAGTTGGAGCGCGAACGCGCCCAGCACGCTCGAGATGTCGTCGTGGCCACGTTTAGCAACTTTATACGCCGCTTGATGGCTCCAGTTTTGGCGCGGCAACACGATTTTTTCGATGATTTCCCCGCGCTCGAGGGCGGTTTTTCGGTAGCTCAGGAAGTAATCGGAGAGCGCGACAGTTCGACGCTCGAGGCCCGAGTTTCCCGCTCGAGCCAGCACCATCCTCGCCTCGAGCGCCAGCAACACCACGTTCGCGTCCCCGATGGGCGAGGCGCTGCCCAAGTTGCCGCCCAGCGTGGCCCGGTTGCGAATCTGGCGCGAGGCAAACCAGGGCCACAGCTCGCCCAAGAGCGGAAACTGGTTCTCCAGTTCGGTCTCGAGCCGGGACAGTGAAACCCCCGCCCCCACCTCCACCCGGTCCTCGAGCACGTTCACCTCGAGCAGCTCTGGCACGGCCTCCAGTGAAATCAAAACCCCTAAATCCTTGAAAGCGGTGGTCCACTCGAGCGCCAAATCGGTTCCTCCGGCGATAAAGCGGGCCTCAGGGTGCTTCTCGAGCACGTTCAGAGCAGCCTCGAGCGTGACTGGGCGGATGAACTGGGCCGACTCGAGCGCTTTTTTCTCCACACTCGAGTGCTCGAGCCGACTGAGGAAAACGTCGTCCGGTTGGGGCTGCTCGAGCGCGTGCAGCGCTTCACGGATGGGCCTGTACCCGGTGCAGCGGCACAGGTTGCCCACCAGAGCGTCCTCCTGGGCCTCCACGCGGCCAGGGCGGTAATACTCGGCGAACAGGCTCATGGCAAAGCCGGGGGTGCAGTACCCACACTGACTGCCGCCGCGTCCGCCCAGCTCGAGCTGAACCGGGTGCTGGGCCTGCGGCTTACCTATACCCTCGGCGGTCCACAGCTCGAGTCCGTGCGCCATCGGGAGCAGCATCAGGCAGGAGTTGACCGCGCTGTACTGAGGCTTGCCCTGGGAATTCGGCTCGAGCACTACCACCGTGCAGGCCCCGCAATCGCCCTCGGCACAGCCCTCTTTGGTGCCGCACAGGCCTTCCTGGCGCAGGTAGTTCAGGACCGTGAGGTTGGGGTTGACCGTCTCGAGCCGCTTGGATTTGCCGTTGACCGAAAACTCGAGCGTGGCGCTGCTTTGCATTGTAAAAGTGTACTCGAGCGGTGCGCCCCACGCAGTAGCCCACAATCCTGAGTCATGAGGGTCGAAAACACCCTGTCGGTCCGCTCGAGCCGGTAAAATCAAAGCATGACACTTCCGCGCAATACCCGGCAACGCGAAGAAATTTTGCGGGTGTTTTCCGAAGCCAAAGGGCCGCTGAGCGTTTCTGAGGTGCTCGAGCGGGCTGCGCTTCGGGTTCCGGGCCTGGGCATCGCCACGGTGTACCGCAATCTCAAACTGCTCCAAGACGGTGGGCAGCTCGAGAGCGTGGTTCTGCCCAGTGGTGAAACCCGCTTTGAGCGCGTGGGATTGGGACATCATCACCATTTTCAGTGCCTGAACTGCGACGAGGTGGTAGACCTGGATTTTTGTCCGCTGCAACTGCCCGTGGGGACCACCCTGCCCGGTGGCTACGCCGTCGAGGGTCACGAAATCACCTTTTTCGGGCGCTGCCCCAACTGCCTGGAAACCCGCGTAGACTCGAGACCCGCGTAGACTCGAGACCCGCGCGGGCACGGCTTCAGCGTCTACACCACAGCCCCAACTCGAGCCGGACTCAGCTCGAATTCAGCGCTGGGAGCGCACACTCGAGGGGAGATTTTGTTATGATTTCCAGCGACCCTGCCACCGAATCCTCCGAAACCCCTAATCAGGTCACGCAAAACATTGAGACCATCCGCAAGCTGAGCGAGGAGCGCCAGAAGCAACACAGCAGTCTGCATCGTCCCATCGAGCGAATCTTCGATTTTATCGCCCGTCCCACCACGCTCTACGTTTTGCTTTTCACCGTGACCCTGTGGATACTCTCGAGCCTGCTCGAGGGAGCGTTGATACACAAAAGTTTCGACGCGCCGCCTTTTTACGCGCTCCAGGGCCTGCTCACTGGCCTGAGCTTGTTCACCACCGTCATCGTGCTCATCGTGCAGTCGCGTCAAGGCAGGCGGGCCGAGCAGCGGGCCGAACTCGAGTTTCAGGTCAATCTGCTGGCCGAGCAGAAAATTGCCAAACTGATTGCGCTGCTCGAAGAACAGCGCCGCGACAGCCCTTTTCTGAGGGACCGCGAAGATGCCGAGGCCATTCAGATGCAGCAAGGAGCCGACCCACAGAGCATTCTGAGCGCGCTCGAGGAGATTTCGGAAGAGCTTTCTAACAAAGGTTGACGCTCGAGCGGATGAACGAGAAAAACCCCGCCTCGAGAGCAGGGTTGGGCGAGGGGTGAAAGCGGGGTAGCTGCCTGCCGCTGGACTCGAGGGTTCAGGCGCGTTTCGAGCGCGGCTCTACCCGGCTCACCAGCCCCAGGAACCCGGCTCACCCTTGAACGGCCCCACGATGTCCTGAGTCACCCAGCCGCCGTAAAAGTGGCCCGGTTGCGGGGTAACGAGTTCGCCGTCCACGTAGCAAGCGTCCATCGGGTGCGCGTAAAAGGCCAGATAGTCCTTGATGGGAGCAAAGGCGGGCGTGGGGTCGGGGTAGAACCAGGCCACGTCTTTGGCGGACTTGTCGCCCACCTTGAGGCTGAAATACCTGGCGCTGCCCTTCCATTCGCAGGCCGAGGTGTTGCTCGAGTGACCCAGCACGCCTTTTTTCACGTCCTCGAGCGGAATGTAGTACACCGGGGGATGTGAGGTCTCGAGCACCCGGTAGGCGCGGTGGGTGTCCGCGATGCGGACGCCGCCGAACTCGATGACGATATGCTTGCTGACACTTTCCAGGCGGGGCGGACGCGGATAGTCCCACACGCTTTCCTGGCCCGGTTTGGGCACGATGGGTTTGGGTTTGAACATGGCCTTACTATGGCAGCTCGAGAGTGTTCACGCCGTGCTCGAGGTGACGATGCAGACTCGAGCGTTTGTTACGAGTTGGCTTCAAGGACATTCGACAATCATGCTCGAGGGTAATAACGTTCGCACCAAAGCAGCTTTTTCGGGTTTACTCGGGTGAATGAAGAAGTGGACATAACGTTATATCCACTTCTTGAAACCTCCCGCTCGAGCCATTTTCGAGCTTTCACCTTCAGACTTTGACGGTGGGCAGTGACACCCGAAACTGAGCACCCGCGCCCTGTACGTTGCGGGCCTCTACCCGACCCCCCATCAGCTCGAGCAGGGTTTTGACAATCGCCAGCCCCAGCCCCGAGCCGCCGCCTTCGCGGCTTCGTTCCTCACGCTCACGGTAAAAGCGGTCAAAGATGCGCGGCAGGTTTTCCGGCGCGATGCCGGGACCCGAATCACTGAGGCTCAGCGTCACCTCGCTGCCCTTTGTTGTGACCTCGAGCCGCGCCCAGCCGCCCTCCGGGGTGTAGCGCAGCGCGTTCTCGAGCAGGTTGCACACCACCTGGGACAGCCGCTGTGGGTCAGCCTGCACCCACACCGGGCTTGATTTGGGGTACTCGAGCCGAATGCGCTTCTCAAAAAAGCGGGCTGCGAAGTCGTCCAGGTCGCGCTCGAGCGTGCTGAGCAACTCCAGGCGCACCGGGCGCACCGAGAGCCGTCCGGCGTCGGCCAGCGATAAGGTACGCAGGTCCTCGACCAAGCGGGTGAGCAGTTGCGTCTGGGTGGAGAGCTTGGACACCTCCTCGAGTGTGAGTGGCAGAACTCCGTCCTCGAGCGCGTCGCTTTCGGG
>Ga0123339_10001558_pt1 | contig 15883 bp, 18 predicted proteins | sample lystaG_FD_89956 | JGI IMG/M metagenome (GOLD analysis project Ga0123339, IMG submission 89956) | Glacier valley bacterial and archeal communities from Borup Fiord, Nunavut, Canada, to study Microbial Dark Matter (Phase II) -... | ecosystem: Environmental > Aquatic > Freshwater > Ice > Glacier ... | reverse complement strand
CGCTAAGTCCCTTAAAGGAGGAGACACAATGGCAAAGAAGAAGTTCGAGCGTACTAAGCCGCACGTAAATATCGGTACGATCGGTCACGTTGACCATGGTAAGACTACCCTTACCGCAGCAATCACCAAGCGTCAGGCTGAAAAGGGATTAGCAGACGCAACCCCCTTCGATCAAATCGATAAGGCACCTGAAGAGCGCGAGCGCGGTATCACCATCTCAATCGCTCATGTCGAGTATGAGACAGAGACCCGTCACTACGCACACGTCGACTGCCCGGGCCACGCCGACTATGTCAAGAACATGATCACCGGTGCCGCCCAGATGGACGGTGCGATTCTCGTAATCGCAGCGACAGACGGTCCTATGGCCCAGACTCGCGAGCATATCCTCCTCGCTCGTCAGGTCGGCGTACCTTACATCGTCGTATTCTTGAACAAGTGCGACATGGTCGACGACGAAGAGCTCATCGAGCTCGTCGAGATGGAAGTCCGCGAGCTCCTCAGCCTCAATGAGTTCCCCGGTGACGACACCCCGATCATTCGCGGTTCCGCACTCAAGGCACTCGAAGGCGAGCCTGAGTGGGAGACGAAGATCGACGATCTCCTCGACGCAGTAGACACCTTCATTCCGCTACCTGTTCGTGACATCGAGAAGCCTTTCTTGATGGCTATCGAAGACGTATTCACCATCACCGGACGCGGTACCGTTGCAACCGGTCGTGTCGAGCGCGGCGTCGTCTCAGTCGGAGACGAAGTCGAAATCGTCGGAATCATGGACACGCAGAAGACCATCGTCACCGGTGTCGAAATGTTCCGCAAGCTTCTCGATCGCGCAGAGGCCGGAGACAACGTGGGTGTTCTTCTCCGCGGCACCAAGCGTGAGGACATCGAGCGTGGGCAGATCCTTTGCAAGCCGGGTTCGGTTACTCCCCACAAGGAGTTCGAGGGCCAGGTTTACGTATTGACAAAGGAAGAAGGCGGACGTCACACTCCGTTCTTCGACGGATATCGTCCTCAGTTCTACTTCCGTACAACTGACATCACCGGTATCGCCCACCTTCCCGAGGGAACCGAAATGGTTATGCCTGGTGACAACGTCGTCGTTCGCGGCGAGCTCATCCACCCCATCGCCATGGAAGACGGTCTCAGGTTCGCTATCCGTGAAGGCGGCCGCACCGTCGGTTCAGGCCGAGTAACGAAGATCATCAAATAGTAACCTAAGTACACTTGATTTATTGGGGTCCGGTCACTTCAATCTTGGCCGGACCCCCTTTTGCCAATCCAAGCAGTTTGACAGTGCATGATTTTAAGGCTAATCTAGCCTTCCGCGTTAAAATGAGCACACGGTGAATTTTACGCGGTCCTTTAGGAGGACCAATGAGAACTTTGGTGACACTCGCTTGCACGGATTGCAAGCGTAGAAATTACACCACTAAGAAGAACAAGCAGAACAATCCTGAGCGCATCGAGTTCAAGAAGTACTGCAAGTGGTGTCAGGGTCATACGGTACATAAAGAGACCCGCTAACTCGAAAAGAGTCACAGGCCAGTAGCTCCAATTGGTAGAGCGCCGGTCTCCAAAACCGGATGCTGGGGGTTCGAGTCCCTCCTGGCCTGCCATCCTTTCGATGTATAATCTTCGAAAGGATTGTCCCGTATTAAGCGTTCTTTATTCGATCGGAAGTATCATGGCAAAAAGTGCAGCGGTTGCAACAGCACCTGCAAAAAAAGGTAATGCGAAAAACACAGGCAAGAATCCTCAACCGGGTATCGGCGCTCGTTTCGTAGCCTATCTTAAAGGTGTGCGCACGGAACTCAAGAGGGTCATATGGCCTTCGCGTGAAGAGGTCGTCAACTCGAGCATCGTTGTAGTGGTTACCTTGGTATTTTTTGCGGCATTTGCATTCCTAGTGGACTTTGTGGCCTCCAACGCCATTTTGGGTCTGCGCGGTATAGTAGGGTAATTTAAATGAAAAAGTGGTACGTAGTACATACTTATTCAGGGTATGAAAAGAAAGTCAAAGCCGGCCTCGAGCATCGCATCGAGAGTCTCGGCATGTCCGATAAGATCTTCAAAGTCGAGATTCCGACCGAGCAGGTCGTCAATAAAGACGACGGTAAACTCGTCGAGAAGAACCTCTACCCCGGTTACATCCTTGTGCAGATGGAGTTCGATGAGAGCTCTTGGTACGTGGTTCGCAACACGGACGGGGTAACTGGATTCGTCGGCTCGCGCCATAAACCGACCCCGCTTACTCGAGATGAGTACTATCGCATGGTCGGTCACTCGAAGAAGACCGAACCTGTCGTCGTCACGAGTTTTGCAGCCGGTGAAATGGTCCGCATCAAGCAGGGGCCGTTCGCCGATTACAATGCGCGAATCCAAGAAGTCAATGTCGACAAGGGCACACTGCGTTGCACCGTCACACTCTTCGGTCGTGAAACCCCCGTCGAGTTCGAGTTCAACGACGTGGAGCTTGTGTATTCTTAATTTGGTAAACGCCGGCGCAAAAGCCGTGTCATGCGGAGCTTCTCTTGTGCGCTGTACGTATAGAAAAGTAACCGGCCTTTCAGGCCCTTTGGTAGTAAGGATAGAGTAATGGCTAAGAAACAAGTAGGTTTCGTCAAGCTGCAAATTCCTGGAGCGCAAGCAAACCCAGCTCCTCCAGTCGGACCTGCACTCGGTGCGCAACAGGTTAACATCATGCAGTTCTGTCAGGCGTTCAACGCAGAGACGGCAGATCGTCCCGGCATGATCCTCCCAGTAGAGATCACCGTCTACGAGGACCGTTCGTACACGTTCATCATCAAGACCCCGCCGGCGGCCGTTCTTCTTCGCCTCGCCGCGGGTGTTGAAAAAGGTTCGGGAGAGCCGAACAAGACGAAGGTCGCAACCGTGACTTCCGCTCAGGTTCGCGAAATCGCCGAAACGAAGATGCCCGACCTCAATGCAAACGACATTGATGCTGCAATGAGCATCATCGCCGGCACCGCGCGCTCGATGGGCTTCCTGATCGAGGGCTGATTCAAGATAACAACCCCGTCTATCCGTGGCGCGTTCGATCAAGCAGCGGATCGATGGGGTGTTTGACTTAGAAGTGTGATGAATTCGCATCACACGTGGGAGGGCCGTTAAAAAGCCCGTCTAACCACTTGGAGGTTTTTATGACTAAAGTAGGCAAGAAATACGCTGCAGGTGCAGCAAAGATCGAGGCAGACAAGCTGTACGCCCCGCTCGAGGCGGTAACTATCGTCAAAGCGAACGCCACATCGAAATTCGATGAGACCATCGAAGTGCACTTCCGCCTGGCCATCGATACCCGTCAAGCAGACCAACAACTTCGCGGATCGATTTCGTTGCCGAACGGCAGCGGTAAAGTAGTCCGTGTCGCCGTCTTCGCTGAAGGCGATAAAGCGCGTGAAGCCGAGGCCGCCGGTGCAGATATCGTCGGTTCCGATGAACTCGTTACAAAGATCCAAGGTGGCTTTTTCGATTTTGACGCCGCCGTCGCAACTCCCGACATGATGGCTAAGGTCGGTCGTCTGGGCAAGCTGCTCGGCCCCCGCAACCTCATGCCGAACCCGAAACTCGGAACCGTGACTCCCGATGTCGCTCGAATCGTCGGAGAACTTAAGTCAGGGCGTGTGGAGTATCGTGCCGATAAGTTCGGTATCTGCCACATCATCGTCGGTAAAGCATCGTTTAGCGTCGAGGATTTGGCTGCGAACTACTCAGCTCTTCTCAATGAGATCTTGCGCGTGAAGCCTGCTTCCGCAAAGGGTAAATATGTGAAGTCGATCACCTTGACGTCGACGATGGGCCCCGGCGTCCGTGTGGATTCCACGATCGTTCGCGGTATCCTCGACTAGGAGATTTCCTTTCGAGTTTTATCGGCTTTTTGTCGGCAACGGGCAAATGAGCTATAATAATCGTTGCTTGAAAAATAAATACGTGTGCTTGCTGCCAGAGACAGTCGGTGCTTTTAAAAAAAGCTTAAACGAAACCAGAGAATGCGTTTCGGCCTGCCGAGGTAATCGCCGGTAATTATATTACCGAACACATTTCGAATTCGAACTGTAGCGACCCTCTTGCCCCTCATGGCACGAGGGTCGTTTTCATTTCTTTTATGATGGGCGGCTCGCTGCAACTACTGCAGGCAGCTGACCATACGTAAAAGAAGGGAGGTTATTTTATGACTACCAAGAACAAGAAAGACGTGCTTGAGGAGATTAAGACTCGTTTCAGCGAGTCCGACTCCGTCATCCTGGTCGACTATCGCGGACTCTCGGTCAAGCTCGTGTCCGAGCTTCGCAAGAATCTTCGTGATGCCGACTGCTCGATGACCGTCTACAAGAACACGTTGACCGAGCTTGCGATTCGCGAACTGGCTCTTCCTTCTCTGGATGAATACCTCGCAGGCCCGACGGCTTTCGTCTTCATTTCAGGCGATCCCGTCGCTCCCGCCAAGGTCCTTTCGACGTTCGCCGAGAAGAACAAGGCACTTGAGATCAAGGGAGCCCTTGTCGGAAATTCAGTTCTCGGCAATGAGAGGGTAGAAGCGCTCGCAAAGCTTCCTTCACGCGAGGAGCTTCTTGCAAAACTTCTCGGAACGCTCCAGAATCCGATGCGCGGTTTCGTTACCGTCGCCGCCGGACCGGCACGTGGTCTCGTCACCGCCCTCAAGGCGGTTGCGGATCAAAAAGATGCTGCGTAATCGTGTTTTCGCAGCTTAGCGCTGCGGAGAAATGTGTGCTGTCCGCATAACGGTGAGCGCACGCAGATGAACGGCGATATCCTCAATCGAGACGGAATCGCCACAAACATACAGGTATTGATGACCGTACAAAACGGTCACCGACGAAAAGGAGAAAGATTATGGCTGTAAGCCGCGAAGAAATCGTAGAGGCTCTCAAAGAGATGCCGGCACTCGAGCTCTCAGAGCTCGTCAAGGAACTTGAAGAGGTATTCGGAGTATCTGCAGCTGCGCCCATGATGATGGCAGCAGCCGGCGGAGCAGGCGCCGCAGAGGCCGAAGAAGAGAAGGATAGCTTCGATGTAGTCCTCGAGGGCTATGGCGACAACAAGATCGCCGTCATCAAGGTCGTTCGTGAGCTGACCGGTCTCGGTCTCAAAGAGGCCAAGGATCTCGTCGAGGCTGCTCCTAAGGCTGTTCTCGAAGGTGCCGCGAAGGACAAGGCTGAAGAGGCAAAGACCAAGCTCGAAACTGCAGGCGCTGCCGCTAGCCTTAAATAATTCTCCGGAATTATTCCTAACCTCTTTTGCGTCATCGCCGATAAGTGATCGATGCAAATGAAACTCACACGCATTATGACCGGCTCTTTTGAGCCGGTCATTTTGATTTTCGAGGTAAAACAGTTAGAATTAAGATTCGTTTTACTGTTTTGTAAAACATTCCTCGTTCAATTTTATGCTGACATACTCGGACGCATTATATTTCAGCTTGGATTCTATGTTTAGCGGTGAGAACCGACGGAATCATCAGACCGCAAGAGCGGAGGCATGTGTTGATAGAGCTCAAGAACGTCAATAAGAAATTCGGCGACCACCACGTTCTCAAGGATATAAACCTCGAGGTCAAAACCGGTCAAAAACTTGTCATCATAGGGCCTTCCGGTTCAGGGAAATCCACGATGATCCGCTGCATGAACATGCTCGAGAAGCCGACTTCGGGGCAGGTCTTCGTCGACGGAGTCGAGCTCACCGCGCGCAAGGCACCCATTGCAGCGGTCAGGCAGTCGGTCGCCATGGTGTTTCAGCAGTTCAACCTGTACCCGCACAAAACGGTGCTTGAAAATCTGACGCTCGCTCCCGTCGTCGTCCAAGGGGTGTCGAAGGAAGAAGCTGAGGATTCCGGTATGGCCTACTTGGATCGGGTCGGCTTGCGCGAGAAGTACAATGCGTATCCCAACCAGCTTTCCGGCGGACAGCAACAACGTGTCGCCATCGCGCGCGCTCTCAACATGCATCCCAAGGTCCTGCTGTTCGATGAGCCGACTTCGGCGCTCGACCCGGAGATGATCCAAGAGGTCCTCGATGTCATCATCGGATTGGCCGAAGAGGGCATCACGATGGTTGTCGTCACCCATGAGATGGGATTTGCGAAAGTCGCCGCCGACAGGGTCGTCTTCGTCGACGAGGGACGGATTATCGAAGACGGTACGCCGGCACACTTCTTTGAGAACGCACAGAACGATCGTACAAAATTGTTCCTAAGCAAAATACTTCGATAAGTGACGCCGCGCATGAACGTCATGCGCTGTGAATAGGAGTTGCGTGTAAGCGAAATGCATACACGGTACGGTCAGGGGAGCCTCGGTTCGATATCGAGGGGATTGAAGCAAGAAGGAGGAATCATGAAGAAGAAAATGCATGTTCTGGTCATTGCGTTCGCACTTGTTTTGAGTGTAACCGCTTTGGTGGGGTGCGGTGCCAAGAAGGCGACGACCACCGGCGCGAACGGCGTCTCATCCGACATCCAAAAGATCAAAGATGCCGGTGTACTCAAGGTCGGCGTGAAAGTCGATGTGCCGAACTTCGGTTACAAGGATCCCAAGACCAACAAGATCGACGGATTCGAAATCGATTTGGCACGCCAACTCGCAAAGCGGATCCTCGGCGATGAGAGCAAGATCCAGCTCGAACCCGTTACCGCGAAAACACGTGGTCCGCTTCTCGACAACGGTCAGCTCGACGTCGTGATCGCGACCTTCACGATCAAGCCCGAGCGCTTGCTGCAGTGGAACTTCTCGGATAGTTACTACACCGATCAGGTGGGTATCCTCGTGAAGAAAGACTCCGGGATCACCGGGCTCAAGGACCTCGACGGCAAGAAGGTCGGTGTTGCTCAAGGCGCGACCACGAAGGACGCTATCGAGGCTGAGATCGCGGCACAGAAGCTTTCCATCAAGCCGAACTATCTCGAGTTCGCCACCTATCCTGAAATCAATGCGGCTCTCGAGTCGGGACGAATCGATGCTTTCTCGGTCGACAAGTCGATCTTGACCGGGTATCTGAGCTCCGACAAGGTTATCCTCGCGGAAGGTTTTGCACCGCAACAGTACGGAATCGCAACCAAAAAGGGCAATGACGGAATCACCAAAGAGTGCAACACCATGCTGAAAGAAATGACGGCGAACGGTGAAATGACAACTCTTTTGAAGAAGTGGAATCTTAAGTAACGATGGGCCCTTTCAGTCTCCAAAAATGGCAAGCCTCGCTTTCCAATTTCCCTATGCTTCTCGAGGGCTTGGGAGTCACGTTGATAGTGGCCGCCACCGGTCTCGCACTTGCGATGATCATCGGTGTCGTCTTCGGCGTCCTCTCAAGCTCTCATTGGAAAGTCGCGCGTTTTTTCGCTCGCGTCTATGTGGAGTTTTTCCAGAACACACCTTTGCTCATCCAGGTGTTCTTGCTCTACAATGCATTGCCGCTGATCGCGCCCAAGGCCGTCATTCCGGTGACTGTCGTCGGAGTCATGGGAGTGGGTTTTTACCATGGCGCCTACATAGCCGAAGTCGTCCGCGCAGGAATCCAATCGATTCATCAAGGTCAGATCGAGGCGGCGTTGTCGCAGGGTTTTTCCTATATCCAAGCCATGCGCCATGTCATCATTCCGCAGGCGCTTCGTGTCGTATTGCCGCCGCTGACGAACCAAGCGGTCGTATTGATCAAGAACACTTCGATATTGGCCGTCATCGCAGGCGGAGATCTGATGTATCGCGGAGATTCATACGCCGGTAGCGTCGGTAACTACGGTCCGACCTATGTCGTCGTCGGCCTGCTGTACTTCGCTCTCTGCTATCCTCTCGCGGTGTTGACAAAGAAACTCGAAGATAGGTCGGAGGTGCACGGGAATGCTTGATTGGATGGGTTCGGATGTCATCACCATGCTCAAAGACCCCGTCATCTACGAGGCGCTCGGTCGCGGATTGCAACTGACGCTCATTATCGCGCTGGTCACGATCGTGCTGAGTTTTATCTTCGGTACGCTTCTCGGTATAGCGCGATTCTCGAAGATTCCCGTTCTGAGCCAGGCTGCGACGGCCTATATCGAGTTCGTCCGTAACATCCCGTTGTTGCTTATCCTGCTCTTCTGTTATTTCGTCGGAGGTCTGCAATCAAGGGATGCGGCGATCGTCGGGTTGACCGTATTCACCTCTTCGCTTCTTGCCGAAGTGGTTCGTGGCGGTCTGAATTCGATCGGCACGGGGCAGTGGGAGGCGGCGCGTTCCCAAGGTTTCAACTATGTTCAAATTCTGCGTTATGTCGTTTTGCCGCAGGCCGTCGTCAAGATGATCCCGCCGATCGTCTCCCAATTCGTCACCGTCATCAAAGACTCTTCATTCGCCATGACCATCGGCGCGTTCGAATTGATGTATGAGGGTGTCATCCTCACGGGTCAGTATTGGAAAGCGACGCAAGTCATCACCATCTATATCTTGATTGCCCTCATCTACTTCGTCATCAACTTCACCCTATCGCTACTATCTCGTAAGCTACAGGGCAAGCTGTCTCTGGGACGAGGTACTATCGGGCAATAGTTATCCAACAAGCACCACCTGACTATTGATCGGCAGCAAACCTCGGTTTGTCTGCCGATTTTTCTATGTCGGTTCATTTTGTGAAGTTACCTTGCCAACGGGGCAAGTTATACTTAGAGAGAAACAGGAAGAGGAAGGTGTTTATCATGTCGACGAATCACATCGGTCAAAAGTTGACTACCCTGCGAACTGCGCATCGGATGTCGGTGGAGGAACTCGCCGAACGTAGCGGATGCAGCGTGAAGACGATCGAGGAAATCGAGTCGAATGCGATCGTCCCCTCACTTTCGCCGCTTATCCAAATCACCCGTTCGCTGGGCGTACGCCTGGGGACGTTGCTCGATGACGACAAGGGGATGGGGCCGAGTGTGACCAGGGCCGGAGAGGCTGAGCAGACTTCGCGTATGAAGAGCCTCGAAACGGGGACGAAGAGCGCTCCACTCGACTTCTTCTCATTGGCGCAAGGCAAGCTTTCGCGGCACATGGATCCCTTCATGATCGATGTCGCCCCCAACACCGAGCGCGACCTCTCGACACACGAGGGGGAAGAGTTTATCTACGTCATGAACGGGGAACTCGAAATCGAATACGGAAAAGACATGTACGTGCTCATGCCCGGCGATTCGATCTATTATGACTCCATCGTTCCGCACCAGGTTCGTGGACACGGCGAAGGCATGACAAGGATCATGGCCGTCGTGTACACTCCGGCGTAAAAACGGACCGATAATCTTTGGCGATGGAAAGGATCTGATTGTGGAAACGGAACAATACGACGGGCCTTTTACCAACTTGACTATGGGCCAGTTTTTGGAAAAGGAAGTAAGAGAGCATCCGGAGAGGGATTTTTGTGCGATGCCCGATAGGGCGTTGCGGTGGAGCTATTCGGAATTCGACGAGCGTGTGGACAAGCTCGCAAAATCATTGATTGCGATAGGAATCGGAAGTGGCGATCATATCGGCATTTGGGCGCGCAACGTGCCCGACTGGTTGACGTTCATGTTCGCCACCGCAAAGATCGGGGCCGTTTTGGTCACGGTGAATCCCGTATATAAATCACATGAGCTGGCCTATGTGATGAAACAGTCCGACATGAAAGCCCTCGCGATCGTGGACAATTACCGCGATGTCGACTATGTATCTGTGCTCCGCGGACTTGTTCCCGAGATGATGACACAGGAACGCGGCTATCTGAGGAGTGAAGAGTTTCCCGCATTGCGCTCGTTGATCTATCTCGGCCCGGAAAAGCATAGAGGATTTTATTCGATGCCTGAGCTGCTCCTTCTCGGAGAGCATACCGATGACGCGAAGTTGCGCGATGCGGTCGATTCCGGCGATCCCGACAAGGTCGTCATGATGCAGTACACTTCGGGAACGACCGGTTTTCCTAAAGGGGTGCAGTTGTCGTCTCGCAATATCGTCAATAACGGATACTATATCGGTGAACGTCAAAAATTCACCGGTGCGGATAGACTCTGTCTGCCGACCCCGTTGTTTCACTGCTTCGGTTGCGTGCTCGGTATGATGGCGGTATTGACGCATGGGATGACTGTCGTGCTTATCGAGGCATTCGATCCGCTTCTCGTCTTGGCTGCGATCGAAAAAGAAAAATGTACGGCGGTTTACGGGGTCCCGACGATGTTTATCGCCGAGCTCGATCATCCGATGTTCGACATGTTCGACATGTCGACGTTGCGCACCGGGATCATGGCCGGCTCACCGTGCCCGATCGATGCGATGAACGACGTCATGAAGAAGATGAACTGCCGAGACATCACCATCGCTTACGGTCTGACCGAGACAAGCCCGGTGTTCTGTCAGACTTCGACTGACGACCCTCCCGAGATCCGTGCCGAAACGGTTGGAAAGATGATGCCGAATGTCGAGGTCTCGATAAAGGATCCCGAAACCGGCGAGGAGTGTGCGACCGGCGAGATCGGCGAGCTCTGTTGTCGTGGCTACAACATCATGAAGGGCTACTACGGCATGCCCGAGGCGACCGCGCAGGCAATCGACGAGGATGGATGGCTGCATTCGGGCGATTTGGGAACCGTCGACGAGCAAGGGTACTATCGCATCACCGGACGCATCAAGGACATGATCATCCGTGGCGGAGAAAATGTGTATCCTCGCGAAATCGAGGAGTTTCTCTATACCATGGAAGGGGTGTCCGATGTGCAGGTCGTCGGAGCACCCGATGCGAAGTACGGGGAACTTCCCGCCGCGTTTATCGTTAAGAAACCCGGTTCGCAGATAACGGACACGGATGTGAAGGAGTTTTGTTGGGAGCGGATGGCTCGTTACAAAGCGCCGAAATATGTATGGTTCGTCGATGAGTTCCCATTGACGGCGAGCGGGAAGATCCAGAAATTCCTGTTGCGGGACATGGCTTCCGAATGGCTTGCGACCGGGGCCGTCGAGGCCGCGCCTACCTATAAAGCGGAGTAATCGGTTCGACGGATGCGCCGAAGCATCACGCCTCGGTGCATCCGTCGCGCAAGACATTTTTTTAGTAAGTTGTTATTTTTTGAAAAGGACAGGTAATGGCAAAATCAAAGATCGTGTACGAAAAAGGGTCGATTCCTCAGGGGTCGCGTGTGGTCATCGTCGTTTCGCAAGGCTCCGCTCCGGTACAACCTACGACATTTTGCGCTATGCCAGATGTCGTGGGAAAGTCACAAGGTGCGGCGCTTGAGGCCATTTCACGCGCAAAATTGCGGACGAAAGTCGTATATGAGTACCACGAGACCGTTCGAAAAGGCGCCGTGACTGCGCAACTTCCTCCGGCCGAGTCCGATATTGCCGCAGGTTCCGAGACGTTGGTGCTCGTTTCGAGCGGACAAGCGGTGAACCCACGTCTTGCGACGACGCTTCCCGATGTCGTCGGTATGAGCGAAGTCGAAGCTATCGGCGTGCTCGAGGCAGCCGGTCTTTCTCCTCAAGTCATGCGGGAATATAACGCTTCCGTTGCGGCCGGCGTGGTCGCATCGCAGCTTCCCGACGTCTTGAGCAACGGCGGTGTCGAGCCGAAATCAAAGGTCGGTTTTTGGGTGATCGTCGCCATTCTCGCCTTGGCACTTTTGGCCGGCGGCCTGTATCTCAACCATATAAAAGCCACAGAAAGCGATCCGGTTGCGGCGCAGGCGGTTGTTCCGACCGTAATCGGATTAAAACTCGATGAAGCGACGAAGAAAATTGAAGATGCAAAACTAGTCGTCGGAACCATCACAAAGGTCGATGCGACAAGCGATGCGCCAAAAACCGGCGACGTGGCATCTTCGAATCCGGGTTCGGGCACGAAAGTCGCGCAAGGGTCCAAAGTCGATCTCGAAGTTGTGAAGGTGCAAGCTTCCACTCCCGTGAAGGAAAATATCACTTTGCCCGACGTCGTCGGGCAAAGAGAGAATACCGCGATCGGGACACTGAAATACAAAGGGTTCAGCGTAAACGTCTCCACGAAAGCCGATGGTGATGTCGAGAAGGGCAGAGTCATTTCGCAGACGCCGAACGCAGGCACATCCATTGCGGCAGCAGCCGAGGTGACCATCGTTGTTTCCACCGGTCCAAAGCCCGTGGCAACGGTCGGCGTACCCGATGTCGTCGGCCTTACGAAAGCCGCCGCGGGAAAACTCGTCACAGCAGCGGGGCTTACCTTGAACTCGTCGACGAGCTCCTCCGATAAGGTTGCGAAAGGAAGCGTCATCTCACAAACTCCCAATGTCGGCACAATGGTCGAGAAGGGTTCCGCGGTTACGGTGATCGTATCCACCGGTCCGGACACGACCTCGGGCTCGAACACGCAATCCACTCCGTAAAGCTGTGTGTGCTGAGGAAAGGAGCGCCGGGCCGAAAAAAAAGACTCCGTGAGGAGTCCTGATGAAGCGATATGGTGGCCGGAGACGGACTTGAACCGCCGACACGGGGATTTTCAGTCCCCTGCTCTACCAACTGAGCTATCCGGCCAATTTCGCGCGTTTAAGTATGTTATCGGTTTAAAGGGTCGCGGTCAAGTGCGGTGAACGGTTGGGGAGGAATCTCCGGTCTTTTTCATAGGGCTCGCCCGTAGTTGTTTTCCGGAATCGGCATAAGGAGAAGGGACGATACATGAGTCGGAAGCAGGACTTTCAGCAGCTGGTTACAGTATTCACCTCGGCATACGAAGACAGGGTCGGACTTGCCAAGTCCATGCTCATGTCGGCCGACATTGAATTTCTGGTTCTCAATGACAACCTGCAGGGAATCGGGCCCACGTGGGTGGACGGCATTCAGATACAGGTTTTTGCAGCTGATGAAAAAGACGCGCGGGCGCTTTTAGGCGACCTGTAAAAACGGTCGCCCGATCCGTCTTTACGTGCGAACCCCATGGGGGAGTGTCCCGGCGAGCAAAAGATACTCCATCAGTGGTATTATCATAGGCGTTTAAATGTATATTCTTGTATTTCCATAAGAAGCAAGTATCTGTGTCGGCCCAAGAGGAAAAGGTTGTAATATGGTTGCGAAAAAGAGAAGTCTCGCCCTTGTTCTGATGCTTTCGGCGTCGATGTTGTTCGCGTTCGTCGGCTCGGCACAAGCCAGCGCCGCTTCCGGTGCCACGGATTACAAGGTGACTTTCGCGGGGTTGAAAGAATTTCCCGCCGGAACATCGAAAGGCGATATCGTCGCCGGCCTCAAGGCGGCGGTGAATCGCGCGACCCCGGGCGCCACATCGCTTAGCGTCATCGTCGGGAAGAAGAAATTCACTCTTTCGAGCGCTGAGCGCAAAGCGATCGTCGGCACGAAAATACACTACTATTTCATGGCTGCCCGTGCGGTGTCGGCGACCAAGGATCTCACGATTCGGCAAAGGGATATTTTTAAAGCCACGATGAGTTCCTCGCAAAAAACCGCGTTGGTGAAGAAGGCGACCGCGATTGCAAAGGATCGCACGTCGAAGGCGAAGAATATGCGTTACGCTTATTCTTCCAAAGAAAAAAGAATGATCGTCGTGAATTCTTCAACAGGGCGATATATTTCCTCAACCACCGTACAATCGGCATTGTATTCGGCACTCGGTGCTTTCGGCGAGGCGAAGTATGCCGGTCCGGTAACGGCGAAGGCTTCTCGCAGAATCACCGCCGCCGGGCTCTCGAAGCGCTCGCAACTCGGAAAGTGCATCGTCGTCGATAAGTCGAAATGCCGCCTTTACCTCTATAATCATGGAGCGAAGACTAATACGACCTATCGTGTGACGGTCGGCAAGGCGGGGCATAGAACTCCGTCCGGTTATTACACGATAGGGACCAAACGTCTTCATCCGACGTGGGGCAACCCGGGGAGCGCTTGGGCTTCCGGCATGGTGAAAACGATTCCGGCCGGTCCGAACAACCCGCTCGGCCTTCGCGCCATGAACCTCAACCAAAACGGACGCGATACGGGATTGCGCATTCATGGCACCTCGAATTCAGCACAAATCGGGACCGCAGCTAGCCACGGATGCATCCGTGTCGCCAATGCGAATATCGTAAAGCTCTATCCGAAGATACCGCAAGGAACGCCGGTCGTCGTGAAGCCGTAAGGGCGTCATGAGGATCCGATAGCCCGAGCTTTGAAGATGCCTGCGAAAGCGGGCATCTTTCACGTTGCGTCCCGGCAGGGCTCGCTTCGATGGTATCATTCACAAATATTATGCATATTTGTTGGAGACGACGGTTTCTAAGGTAATCTAAACCTTAAGGGCACAAACGTGCTCATGAACTTCGGTGGAGGCGGATGGTATGCGTACAAGAACCTTAAAAGCAGATATCATGGCAACAATTCTTCTGGCATGTGTGATTTTCGCATTGTCGGTGGGTTCTGCGATGGCGGCCACGAACGTGACGACGGCAAAAAACATCACGTATGCCTATGTCGGTTCGGGCACTGATTCGACGTTGATTTTGACCGTCGTTCTTCCCGACGATACCAAACTTCCGGCAACTGTTCGCTTCAACTATCCGACTGGCTTGACGCCCGGATGGACCGGAGAAGTTCTCGGTGGAGCCACGACGAGCGACCCTACCATCACGACGACGAAAATCAAAGACGGTTCGACGTGGACGACCTATGAAGCCACGCTCACGAAGTCGAAGACGTTGCAAGTAGAAGGTTCTGCGGAAGTGGATACTGCGAACATGGGCACGACGAACGCCGTGGCATCCATCCAGTATCGTCCGGCGACAGATGCCGCGGAGGTCGTTCTCGGTACGGAGATACCTAAAACTGCCACCATCGACAAGAGCTCTGGGGCGACCGACCTGGGCGCCGGTAAGGCGGGGGAGATGTACGGCATTCCTCAAAACGATGTGAAAGCGAACAAAGATGTGACGGCCCAGATCGTGTATAAGACATCGGCTGCTGCCACCACATCCCAGACCGGTGCGAAAAAATCGAACACGGCTCTGACGGTGGTCGTCGTCGCACTCGCTCTTGCGATCATCGCACTGATGGTGGTCTTGCTTTCGAAGCGTATGGGCAGCCAGGTACCGGTGAGCAGGAAATCAGGTAGTTCGAAATCCAAAAAATAGTGACTTTCCCATGCCGGGTTGTCTACGCAGGCATCCGACGGGCCACGGGTTCCGATATCTCCGATAACGGGTAGTATAATCGAGGATGCCTTACGTTAAGGCAGCCTCGATTTTTTTTGAATAGTTAGGACGATTGATGATCGCGACATATGCTATCGGTATCGATGTCGGGGGAACGAAAATCTCGGCAGGCCTCATCGATGCGAAAGGGCGGGTCGTGCATGACGCGGCCGTGCTCACCCCAAAGGAAAAGGGCCCTTTCGGCATCGTGGATGCAATCATCCATGTGGGTAAAGAAGTCTCGAAACATGTAGCCACGAGCGAGGTCGCCGGTATCGGTATCGGTCTTCCCGCTCAGGTGGATTTCGCACGTCAGGAGATTGAATTCTGCACGAACCTGCCGCTGACGGGTGTGGATGTCCGGTCTTTGGTCGAGGCGTCGTTTCGCCTCCCCGTCACCATCGACAACGACGGACAACTTGCCGCGTTGGGGGAGTGCCGCTATGGTGTCGGTCGCAAGATGTCGGACTTGTTGATGATCACCTTGGGTACCGGTGTCGGCGGCGGATTATGGCTCAACGGGCAGCCCTATCGCGGTTCGCGCGGTTTGGCCGGCGAGCTCGGACACGTGGTCATCGGCATCGACGGTCCCATCTGTCCGTGCGGCGGGAGAGGACACCTCGAATCGTATCTCGGGACGCCGGCGATAACCGAGCGCGCACGTGAGGCCGCTCGGAAACCCGGCGGACGTGCGATTTATGCCGCGGCCGGCAATCAGAT
>Ga0123339_10001557_pt1 | contig 15904 bp, 9 predicted proteins | sample lystaG_FD_89956 | JGI IMG/M metagenome (GOLD analysis project Ga0123339, IMG submission 89956) | Glacier valley bacterial and archeal communities from Borup Fiord, Nunavut, Canada, to study Microbial Dark Matter (Phase II) -... | ecosystem: Environmental > Aquatic > Freshwater > Ice > Glacier ... | reverse complement strand
TCCGTATCACCGTCGAGGTTGCTCCGCCCGGTGTACCGGGCCTGAGCACGCCTGGCCAACCGGTGACCGGGATCGGCGAGGCCGCCTACTGGCGTCAAGAGGGCAGCGCCTACGCGCTCGAAGTGCGCCAGCACCACCGGGCGATCAACGTCCACGTCGCCGGCCCGATGTCGCCAGAGGATCAATTCGGCTGGGCACGCGCCTTCGCCGCAACCGCAGCGAGCTGCATGTGAGCGAGCTGCGTCCGCGAACGTCGCATCTGCGGCGGATGCGTTTGAGCGAACCGTATCCGTGCCGGCCCGGGCATGCCCGACCAATCAACGAACGACGTACTCTGCAACTGAGCGGACTGGAGAACTGATGGATCTGATCGTGTGCTCATGGTGTCAAAGCCAGAACCCTGGCGGCACGACGAGCTGTGACGTCTGCGGTGCGCCGCTCGACGACGCCGTCAAGGTGTCCGACGGCGGTTGGCGCGAAGCTCCGCGCCTGCACGACATGGCTGAATTCAGTTTCGGAACCTCGACCTGCCAGGTCGAAGGTGACGTCGTGCCGGTCGCCGAACTCAAACTCGGCCAAGGTGACTCGATCTATTTCGAGCACCACGTGCTGCTGTGGAAGGACGAGGCCGTTCCGATCACGGTGATGAACACGCCCGGTCGAAGCCTCGGCGGGATGCCATCGGTCGTCACCGTCGCCAGCGGTCCAGGTCGTGTCGCCGTGTCACGCGATGCGGCCGGCGAGATGGTCGTCCTGCCGATGCATCCTTCGATGGAGATCGATGTCCGCGAGCACGCCTTCCTCGCAGCGTCGGCGTCGATCAGCTATTCGTTCGTGCGCATCAAGGGACTGGCCAACGTGTTGCACGGCGGCAACGGAATGTACATGGACCGCTTCGTCACTCAGGGCGGGCCAGGTCTGTTGCTGCTGCACGGCAACGGCAACGTCTTCGAACGCCTACTCGCCCCTGGCGAGAAGATGCTGCTCGAACCCGGCGCGTTCCTGTTCAAGGACGCCAGCGTGCAGATGAACACCCATCAACTCCCCGTCAAGACCGGGCTCCTCAGCCGAGGCATGTATCTCGCCGAAATGACCGGCCCGGGCCGCATCGGGATCCAGTCGATGTATGTGCACCACGGGAGTGATGACTGATGTCGATGTTGCCTCCGCCGAGCGCCGCCCCGGCCACCGCTGCCAGCTACACCTGTCCATATTGTCGCCTCGATGGCGATGCCACCGGCACGTCCTGTACGCACTGCGGCGCGCCCGTGGACATTCGCGCCCGCGTCAGCGAGTCTGGTTGGGAGAAGCAGCCGGCCATCAAGGACATGGCCCGAATTCAATTCGGCCAGAGCACCTGCCAGGTGTCCGGTATGTATGTCCCCGCCGCCGAACTCCGCCTTGCCCAGGGTGAGAGCGTGTACTTCTCGCACGACAGTCTGCTGTGGGCCGACATGCAGATCACGCTCGGCAGCCAGTCACTCAAGGGTGCGTGGACGCGCAAGAAGGCTGGTCTGCCACTGGTGATGATGGAGGCGACAGGGCCCGGACAACTCGCGCTGTCGGACAACAACGCAGGCGAGACGATCGCCGTGCCGCTGCTGCCCGGCCGATCCGTCGAGGTCCGCGAGCACCGCTTCCTGATGGCGACCGAGAACGTCACCTACGACTGGTTCCAGAGCAACATCTGGTATCGGGCGACCGAAGGCGGAGGCGGAGGCGGCATCAAGAAGAAGGCCATCGGCGGCGGTCTCGGCATGCTCGCCAGCATGGTGTTGGACACCGAGATCGAAGCCGGCGGCGACAAGAACGAGGTCACCACGCACTATCCGGCTGGCAACTTCCTCGACCGTTTCAGTGCCACCGATTCGCCCGGACTGCTGCTGTTGCACGGCCGCGGCAACGTCTTCACCCGCGATCTTGCGGAAGGCCAGACGATCTGCGTCCACGCCGGTGCGTTCGTCTGGAAGGACGCAACCGTCGGCATGGGGCTGCACCTCGAACGGCCCAAGAGCGGCGGTTGGTTCGTCGGCTGGCAGCCGGCCACGCCATGGTTGCGTATGTGGGGACCTGGGCGGGTCGCCGTCTCGTCCGCCTACGAGCCGACGGAGGGCACCGGCCGGATCCTCAACACGTCGCAGGCCAGCCTCGTCGACTGGAACCAGCAGATGCCGGCCCATCTCGCCGGTATCGGCAGTGTCCGTGGTGCGGCGGCGGCCGCTTCGACGCACGACGACAAGGCGTTCGAGGCGGCGCTCGACGCCTTCGCAACATCGCAGGGTTTCACCGCCGGCAAGGACCGCAATCTCGCTGCCGTGCACAGTCACGCCTACAGCCATCCTGGCGGCATCGAGATCGGATGCCGGGTCGTCGACACCGCCGCATCCGTCGCCGCCGTGTCGAGCATGACGGGCATGCTCGGATCGCGCATGGCCGGTTTATCCGGCAAGATCAGCGCAAAGATGGAATCGAGGCTCGGTGCCCCGACCGGTGGCGAACCGCTCGAAGGCCTCGGCGTCCCTGCGACGTGGAAGCAGACAGGCGATGACTCGGCGGTACTCGCGGCGACGAAGAACGGCAAGGTCTTCACGGTGAACATCAAGGCGAGGATGTCACCGCAGGACATGATGGGTTGGGCAAGGGCATTCGCTGCCGCCGGCCTCGCCGCCATGCAGTAGCCCTCCTGCAGAGCCATCCTGCAGAGCCATCCTGCAGAGCCGCTCTGCAGTAGTGCGCAATGCTGGACAGTTGTCACTCGTTGCGTTGGTGCGACTCGCACATTTGTTCGGTAGCGTTCCCGGCGCTGGGTTGTCCAATGCAACCCGCGGATGAGTGCAGCGCTTCGGGCGCACGGTGTCGCTTCTGACAAAGCCGATGGCCATTCATCACCCGGCTTTCGTCAGTAAGGACACAACCCCCATGAATCATCCCGCGCCTTCTCCAGGCACGTCCCGACGCGACGGCAAACGCCGTTCGTCCCGTCCGAATGCCCCTCAGGGCGCTCGGCAGAACAATTCCCAGTCGCCCCGGCGCGACTCCTCGGAGTCACGCAATGGTGAACAGCAAGGCGCTTCCGTCGACCTTGCCGTCTCGTCGTCACCGATCGTCCATGCCGCCGACTTCGCCGTCCTCGGTGTGCCGGCGGCGATGATCGAAGTGCTCGCCCGCACCGGCGTCACCGCTCCATTCCCGATCCAGTCGGCAACGTTGCCCGACTCGATGGCAGGCCGCGACCTGCTCGGCCGTGGCAAGACCGGCAGTGGCAAGACCATCGCCTTCGCCATCCCGACCGTCACCGCGCTGGTCAAGTCTGGCAAGCGCCGTCAGCCGCAGAAGCCTCGTGCACTGATCCTCGTCCCGACCCGTGAACTCGCCAACCAGGTTGCAGAAACGATCGCGCCGCTCGCAACAGCGATGGGCCTCAAAGTCACGACCGTCTTCGGCGGCGTCGGCCAGGGCCCACAGGTCAACGCACTGAAATCCGGTATCGACATTCTCGTCGCCTGTCCCGGCCGCCTCGAAGACCTGATAAACCAACGCCATTGCAAGCTCGACCAGGTCGAAGTGACCGTGCTCGACGAGGCAGACCACATGGCAGACCTCGGTTTCCTGCCGGGCGTCAAGCGCATCCTCGACCAGACCCCGGTCGGCACGCAGCGCCTGCTGTTCTCGGCGACGCTCGACAACGGTATCGACATCCTTGTTCGCCGCTACCTCAATAACCCCACCGTGCATTCGGTCGATCCGGTCTCGTCCGCCATCTCGACGATGACACACCACATCGTCAGCGTTTCGGCCGCCGACAAGCTCGCTGTCGTCACCCGGTTGGCCAGTGGTATGGACCGCTCGCTGCTGTTCATGCGCACCAAGCACGGAGCCAAGAAGCTCGCCAAGCAACTCATCGCCTCCGGTATCCCGGCCGTCGAATTGCACGGCAACCTGTCACAGAACGCCCGCGAACGCAACCTCGAAGCGTTCACCGACGGCTCGACCCGAGTGCTCGTCGCCACCGACATCGCCGCGCGCGGTATCCACGTCGATGACATCGCCCTCGTCGTTCATGTGGACCCGCCAGCCGAGCACAAGGCGTTCACGCACCGCTCCGGTCGGACGGCCCGCGCCGGCGCAGACGGCGTTGTCGTCACGGTGATGATGCCGGAGCAGGCAAAGGACGTCCGCGACCTCGCCCGCGCCGCCGGTATCAATCCGATCGTCACCAAGGTCGAGCCGGGCCACTCGCTGCTCGACGAACTCGCCGGTCCAGCGGCACCTCATGTCACGCCGGCACCGGTATCCGCCGCTGTTGCCCACCCGCCGTCAGGCCGCTCACCACGCTCGAACACGATGCCGGCTCGCACCTCGCAACGGGCTTCCGCCGGCCGGCCAGGTCAGGCCCGCCACAACGGCGCCGCCCGTCCAGCCGCCCACGCAGCCAGCGGCCGCCCGGCCCCACGCCGCGCCCGCTGACCCGAAGCCGCCTCGACGCCACTCCGCGCCAAAACAGGCGCGGAGCGTCACGAATAAGCACGTGTACGCCAGAACACTCCCCGCCTCCGCCGGAACACGACGACACTGACGTTGGCGCGGTGCCATCGAGCCGAACCGGTAGGCAACCGTAGAGTTCGCCAGCTCCGCCGGGGGTTTGGGGGGCGGTAGCCCCCGACGCGATGGCCGAGGACAGCTTGCTGGCCGCCGCACAAGAGCAGCGCAGCGGAGCCGCTCATCGGCAAGCGAACGCCAGCGAGCGAGTAACTCGACGGAACGGAGTGAACGAAGCGACGAACGAGCGAGTGAACGAGTGACGTCGAACGTCCGAAGCGAGGAACGAGCGAGTGAACGAGTGACGCCGCACCTAGACCGCGGCGTGCGCCTTCAGGTCGGCGAGACTGCAGTACTCGAGCGCTGAGAGATGGGTCGACTCGAGACGGACCTTCGGGGCTACTCCGGCTTCCAACGCCTCCTGCCAGCGCGAGGCGCACAGGCACCACCGATCGCCGTGATTCAGACCGGCGAATCCGTACTGCGGCATCGGTGTCGAAAGATCGTTGCCGACAATCTTGGAGTAAGCCAGGAAGGCGTCGGTCAGCACGACGCAGATGACGTGGAGGCCAGGATCGTCGCCGTGGTTCTCGCAGCAGCCCGTACGGTAATAGCCCGTCATCGGATCGTACGAGCAGGGGCTCAATGGCTCCCCCAACACGTTCATCTGCTGCATTGCAACCGTTCTTGCGTCGCTGAGCTGGTCCCCCGAGTCGTGCCGACCGCGCCGTCGTCCATCGTCATTGCGGAGGAGGCGGAGGCGGAAATCCTCCGGCCGGTGGACCCGATGGCGGCGGAGCGGCCGGCGCTGCAGGAGCGGGGGCCGGCGGAGCAGCGCCGGCGCGAGGCGTGCCGCAACCGCTGCAGAACTTCGAGTTGGCCGGTATTTCGGTACCGCATTCGGTGCAGTGCACCGTTGCCGATGCCAGCGCCGTGCCGCAACCGCTGCAGAACTTCGCACCTGCTGCGTTGACCGTGCCACAACTGCCGCACGTAGCCCCGGCGGCTACCGGGGGAGCAATCGATGCAGGCGGTGCGACGGGCTGTTGTGGCTGGGCGATCTGCTGCCCGAATCCCATACCGGCGGCGAGGAACGCGCCCTGGACGGCACCGCCACCCTGGGCCATTCCGGCACCAGCGCCGAGCATCGCTTCGCCAGCGGCGTACTGCTGGAACCCGCCGGCGAGACGTGAATAGGTGACGTCCTTTGCGAGGTTCTTGAGTCGGGCTTCGTCTTCTTCGACGAGGTTGATGTCGAAGTTGCCCATCCGGACCAGGGTCAGGCCGTAGTCGGCGATGGCGTTGTTGGCGGCGATGATGATCGCCGCTTCGATCTCCGGCGTGTATGCCGACAAGCCGAGGATCGGCCAGCCGTTCCGCACGATCTGACGGGTGATCTCGGTACGCATGACCTTCAGCAACTGTTCGCTGATCCATCCGGTGATGCGGTTGTTGTCGGTGACGTCGACCGTGCCGGTGAGGTTGAGGATGATCTTGTTGGGGTCGTAGATCTTCAGCGAATACTCGCCGAAGACCCGGAGTGTGACGATCAGGCCGGTGTTCGGATCCTGCACGTCGTCGATACGACCACCGAAACGGTTCCCAGGGTATTCGCGTGTGCCAACGAAGAACAGCTCGGCACGGTAGGCGTTGCCGCCCGTGGCGACATCGATGAAGGCACCGAGGAACGGCAGTTCCTGGGCTTCGATGGCATGACGTCCTGGCGGCAGCGTTCCGACGATCTGACCTCGGTTGACGAAGACCGCCATCTGGTCCGGCTCGATGATGGCGCGAGTTCCCTTGCGCAAATTCTGATCAGGCCATTTGAAAATGATCTGCGCTTTGCGGTCGTCTGGTACCGCTACAAACTCCCGTGACAGGAACGCCATGGTGACTTCTCTCCTTGCAAAGACTCGCTGGTGCGAACGCTAGCTCGTCCGGCGACGCTCGCTCGCCCGGAAAGCACGCTTTCACCTCTTGTTGAACAACTAACGGACCGCGGGATACATCGGTTCGCACTTCGACGAAAGTTCTTGGCCCGCTTACAGCCAAATGTGGCAGGTCGGTCACTCAATTTGGTTTCAGACGTTCATCGACAGGAGCATGCCTTCGCAGCTACGGACGAGGACCTGCGCGGCGTCCGCCAGTTCACGGCCGGCGAGGGGACTTTCGGCTCGTGTGCGCCACTGTTGAATCCGCGTGTAGAGCGTGTTGCGGATCAGTTCAGGTTCGGCGTTCGCTGGCAGGCCGAGGCGCGTCGTCGGGGAGTATCCCTCACCGCCGAGCAGGCTCTCGACGGCGTTGAGTTCCTCGTCGCGGAAGCCGATGGTGCTCGAACGCACGGCGGCAAACAACTGGATCTCGGCGAAAACGTGGGCCGTCGAGCGGATGCGCTCGAGCTCGAACAGCAGTCCCTCACGGTCGACCGGCGGCGGGGAGGCTCGAAGCCGCTGCTCGAACGCCTGCAATGCAGCCTGTGCCTTGATGACGTCTCGGCGACCGGCGAACTGCGTGATCAGGACCCGGCGAAGTTCGGCAAGTCCGCTCAACTCGAACAGCCTCGCTGCCAGCGCCGGGGCGTTGTCGACCACGTGATTTCGGATCATCATGATCGACTGGGTGACGCCATACAGCCCGAGACGACGCACCAATGCCTCGCGGTCGGTGGCAATGACGTTGGCGATGAGATCACCGTCGATGAAGCGGTCGGCGGATGCGAGCATGATGTCGAGTGTCTCCTGTGGCAGTGCGGAGAGACGTGACAACAGGTTGTATTCGGATTGGCGCAGCGTTGCCGATGCCTGCGCCAGCAACCCGGCGATCGGGATCACGGTCTGGCACAGGCGGCGAACCTGCGGGTCCTGGCAATAGCGCCTGGCGACCTTGGCGGCAGCATCCAGCGCGCCTTCTTGGCCGCCGGCCAATTCGTCGGCGCGTGACAGCACTCCGATCGCGTTGATGGGGTTGGTGCGACCGAACCGGTCGTCGTGGAACGCTTCGAGGAACCGCACGTCGGTCGGATGGAGGTGGCGCATCAGATAGATGACTGCGTCTGCCTGGCCCTCGTGCTCAGGTTCGGCGAGCATGAACCGTTGCGTCCTGGCGGAGATCCCCGTCGAGATCGAGGCGATACCAGGAGTGTCGATCAACGACAGTTCCGACAATGCCGAACTCGGCCACTCGACGATGATGTGGTCGACGTCCTCGGCGCGTTCACCTTGCAGGTCGACGTCGATCGCCCCGGATTCGCGGGAGAACGCCGTCGGCCGACTCGTGCCGTTGCGCATGTGCAGCGTCGCCCTGTACGTCAGACCGTCGATGTACCAGGTGACGATCTTGGTGCATTCGCTGGCATCTGTCGGCGCCAGTTCTTCGCCGACGAGGCCGTTGAGCAGGGTTGACTTTCCGGCCTTCACCTTGCCGGCGATGGCGACTCGGAGCGGCTCGTCGAGGCGCGCTTCGATCGCTTCGATGCGGGATTGTTCGGACGTGCGCGCGTAGGCGGTGATCGCTCTGCGCAAGAGCGTCCTGACCTGTTCGACGACGGCGCTGGGGGTGAGGTAACTATCACCACTCCGGGCGACAGCGGGAGCCGAAACAGGCGGACCTGGAACGATGACCGGAGCGGTGAACGGGCCCGTCGGCGGCGAGAAGGCAGCACCCGTCGGCGGCGGTGTCGGACCCTTCGTCGGCAGCGGCGGAACGTGCCCGGCCCGCTGCTGCGGCGACTCCTGCTGGCGGCCACCCTGCTGCTGGCCTGGCGATTGCGGAGGCGCTGGGCGCTGCTGGCCGGAAGAGAACATTTGCCCGGGAGGCGACGACGGACCGGTACCGGACGGCTGCGACGGCGGATACTGCTGGCCGGGTACCTGCGGCTGGCGTGGCATCTGCGGTTGCGACGGCGCCTGACCAGGCCCTGTCGCCGGCGAGCGTTGTTGCGTTGCCTGTCCGGGCGACGACGGCGGCGCCGCCATGATGATCGCCAGTGCGGCTGCCGGGATCGTCGGGGTCGGCAGTGCTCTGTCCAACTGCGTCAGCGGCCGAACCAGCAGGCGAGCTGTCGGCTGTCCGGTTGCCGCCTGCGCGGCCTGCATCGCCCGCCCGAAGAACTGTGCTGACGGCGGGCGGTCGTTGGGATTCGGCTTGAGGCCCCATGCCAGCACCGCGTACACCGGCGGTGGCACGCCATGGGTACGCAGGTCCGGCGGCGGTGTGCTGACGGCACGACCCTTGATGCGCACCAGCGGTTCATCGTCGTCCTCGAGAAACGGGGCTTTGCCGAGGATCAGGGTGTACAGCACGGACGCCAGCGAGTAGACGTCCGAACGTTGCGTGGCCGGCGCGCCTTGGAACAGTTCAGGAGCGGCGTGCAGCATGATGTCGTACGGGTCGCCTGATCGGCTGACTTCGTTGGGGTCGAGCTGGAAGTCGCCGACGAGCGGCTCGCCGAAGTTGCTGAGGAAGACGTCCTGGGGCTTGAGCTTGCGATGCAGCAGGCCGGCACGGTGGGCGCTCTCCAACGCTCCGGCAAGTTTGATGCCGACGTTGAGGGCATCGCGCCAATCGAGGCGGGTTCCACGCTTGACGGCGTCGGCATAGTTGCCCTCGTCGAGCCATTCACTGACGACATACGGCTGCTTGCGTCGCACGCCCGACTTGAAATAGGTGACGATGTTCGGGTGGCTCGACAGCTCGCCCATCAGTGCGCACTCGCGCTCGAATCGCTCGAGCGACGAATCGTGGACGCCTTCTGTCGTGTATAGCTTGACGGCGACGCGCCGGTGGAACTGCTGTTGCAACGCTTGGTACAACTGCGTGTAGTCGCCACGCCGCACGAGGCGCTCCTCGGCGATCCCAGGAATTTTCAGGTCGACTTTTTCGTCGGGAGTCTTAGGCACGTAGCGCTCCGGGTTCCAGCCGCTCTTGCCCGGCGGCGTCGCCACGCATGGTAGCCAATTGCTGGTTGAGCGCATCAGCGGTAGCGATTTCGGCGTCCAATTGCTTGACCCGGTCGGCACGCTGGCCGGCGGTCAGTGTTCCGGCCGCCTTCGCCTGCCCGAGCGCGTCCGACAGCGAACGCTCCAGCTCGTCGACGCGTGAGAACACACCGTCGCGCAACGTCCGATAGAGCTGATTGATGTAACGCTCGACCGATTTGGCGACCAGTCGGTGCGCTTCCTCCTGATACTCCTTGACCATCTCGCGAGCCTGTTCGCGTCGCGCCTCGATCATGCGCACCTTGCGCTGGCGAAGTGCCCTTCGTCCGAACACCAACGCAGCGACAGCACCGACGGCGAGACTGAACGGTCCGAGCCCGGGGATCATCCCACCGATACCGAGCAGCGGTTCCGCTGCGGTCCACAGCCCTTCGATCGCTGTGACCGATTTGCCGGGGTCGTCGAGGTCCGGGGCGAACTCGTCGAGACTCAACGCACCGAGCCAAGGTGAGCCGACTGCACTAGCGGAGTTGTGGAAGACCGCCGATTCTGCCTGTGCCAGCTGTTGGATCAGCCGCTTCTCCAGCTCGGAGGAACGGTCCATCAATGTCGAGAAGACGTCGGCGACCGTCGTCGTCGCCCGCGCTCGCAGCCACGTCTGGAATTCCTCCCAGATCGAAGAAGGATCCGTCGAGGAGATCAGGCCGTGCGCTTCGGAGATCAGCGTGCGCATCTCGTCGAGCAGATGGTCACGGCTCGATTCCTGCAGGTCCTGGATCGAGTCGCGCAAGAAGCGGTGCCAGCTGGCATTGTCCAGACGGAGGTCTTCGAGACCGGTCAGTGAACGCTGCAGTTCGGCGACGACGGCACCCTGACGTGCAGGGTCCGATGCTTCGAGTTCGGCGAGCAGTACAGCGCGCAGTTGGCCGAGCGCCGTCTCGGCGTCGCCGGTCGCGTCGATCGTCTGGCGCGCCTGGACTTCGTCGACGACGCGGTCGCGGAGCAAGCGGATCAGGTCGTTGATCCCGCTCTCACTGGCGAAGCGTTCGTCGGCGGTACGCACGGACCTGGCGAAGAGGATGGCAGAGACCGGCACGATCGCCAGGTCGAGTCCCGCTCGCTGCAGGTGCCCGGTGTCGACATCGCGGATCACGCGCCAGTCGATATAGCTGTCGATCTTCGTCAGTACGCAGGTGACATTGCGGCAGTGCTTCGTCGCCGTCGTCAGGAATTCCAGCTCTGGTGCCGTCAATTCCTGACTGGCGTCACTGACGAACAACACTGCATCTGCCTGGCGGAACTCGGCGACGGCCCGGATGCCTGCCGGCGAGTCGAGGCCACCGGATCCCGGCAGGTCGACGATCTCGATGCCGTCGCGCAACCACTCGACGGGGAGAGTAATTTCGCAGCTGCGGATATTGAACGATTCGGGATCAGCCCCGTCCTGTTCGTTGACATAGAAGCGGATCTGATCCCCCGGCACCGCTTCGGCGACGAGTTCGTCGTCGTCGTCCTGGCGATAGATCTGCGCAGTCAACGTCGGCCCGTACCGGATTACCGTCGGCACTGCGGTTGCGAAGTCGGGATCGACCGGGCACAGTTCGTTGCTGATCAGAGCATTCACCAGCGAACTCTTGCCCTGTTTGAAATCACCGGCGACGAGCACACGGATCCGCTGTGCGGCCAGGCGAACGTTGCGCATCCGCATGCGCTCCGCAAGATCGAAGCGTTCGTGCTGCACCGCAATCGCCCCGACGCCATCGATGACGTCGTGGAGTTCCTGGCGTCTTGCAACACGGTCATCTTCACGTTGTACGACGACTTCCGGTTCGACCGGCTTGACGACCTCGCTCAACCGGTTCTCCGGTGGCGGAGGTTCGTACATCGCTGCGGCGGCGAATCGTGCAGCTCCGAGCGCCACGGCGTGCTTCGGATGAGCGTCGACAGCGGTGCGCACGCCGAGTTCAGACGTCACCATCTGATTGATCAACGGGATGCGGCTCGAGCCGCCGACGAGCAGCACGGCGTTGACGTCCGCAGGGGTCAGATGAGCCGACTGCAGCGCCCGGCGAACTGCCTTGAGCGTTTCGTTGATCGGCGGCCGGATGAGATCCTCGAACTCTCCGCGGGTGATGCGGACCTGCTTGCGTCCGGTCGGCAGCCACGCCTCGATCACTGCGTCGGTGTCAGCGGACAGGGCCTCTTTGGCCTTGGCGCACTCGTCACGCAGATGGCCAACGGCAGCTGCCCAGTCGGGGTTGTCCTTGGGGATGCCATCGAGCGCCCCGTCGGCGTTCTCGGCGACGAATCCGAAGATCGCCGCGTCGAAGTCGATGCCACCGAGACGCTCGATGCCTTCTGGCTCCCCGAGCGATTCGAAACCATCCTGCGTCTTTTTCAACAGGGCGACGTCGAACGTCCCACCGCCGAGGTCGTAGACGGCGACGGTCGATCCGACCTCGACACGCGACTGCGCCGAGAAGTGGAACGCAGCCGCAAGTGGCTCTGTCAGCGTGACTGCCGGCCCGACGTCCGCCATGCGGATCATCTGTTGCAGCAATTCGAGTTTGTACGGACCCCAGTTGGCAGGGTGCGTCACGGCGATGCCGGTGGGCGGCCCGCCCTCCTGTGTTGTGACATAGTCGACGACCCAGCGCAACATTCGGGCACTGAGCTGCTCCGCCGAATACGGACTGCCGCCGACGAGCATCGGCGTCGTGTCCCCGATCCGTCGCTTATATTCTCTGATGGTGCGGCCACCGTCGCTGAAACCGCGCCGCGCCGCTGCCGAACCGACGAGCACATCTTCATTCGGCCCGATCCACAACACAGAGGGGATGGCAACGGCGCTGTGTTCGAGCCCGACCATCTGAACGCCGTCGGGGCGCGCCAGGGCGCAAGCGGTAAAAGTCGTTCCGAGATCAACTCCGAGCCAATACGTCATATACCCAATCGATGTCGTCCACCTATTATCTAGCGGATCCCGGCCCGCCATGTGAACTGATGCCAGCACGCCAGGGTGACGTTACGTACTTTCCCGATCGGAAACACCTCCAGATGACAACCCGGCACACCACAGCAACCAGGCACAGAACCACAATCCGGCATACCTCGACAGCCCTGCTCCAGATGAAACGCCCATCATGACCTATCAACTCGGTATCGACTTCGGCACGACGTTCACCTCGGCTGCTGTCTCGCGAGATGGCAGGGTCGAGGCCGTCAATCTGGGGACGCGTTCGATGGTCGTTCCGTCGGTCGTCCTCGTCCGCTCCGATGGCGAAATCCTCATCGGTGACGCTGCTGAGACGCGTGCGGTCGTCGAGCCGAATCGCGTCGCTCGCGAGTTCAAGCGGCGCCTCGGCGACCCGACACCACTGTTTCTCGGCGGGACGCCGTACAGCGCAGAGGCCTTGATCGGCTACGTGCTCGGTTCGATCTACCAGCGTGTCGTCGAGCGCATGGGGTCAGCTCCGACTGCCGTCGTCATCACCCATCCGGCGGCATACAGCCAATACCGCCTGGACCTACTTCGCGATGCAGCCAGACGCGGCGGCATCGCCGACGCCAAGTTCGTCCCGGAGCCCGAGGCCGCGGCGATCTACTACGCGTCCCAGGCACGGGTTGCCGCTGGCGAGGTCATTGCGATGTTCGACCTCGGCGGCGGGACGTTCGATACCGCTCTCCTGCGGCGTCTGGAGTCACGATTCGAACTGATCGGCACGCCGCAGGGCCTCGAACGTCTCGGCGGCGTCGATTTCGACGATGCGCTCGTCGGTTTCGTCAACGACCAACTCGGTGGGGCGCTCAGCGATGCCAATGAATCCGATCCGCAGACGCTGATTCGGCTCGGGCGCCTGCGATCGGATGGGCGCGATGCCAAAGAAGCACTGTCGGAGGACACCGAGGCCGTCGTCCAGGTGATGCTGCCATCGGGTGCCGTCGACGTGCGAATCACTCGCCAACAGTTCGAGGGACTGATCCGCCCACGCCTCAACGAGGCGCTGGAGGCACTCGACCGGGCCGTGACCTCGGCAGGCTTGACGATGGAGCAGGTCAGCAAGATCGTGCTCGTCGGCGGCAGTTCCCGGATTCCGCTCGTGCGCGAGATGGTTGCCAAAGCGACAGGACGACCGCTGGCGATCGACATCGATCCGGAACACGCCGTGTCGATGGGCGCTGCGTTCGCCGCATCGGGGCGCAGCTTGTCTGCCGTCGACAGCAGCACCCAGGTGGCGATCGTGCCCCCGTCGGTTGCCACGGTGAACATGGCCGGACCGATTCCGCCGATCGCCGCGTCGCCGCCTGGTCTCGATGCGGGCCCACCCGGCAGCGGTGGACCCCTTCCCCCGATGCCGCTGATGTTCACTGCTTCACCGACCGGGCAGTTGCCGACGCAACCGACGCCGTACCCTCCCCGGAGTCCGACCCAGCAGAATCCCCAGCCATACCAGTCGCAGACATACCAGTCGCAGCCATACCAGTCGCAGCCATACCAGTCGCAGCCATACCAGTCGCAGCCATACCAGTCGCCGCAACCGCCGCCAGCGGGTCAATCGCCGTACATCCCACCGCCGTTCACACCGCAGGCCTATACCGATCCGGGCGGGGAGCCCCCGAAGAAGTCTCGGACCGGCCTGTTCGTCGCCCTCGGCGCTGTCGCGGTGCTGCTGATCGCCGTGCTCGCCTTCGCATTGACACGCGGCAAGGACGACACCGCGTCGTCGACGACCACTGCGTCGGCGCGCACAACCGAAGTGGTCGAGACCACCGCCGACGTCACGGAACGGAGTACAGAACCGGACACCGCCGTCGATTCCGTCGTGGAGACGTCGCTGCCGGGAGCCACGACGATTGCCGGAACAGAACCAGCGACAGCTCCAACCGTGGCTCCAACCGTGGCTCCAACCGTCGCACCGACAGCAGCACCGACCGCTGCACCGACCGCTGCACCGACCGCTGCACCGGATCCGAACGTCGTCGCTCAGCATCAACTCGACGCGCAGGTGGCCGCCGACCAGGAGTTCGTCGATGGGAGCCTCGTCGGCCATTTCTTCGTACAGCTCAGTGCCAAAGCGGTTGACCAGGTCGATCCGACCCAGAACCGCGTCTTCACCGCTGTCGATGTGCTCAACGATCACCTCGCGCGGCGCAACTCGATCGGCGCCGTCCTCGTGCGAGCAGATCAGTACTCGAGCTTTTCGACCATCACACTGCCGAACACCTACGTGACGATCATCCCCGTGGCGTTCGCAAGCCAGGCGGACGGCAAGCAGTTCTGCGACAACAACGGCCTCTCGGTCAACGATTGCTTCGCCAAAAAATCGCCGCTGACGAGATGAGACGCCTCACCGGATCGCGGCTGGTGTCACTGGCCGTTTCGGCATGTGCGATGGTCAGCGCCTGCTCGAGTTCGTCCTCGACGGCAACGTCCCCGGCACCGTCAGCCGGCGATGCATCTGGGGTGTTGACACTCGGGCCTGCGGTCACCGCCATTGCCGCCACCACGACGACGTTCACCGACCCGCGGTCCACTGCTCCTCCCGTGCCGCCGGCGACTGATTCGACAACGATCGGCCAGACGCTCCCGGGCGCTTCCGATCCGGCAGCATCGATTCCGGTTGCCGGCACGACACCCGTCTCACGGACGACCACGTCTTCCAGAACGACGCCCGCCACGACCACAGCGACCGCAGCCACAAGCGCCGCTGCGCTGGCATGTATCGCCAAATTGCCGGTGCAGTTCAAAGCGGGCCAGCTGGTCTGGCCGTCGGTACAGGGTGAGGAACTCGTCAAGCAGACACCGATCTTCGCCTCATGGGGTGTCGGCGGTGCGGTCGTCATGACGTACCCGGCGTCGGCGAACGGTGAGCAGTTGCTGGCATTCAAGAACGCCGGCCAGGTTCCGCTGCTGCTGGCGACTGACGAGGAGGGCGGCAACGTCCAACGTTTCAAGCGCGTCGGAGCACTGCCGATCCCGGCAGCGGTTCCGGGGACGATGACACCCGATCAGATCGAGCAGGCCGTCGCCGCGCACGCCAAGGTGATCAAGGCATTGGGCATCGACGTCGTCTACGGGCCGATCGCTGACGTCTCACCGCTCACCGGTGCGGGTCCGATCGGCAACCGCGCTTTCAGCAGCGACCCGAACCTCGTCGCCGCGTACGACGCTGCCTATGTCAAAGGATGGGAATCCGCCGGGATCTTGCCCGTGATCAAGCACTTCCCTGGGCACGGTTCGGCCTCCGCCGACAGTCACAAGGCAACGGCGACGACACCGTCACTCGATCAACTCGAGGCGCGCGACCTGCTGCCGTACAGTGCGCTCGTCGACAGTGGCGCCGGGGTGATGGTCGGCCATCTGACCGTTCCGGGCCTGACCGACAGTGACGGGGTCCCTGCGAGTCTCAGCCATGCGGCGATCAGCG
>Ga0123339_10001553_pt1 | contig 15929 bp, 14 predicted proteins | sample lystaG_FD_89956 | JGI IMG/M metagenome (GOLD analysis project Ga0123339, IMG submission 89956) | Glacier valley bacterial and archeal communities from Borup Fiord, Nunavut, Canada, to study Microbial Dark Matter (Phase II) -... | ecosystem: Environmental > Aquatic > Freshwater > Ice > Glacier ... | reverse complement strand
GCACGAGATTCCGCCCAACGGCCAGGGCATTGCGGCGCTGATAGCGGTCGGCATTTTGGACAAATTTGACGTGGCTAGTCTTGCGGTGGATAGTGTCGACTCTCAGCATTTGCAAATTGAAGCCATGAAGTTGGCCTTTGCCGATGTGTACAAATATGTGGCTGAAGCCTCGTCGATGGCGGTGACCCCAGCGCAAATGCTGGATGACGCGTATCTGGCATCCCGTGCCAAACTGATTGACATGAAAAAAGCGCAAGATTTTGGAGCAGGCAATCCGGTCAAAGGCGGCACGATTTACCTGAGCACGGCAGACGAAGACGGCATGATGGTGAGCTTTATTCAAAGCAACTACATGGGCTTTGGTTCAGGTTGTGTCGAGCCTGAATTCGGCATCAGCCTGCAAAACCGGGGTCATGGCTTCAGCCTGGACGACGGCATCAACCAGGTGGCGCCTGGCAAGCGGCCGTTTCACACCATCATCCCGGCCTTTTTGACCAAAGACGGCAAACCCGTCATGTCCTACGGCGTGATGGGCGCCAACATGCAGCCGCAGGGTCACATGCAAACGCTGGTGCGCATGCTGGACTACAAGCAAAGCCCCCAGGCTGCTTGCGATGCGCCGCGCTGGCGCTACAACGCAGGTTTTGAAATCAACGTCGAAGCCGCGATGAATCAAACCACCGTGCAAGGCTTGGCTGCGCGTGGTCACCGCATGGAAGTCATCAACGACTCGTACCAGGACTTTGGCGCTGGCCAATTCATCTGGCTGGCAGGTGACCCGAAGGTTGAAGGCTATGTGGCGGCCAGCGATGCGCGGCGTGATGGCCAGGCAGTCGGTTTTTAAGCTTCAAAGCAGCAAAAAAAACACTTCTTAGCCGTTTTAGGTATCAAATCAGCCTCTAGCCCAATGAAAACCTGCGCGGGAAGCTCCTGAAAACATAGCATTGACAAAATCAATTCTGCCTGGCCTGGCGATGGCTGTCGTCGGCACACTGGCCTTCAGCGGCAAAGCCATCATCGTCAAACTGGCTTACCGCCATGGCGTAGATGCGGTCACCCTCATCACGTACCGGATGCTCTTTGCCTTGCCGGTTTTTGTGGCTATGGCCTGGTGGGCCAGCCGCGGGCAGGCGGCGCTGATGGGCATGGACTGGGTCGGTGTTTTTCTGCTGGGTGTCAGTGGGTATTACCTCGCCAGCTTTTTGGATTTTCTGGGGCTGGCCTATATCAGCGCGTCGCTGGAGCGGCTAATTTTGTACCTTAACCCCACCATCGTCATGCTGCTCGGTCTGGTGTTGTTCAAGCGCCGCACCACCCGAAGGCAAATGCTGGCCATGGCCATCAGCTACAGCGGCGTGCTGCTGGTGTTTGGGCATGACGTGACGCTGCTGGGAAAAGAGGCGGTATGGGGCGCGCTGCTGGTGTTTTTAAGTGCTGTCAGCTATGCGCTGTATTTGGTCTACAGCGGTGAAATGGTCAAGCGCGTCGGCTCGCTGCGGCTGGTCGGGCTGGCCAGCACCGTCGCGTGCCTGTGTTGCTTGCTGCAATTTGTGCTGCTACGGCCACTCAGCGCCGCGCTGGTTGAGCCTGAAGTCATCTGGCTGTCGCTGCTCAATGCATCGGTGTGCACCGTGCTGCCCGTACTATTGGTGATGATGGCGATTGAGCGCATTGGCGCCAGCATGACAGCGCAAACTGGCATGCTGGGTGCCATGGCCACCATTTTGATGAGCGCGGTTATTCTGGGTGAGCCTTTCACAATTTGGGTGGCGGCGGGCACGGCTTTGGTGATTGCCGGCATCTATGTATTCAGCCAGTCAAAACACTGACAAATTAACTTTAAGGAATCAACATGGATTTGGGTATCAAAGGCAAATGGGCACTGGTGTGTGGCGCGAGCAAGGGCCTGGGCCTGGGCTGCGCCCAGGCGCTGGTGCGCGAGGGCGTGAATGTGCTCATCGTGGCGCGTGGCGCTGACGTGCTGCAAGCAGCAGCTACACAATTAATAGCTGATTGCGTTGGTGATTCCGGGGCTAGCGTGCAGTATGTTGCAGCTGACATCACCACAGTTGAAGGCCGCGCCGCCGTTTTTGCAGTGCGCAAAGACTTTGACATCGTCGTCACCAACGCAGGTGGCCCACCGCCGGGCGACTTTCGCAGCTGGGAGCGCGACGCATGGATCAAAGCCATCGACGCCAACATGCTCACGCCGATTGAAATTATCAAGGCCACGGTTGACGGCATGGCCGCGCGCGGCTTTGGCCGCATCGTCAACATCACGTCAAGTGCTGTCAAAGCGCCGATTGATATTCTGGGTTTGAGCAACGGTGCGCGCAGCGGCCTGACGGGTTTTGTCGCGGGTGTGTCGCGCAGCAAGCTGGCCGCCCAGGGTGTGACGATCAACAATTTGCTGCCCGGTGCGTTTGAGACCGACCGCCTGAAAACCACCATGAAAGGTGCAGCTGAAAAGTCTGGCCAGCCGATTGAGGCCGTCATTAGCGCACGCCGCAAAACCATCCCTGCCCAGCGCTTTGGCAACCCTGAAGAATTCGGCGCGATTTGTGCCTTTTTGTGCAGTGTTCATGCGGGCTACATGACGGGGCAAAACGTACTGGCCGATGGCGGCGCGTATTCAGGCACTTTCTAATCCAACGACCGATGAAACCACCCAAACGCCTGCAAGCTCTGATTGAAGAGGGACTGATAGACAGAGTGTCGCGCCAGTTGATGAGCGGCAAGGAAGCCACCGTCTATGTGGTGCAGGTTGGCGATGAAACGCGCTGCGCCAAGGTCTACAAAGAGGCCACCGAGCGCAGCTTTCGCCAGGCCGTGGACTACACCGAAAACCGCAAGGTCAAAAACTCCCGTCAGGCGCGTGCGATGGCCAAAGGCACTAAATTTGGACGTGAATCCCAGGAAGCCGCCTGGCAAAGCGCCGAAGTCGATGCGCTGTACCGGCTGGCCGCAGCGGGCGTGCGCGTACCCAAACCGTATAACTTTTGCGACGGCGTGTTGTTGATGGAACTGGTCACCGATGCGCACGGCGATGCTGCCCCACGCCTGAACGATGTGGTGTTTACGCCTCTTGACGCGCGCAAGCACCATGCCGTGCTGCTACTCGAAGTTGTACGCATGCTGTGTGCCGGGGTGGTACACGGCGACTTGTCAGAGTTCAATATTTTGCTGGGTCATGAGGCGAATAGCGATGGCGGTGTGGATGTCCCGGTCATCATTGATCTGCCGCAAGCCATTGACGCCGCAGGTAACAACCACGCGGCCCGCATGTTGATGCGCGATGTAGCCAATCTGCGCAACTTCTTCGGCCAGTTTGCTCCGGAGTTGTTGCAAACCAGCTACGGCCTGGAGATGTGGGACTTGTACCAGCGCGGCGTGCTGTACCCCGACACCCGTTTGACAGGCCACTTTGAACATAAAGCCGGGGCGATAGACATGCGCTCTGTGATGCGCGAGATTGACGACGCGAGAGACGAAGAGGTAGCACGGCGGGTGCGGATGGGGGTGTAGCCTCTATTGGCAGACCCTATCGCCTGCTCGACACCACAATCCCGCCGGCAATCAATAAAAAAGCCACCGCATGGTACAGATGCGGCAGTTCCCCTAAAAACGCAGCTGACAAAACGGCGGCAATCAGCGGTGTGAGGTTGGAGAAAAACCCCGCAATCGCTGGCCCGGCTCGCTGCACGCCCAGGCCCCAGCAGCGGTAGGCCAGCAGTGCGGGGCCTAACGCTATATACAGCAGCGCGCCAGCCAGTGGCCAGCCCCAATAAATTTGCCAACTGCTCGCGCTCGAATTTGTGGAGGTAAGCAACCATTCTCCACCGGCCAGGGCACCCGACCAGCCCAGGCCAAAAATCATTTGCGCCATCAAGAACGCAGCCCAGTTGTTGCGGATTTCAGGAGCGTCTTTCTGCTGGCTACCCGCAGGTTGAAAAAGAAGCCAGCTGTAAAAAGCCCAGGCGATGCTGGCCAGCACGATATAAAAGTCTCCGGGTACAAATTCAATATGAGCCAGCCAGGACAATTGCCCGCGCGACAGCACTACCAGCACGCCAGCCATTGACAGCAATGCCCCTGCTACCTGCAATCGCGTGATGCGCTGGTTAAAAAACAGGGCACCTGTGGCCAGCATCCACATTGGCACGCTGGCTCCCACCAGCGTTACATTCAGCGGCGTGGAGGTGTGCAATGCCAGGTACATCAGTGCGTTGTAGCAACCTACGCCGAGCAGACCCAGCACTGCATAACGTTTCCAGTTTTGCCAGACGCTGCTCTGTGGTTTCAACACCTGCCAGGTAAAAGGCAGCAAAATGGCAAAAGCGATAACCCAGCGCAAAAAATTCAGCATCATGGGCGGAATCAAGTCAGCGACTGCCCGTCCTACAACGGCGTTACCAGCCCACATCAGTGGCGGTACCGTCAACAGCAATGCGGTGGAAAGCGTCAGGCGTTGGTTCATGGATCCAACTTTAACAAGATAACCAGGCTTGCAAGATGATCGATACTTATACTTATCAATTGCAGCCTTCCACACCGTTTTAAAGAGAAAAAACCATGACCACCCAAACCTCCAAAGCCGTACGTATTGATCAACACGGCGGCCCTGAAGAACTCAAACTGGTCGAAGTGCAGGTCGGCGAGCCTGGCCTGGGTGAGATCCGCATTCGCCACAAAGCCGTTGGACTGAACTACATCGACATTTACCAGCGCGCTGGCGTATACAAGCTACCTATGCCGCTCAGCATGGGCATGGAGGCCTCGGGCGTGATTGAAGTGGTGGGCGAGGGCGTGACGCACCTGAAAGTGGGCGACCGTGCAGCCTACGCCAGCCAGCCACCCGGCAGCTACTGTGAGCTGCGTGTGATGCCCGCCAAATGCGTGTGCAAGCTCCCTGATGCCATCAGTTTTGAAACTGGTGCGGCCATGATGCTCAAAGGTCTGACGGCTCAGTATTTACTTAAGAAGACGCTGCCGCAGTATGGTTTGAAGACCGGTGACTTTGTGCTGTTTCATGCTGCTGCTGGCGGCGTTGGGTTGATCGCTTGCCAGTGGGCCAAGGCGCTGGGCTTGCAATTGATTGGTACGGCTGGTTCTGATGCAAAGTGTGCTTTAGCCCTTGCTAATGGCGCATCCCACGCTATCAATTACACGACTGAAGACTTTGTGGCGCGGGTGAAAGAGATCACGAACGGCAAAGGCGTGAGCGTTGTGTATGACTCGGTGGGTAAAGACACTTTCTTGAAGTCACTCGACTGCGTCAGCCCGTTCGGCCTGGTGGCTAACTTTGGCAATGCGTCAGGCAAGGTCGAGCCGCTGGACATCGGCCTGTTGGCCGCCAAGGGCTCGCTGTACGTGTCGCGCCCCACGCTGTTTACCCACATCGCCAGCCGCGAATCAACACAGGCGATGGCGGATGATTTGTTTGCCATGGTGTCCAGCGGCAAGATCAATATACCGATTGACCAAACTTTTGCCTTGGCAGACGTGGCCGCCGCGCACCGGGCTTTGGAAGCGCGCAAGACCACAGGTTGCACGATTCTGACGCTGTAGTTGATGGCGGATTGGTTGCAACAATTAAAGGCGAAGGCCAACCAGCCGCCAGCGCGGCCCAGGCTTCCTTTCTATGTTCAAAACATCAAAATTGGCTCTGTGGAGTCTGTTTTTATACATGATTTAGCCATCAAGGCCAATGGATATGTGCGCGAGCAGCTCCTGAAAAAGGAGCAATCTGGCTGGCATTTGATATTGAGCCAGAGCGACGTGACAAGCCGTTTGAGCCAACTGGCGAGTGTGATGCAGGGGCTTGGGTTGGCAGGAGCATGGCGCAATGAACAACTGGCGGTGCGTGACGAGTCGGGCGTCCAAGTCGGCACGATTGAACGCGGCGCGGTGCTGCCTCTGGGCATTGCTACGCTGGCCGTGCATTTGGTCGGGCAGACCACCGATGGCCGCTTTTGGGTACAGCAACGCGCTTTAAACAAGCCCAACGACCCTGGCAAGTGGGACACGCTGATGGGCGGCATGGTCAGCGCAGAAGACACGGTTAAAACTGCCTTGGTACGGGAGACCTGGGAGGAAGCCGGGTTGCGTATTGATGATCTGCAAAACCTGAGTTATGGCGGCCAGCAAAGCAATTGCCGACCCTCAAACGACGGCGCATCTAGCTACATGCAGGAGTTGATTGAGTGGTACGTAGCCACCGTGCCTGATGGCTTGACGCCCATCAACCAGGACGGTGAGGTGGCGCAGTTTGCGTTGATGGACAAAGAGCAATTGCTGGCCGCACTACAGCGCGGTCAGTTTACGTTGGAGGCTGCGCTGATCATGGCCAGTGTGCTGGGACTGACGGCGCGTTAGTCAATCAGCTTGTCGCCGTCATGAAACGGAAAAGGCCCATCGTACTGACCACTGGCAACGGTATGTGTCACCATGCGCCCGCCAGCAGCCAAGGCGTGTAGCCCAAAACCGGGTGGCTCCAGTGTCCACATGGATGCGGCATTTGGTGACAGATCCAGGCTAACTTGATGCGCAGGTGAAGGTACGGTGGCCGCTATGGTGCCGCCGAAGCGCACCTGTATGGCACGGTGCAAATGTCCGCAAATGATGCGTTCAATATTCGGGTAACGCGACACCAGTGCTTCGAGTTCTTGTGCGCCTTGCAGCAGGCCAATCGCATCCATGTGACCAATCAGCGTTTGAAACGGTGGATGGTGCATGGCAATGACCACTGGCTTTTGCGAATGTGTCTGCAACTGCCCAGCCAGCCACGCGAGGCGTTTTTTGCACAAAAAACCGGCGCTAGCCCCCGTATCGACAGTATCAAGCGCTATCAATTGCATACTGCCGACGGCAACACTGAATTGTACAAACCCGCTGCTACCCAAATACGCATGATCGCTAAAACTGTGCCGCATCTGATCCCGGTCATCATGGTTGCCTGGCATCAGATACACCGGCATGATCAACGGTTGGAGCAGCTCGCGTAAGTGGTCGTATTCAGCGGCGCGACCAAAGTCAGTTAAATCACCTGTGATGACGACGGCATCGGGTTGCTGCGGCATGCGCAAAATCGTATCGATGGCGCGCTGCAAATAGGGGGCTGTTTCAATCCGGCCGTAAGCCAGTTTGCCGGGTTCGCGGATGTGCAGATCAGACAGTTGCAGTAACAGGGTGGTCATGGCTTACTTGATTCGTGGCTTGGCATCAGGCGTTCGGGGTTGATGCGAATGCCCACACTGTCGCCCAATTGCGCAGCGTGGTCTCTGGCAACGTCTGCGCGCAGCTGGGCTTGATCGCTCAGGCTCAGTGTCAGTTGCACCCTGTCACCTAAAAAGCTGCGCTGGATGACGACAGCTTGACCCCAGCCTACGGCGCAGCTCCCCACTTCAATGTCTTCTGGCCGCACCAGCAACGCGCTTTGATGAGCCCAAGCAGCTGGGCAAGCGAGCGTTAAACCGCCGATTGAAACGGTATGACCCGCGCGATCCGCGACCGTGCGCTCCAGGCGATTCACCCGCCCTAAAAACGTTGCCACAAAAGGGTGGGCTGGCGTGCGGTACAAAGCCTCGCCATCACCGACTTGCACGATGTGGCCCGATTGCATCACGGCCAGCCGATCAGCAATGGCGAGTGCCTCTTGCTGGTCATGGGTGACATACACCGACGTGATGTGCAGGCGGCGCAGCAGCTCGGCCAGCTCATCGCGTAGCGATTCTTTGAGCTTGGCATCGAGTGCCGTCAGCGGCTCATCGAGTAGCAACACTTTTGGCCGGACGGCGACTGCCCGCGCAAGTGCGACGCGCTGGCGTTGGCCGCCCGACAGCTCGGCTGGGCGCTTGTGCTCCAGGCCGTTTAAGCGAACCAGGTCGACCAGTTCGCCCACTGCGCGGTCACGCTCTGCGCCATCAACGCCGCGAATTTTCAAGCCGTAACCAATGTTGGCCGCTACCGACATTTGCGGGAACAAAGCGTAATGTTGAAACACCATGCCAATGCCTCGCTGCTCTACCGGTAGCCGCGTCACGTCAGTGTCACCAAACAAAATTTGGCTTCCCGCGTCGGGCGTTTCAAGCCCGGCGATGATGCGCAGCAAAGTTGTTTTACCGCAGCCTGATGGGCCGAGCAATGCCAGCACCTCGCCGGGCTCAACCGTTAGCGTTGTGGGCTGCAAGGCGCGCGTGCCATCGGCGTAGGTCTTGGCGCAGTCGGTGATTTGAATGTGAGTTCGCGGATAGATGGATTCAGGTTCCATGATGCTTTTCAATCAGTTGGCCAATCGCTTGCAAGCCCCACAGCACCGTCAAGATGACGAGTAAAAAAACCAGCGTGTAGGCCGAGCCGATTTCAATCCGCATCGACGCATAGCTGTCTGCCAAGCCCACTGGAAGAGTGCGGGTCAGCGGGGTGTGCAGCATCCAGGTCAAGTTAAATTCCCCCACCGACAAGGTAAACACCATCAGGCTGCCCGCCACAATCGCAGGCAACACGGCAGGCACCAGCACGCCTATAAACCGCTGGATAAAACTCGCGCCCAAAGTGCGCGCGGCTTCATCGATGGCCAGCAACTCGTGCCGTTGAAAAGCCGAGCTGACAGTACGCACCATAAAAGGCAGGGTGAACACCATGTGCCCAACCAGAATGAACGCAAAGCTTTGCCTGAAGTCACGCATGTGGCCGTAGGTCAAAATCAGCGCCAGTGCTGTTGCCAAACCAGGCACGGCCACAGGCAGTGTGAGCAGCTCTTCGAACAAACGTGCAGCGCGTGATGGGCTACGTGCCAGGGCATAAGCGCAGGGCACGCCGATCAACAGATTGCCCAGCACGCAGAGCAAGCCCAGCATCAGCGACCAGCCGACAGTGCTGCCATACACATCGAGCACCTCCATCAGCCAGCGCGTGGTCAGCCCGCTTTTGATGCCAGTGCTGTAGTTGTTGAGCAGGCCAGCCAGCACCGACAAACCAATGGGCGCGATCATGAAGACGCTGACGATGAGGGTTATGCCAAGCAGCAGGGTGGGGGTTTTAGGGTTCGTGCGCATTCGTCTACACCCCCGCCAGAGTCACGCCAGATTTGGCTTCTGTGAAATGGCGCGTAACAAACAAAACCAGCCAGGTGATCAGCCCCAGCGTGATGGACAAGCTGGCCGCCAAGGCAAAATTAGCGTAGTTGGTGAACTCGTTGTAAATCGTGATGGGCAGCACTTCAAATTTGCTGGCCAGCGTAAATGCTGTGCCAAAAGCGCCCATTGACGTTGCAAAAATAATAGCGCCACAGGCTATCGTGGTTGGCGCTAACTCTGGTAACCACACGTCGCGTGCCACAGCCCAGCGGGATGCACCAAGGCTTCGTGCTGCCTCTTCAAGTTGCGCATCCATGGCGCTAGCTGCGGCTGTGTATGTGGCAATCGCACGCGGCAATGAAAAGTACAGATAGCCTAAAAAGAGACCTGTTAGTCCGTACGCAAAGGTGCTGCGGCCAAAGCCTGCCCAATCAGTCAAATCAGCCACCAAGCCTTGCCGGCCGCCCAGCAAGATGATGAAAAAACCAATGATCACCCCAGGGAAAGACAGCGGCAGCGTCAGTAATGACAACAGCAACTGCCGCCCTCTAAAAGCTTGCCTGCCCAAAACAATGCCGACCATCGCACCCAGTAACAATGTGAGCAGTGTGACCACCAAGGACAAACTGACGGTATTGACCAGGCTTTGCAAATAGCGGCTGTTGGTCAATACTGCAAAGTAAGTTCCCCAGCCCTTTTTAGACGGCAGCACCAACAGCTGCACCACGGGGAGCAGCCAGAAGGCAGCGAAAAACGCCACCGCTGGTGCGGCGCAAAGGCTGAGGACTCTACTCATTTGCTGGCCCGTTCGGTTGCTACTGAGCTTCTTTTAAATATCTGTCTGAAAAAGCTTTTTGCACCGTGGCCATCTTGCTGTAGTCGACGGTTTTGGCTCTAGCATATTCAGCGGCAGGCAAAAAGCGCGACTGCACATCCGCAGGCATGGGCACAGCACGCACAGGGCGCAAGTAAGCATTCGCCCAAATGGCCTGGCCTTCGTCTGACAGCACAAAGTCGAGCACTTTTTTGCCATTGGCAGCTTGCGGGCCATTGGCCACCAGGCTCATCACGTACGGCACGATGACTGTGCCTTCAGAGGGAATCACAAACTGCACATTGGCTTTGTCTTTGTACTTGGCGCGGTAGGCGTTGAAGTCGTAGTCGAGCAAGATTGCAATCTCACCTGACAGGACGCGTGCGTACGATGTCTGTTTGGGCACAATTGGCTCATTTTTCTGCAGCGCCCTGAAGTAATCAATGCCAGGGGTGAAGTTGTCCAGCGTACCGCCGCGTGCCTGGTTTACTGCCACTGCTCCCACATAACCAACAAAGGCCGATGCAGGGTCCAGGTAGCCGATCAGGCCTTTGTATTCAGGCTTGAGCAAATCCGCCCATGATCTGGGTACGGGTTTGCCTTTTAGTGCATCCACATTCACCATAAAACCCAGCGTACCGGTGTGGATGGTGAACCAGTTGCCTTGCGGGTCTTTCAGGCCATCGGGAATGTCGTTGAAATTGGCGGGCTTGTAAGCTGCAACCACACCGTCTTTTTGCGCCTGAATGCCGAAGGTAACACCGAGGTAAGTGACGTCAGCAACGGGCGCTGCTTTCTCGGCTACCAGTTGCGCGAGTGACTGGCCAGAGTTTTTGTTGTCTGGCGGTACGGTGATGCCGGTCTTTGCCTTGATGGCTTTAAGCTGGCTGGCCCAGTCAGCCCATTCTGGCGGGCAGTTGTAGCAAATGGCGGTTTGCGCTGTAGCCAAGCCGCTAGCGGCCAGGCCAACCGCCAGCAGGGCGCTGGCCGTTATCTTTTTCAAACTTGTCTTCATAAAAAACTCCTTTTAAGGATGAACGTTTAAGAAATTGAAACAACACAGGTTTTCTTGGCTGAAAACTTCTAGGATTTTTTAAGATTTGCAGTTGGCCGGGCACATGATTCGCCTACCCGAAAAGCGTGAGGCAAAGTCAAACTGGCATTTGGCTTAAGTGTTGCGCCAGCAGCCAGGACTTGCATCAGCAAGCCAGCAGCCCGGCTTCCTATTTCTGTATTCGGCTGGGTGATGCTGCTGAGTATGGGTGTCAAGTCTTCACCCAATGCAATGCCGTCAAAACCTACAACGCTTAAATCTTGTGGCACACGTAAGCCCGCTAAATGTGCAGCGCGAATGCTGCGGATGGCCAATAGGTCGTTGGAGCACACCAGCGCTGTTGGTCGCGTTTTTGTTGACAGTAACTTGCTGATCTCTTGCACTGCACTCTTTACGAAAGGCACTTCCAGCAGGCTTATGCTTTTCAACCCTACGGCCACCATGCCTTTTTCAAAACCGCGTAAGCGCTGCTGCGCACGGTCAGATGCAGCCAACAGCCCACTGACCAGCGTGATGCGGCTATGCCCTAACTGAGCGAGATACGCCACCAGCGTTGTTACTGCCGCCTCGCTATCCACCGATACGCAAGGGTGCGCCGCATGGCGGTTATAGGCCAGCACATAGGGCAGACCGGCTTCCTTTAGTCGTTTAAGAGCCTTTGAGGTGGCCGGGTTGGAAACTACCAAAATCATGCCGTCCACATTGCCCGCCATCAGCAGATTGACGGACTGATCTTCTTGCGCCAATTTGTAGTCTGTGGTGATGGGCAATATGGCGTAGCCCGCTGCAGTGGCTGCACTGGCAATACCATCCAGGAACTCCGCAAAAACCGGATTCAGCAAAGTAGGCAGCACAACACCCAGCACACGGCTACGCTGCGTGCGCAACGTTCGCGCGCTGGCATTGGGCACATAGCCGAGTGTTTTGGCAATGCGTTCCACTCGCTGGCGTGTTGCGAGCGTCACCTTGTCGGGCAAATTAAAAACCCGCGACACCGTGGCGCTGGAGACGCCTGCTTTCTTGGCAACTTCCTGAATGCTCATTACGCCTTTCAACACAATAAAAATGTAATCGTTTACATTTTGATGACAAAGTATGACGTGCGCGTGACAGGAAGTGTCTGGTGCAAACCCTTGGAGCGCTGGCTAGCGAGTTCGCCGGACCCTCAATATCTCATCGAGAACCAAACAAACGGCACCAATGCTGATAGCGCTGTCGGCAATATTGAAGGCCGGGAAGTGCCAGCCTGCATAGTGGAAATCCAGAAAATCCACCACGAAGCCGTACAGTGAACGGTCAATCACATTACCAATGGCGCCGCCCAGAATGCAGGCCAGGGCAAACGAAAACAGCTTTTGCCCTGCGTGTGACTTCAGCATCCAAATAATGAACAAGGCGGCCGCAACGCCAATGCCCGTGAACAACCAGCGCTGCCAGCCACCTGCACCGGCCAGAAACGAAAACGCAGCGCCGCTGTTGTGAACGCGAACGACATTGAAAAAGCTCGTGACGTAAGTGGCATCGCCCAGCTTGTAATAGCCCAGAATCAATACTTTGGTGAACTGGTCTGCAATCAAAATTAACAGCGCCAGGCCCAGCCAAGGCAGCATGCCGCTGGACGATTTGGTGAAGGTGGTTTTAGCCATTATGCAAACGCCCTGGTTTCACCTGCGCCGTACAGATTGCTGATGCAACGGCCACAAATAGTGGGGTGTTCTGCCTGACTTCCAACGTCTTCAGCGTAGTGCCAGCAGCGCTCGCATTTGGTCTTTAAGCTTGCTGTAACCAATGTTTTATATGCGCTAGCAGCTACTAACTTGATAGCGGATGTGATGAAGACGAACTTCGTGTCAGCACCCAAGCTACTGAGTAGCGCATGGTCATCAGCATTTACTTCCAGCGTCACCTCCGCTTGCAGCGATGAGCCGACCTTGCCATCAGCGCGCAGGGCTTCGATGTCTTTGTTCACTGCATCACGAATCTCGCGGATGCGCGTCCATTTGGCCAGCAGTACCTCGTCTTGCGGTTTGAAGTCTAGATACGTTTCCATGAAAATAGATTCAGATGCGCCAAACGTCGCCCACGCCTCTTCAGCGGTGAAGCTTAAAAACGGCGCCATCCAGCGCAGCATGGCGTGGGTGATGGCGTGCAGCGCAGTTTGCGCACTGCGGCGCGCGTGGGAGCCCGCAGCGGTGGTGTACAGCCGGTCTTTCAAAATGTCGAGGTAGAACGAGCCCAAGTCTTCGCTGCAATAAATTTGTAGTTTGGACACGACGGGCTGAAACTCATACACCTCATAGTGCGCCAGAATGTCTGCCTGCAGTTGTGCGGCGCGGCTTAGTGCGTAGCGGTCAATCTCCAGTAACTCGTCAAATGGTACGGCATGCTTGCTAGGCTCAAAGTCGCTGACGTTGGCCATCAAAAAGCGCAGCGTGTTGCGAATGCGACGGTAGCTGTCAACCACCCGCGCCAGGATTTTGTCGTCAATGCCCAGATCTCCCGAATAGTCGGTAGAGGCGCACCACAGCCGAATGATTTCAGCGCCCAGCTTGCCGTAAACCTCTTGCGGCACCACCACATTGCCTTCGCTCTTGCTCATTTTGCGGCCCTTGCCGTCCACCGTGAAGCCGTGCGTCAGCAGGCCTTTGTAGGGGGCGCGGTCGTACATGGCGCAAGACGTGAGGAGTGAGGAATGAAACCAGCCCCGGTGCTGGTCATGGCCTTCCAGGTACAGGTCGGCCGGCCAGGTCGATTGCGCCGCGTGGCTGTGTTTGAGTACGTGGTCATGCGTGGTGCCGGAGTCAAACCAAACATCAAGAATGTCGGTGCTTTTGATGTAATCCGGTGCGTCAGATCCGATGATGGATTCAGCGGTTGCCTTGCTCCAGGCTTCGACGCCGCCAGACTCCACCATATTGGCGGCCAGGTCCATGATCTCCATCGTGCGCGGGTGCAACTCGCCTGTGGCATTGTGAATAAAAAACGGCAGCGGCACGCCCCAGTTGCGCTGGCGGCTGATGCACCAATCGGGCCGGCCTGCAATCATGTCGCGCAGGCGGCTTTTGCCGTTTTCGGGGTAAAACTTGGTTTGCTCAATCGCATCAAGTGCGAGCTTGCGCAATGTTTTAGGCGCCTTGGCTTTGGTGAACAAACCCTCGCCTTCGTCCATGCGCACAAACCACTGCGCGGCTGCACGGTAAATGACGGGCGTTTTGTGCCGCCAGCAGTGCGGGTAGCTGTGCTCGATATTGACTGTGGCAAACAAGCGGTCATGCTCGCGCAATTTGTCGATCACCAGCGGTGCAGCCTTCCAGATGTTCAAGCCGCCAAACAGCGGCAGGTCGTCCACGTAGCGGCCACTGCCTTGCACCGGGTTCAGAATATCGTCAGTGGCGATGCCGTTGGCCACACAAGAGTTAAAGTCTTCTACACCATATGCTGGTGAAGAGTGCACGATACCTGTACCGTCATCGGCCGTCGCGTAGTCGGCGAGGAAGACGGGGCTGAGGCGTTTGTAGCCGTCATCAACATCGTAAAACGGATGCATGAAATTGAGAAGCGCCAGGGCTTTGCCCGGCGTGGTGGCAATGACTTGGCCGGTGAGCTGGTAGCGCTCCAGACATTTTTCGACCAGCGACTCCGCCAGCATCAAAATGCCTCGTTCGGTGTCGACCAAGGCGTAGGTCAATTCCGGGTTCAGGTTCAGGGCCTGGTTGGCGGGAATGGTCCAGGCGGTCGTCGTCCAGATGACGGCGAAGGCATCTTTGCTCAAGTGTGTCAAGCCAAACGCAGCGGCCAGCTTGTCGGGCTCAGCGCTTTTAAAACCGACATCCAGCGTTTGTGATTTTTTATCCGCGTATTCAATCTCAAATTCAGCCAGTGACGAGCCGCAATCAAAGCACCAATACACGGGCTTCAAGCCCCGGTAAACAAAGCCGCGTTCCATGATGCGTTTGAGCGCACGGATTTCGTTTGCCTCGTTCGCATAGTCCATCGTGCGGTAGGGGTTGTCCCATTCACCCAGCACGCCCAGGCGCTTGAAGTCTTCCAGCTGGCCAGCGATTTGTTCGGTGGCAAAGGCGCGGCTTTTGGCCTGGACTTCATCTCTTGACAGATTGCGGCCGTGCAGTTTTTCAATCGCGTTTTCAATCGGCAGGCCGTGGCAGTCCCAGCCCGGGACGTAAATCGCGTCAAGCCCTTTGAGCTGGCGCGCTTTGACGATCATGTCTTTCAGAATCTTGTTGACGGCGTGGCCGATGTGGATTTTGCCGTTGGCATAAGGCGGGCCGTCATGCAACACAAACTTGACCGCACCGGCGCGAGCCATACGCAGCTTTTTATAGATGCCTTTGTCCTCCCAGTCACGCACCCAGCCGGCCTCGCGCTTGGGCAAATCGCCGCGCATGGGGAAGGGCGTGTCGGGCAGGTTCAGGGTGCTGCGGTAGTCGGTTTTTGTGGTGGTGTCGGTCATGTGAATCGCTTGAAGAGAACTGCTGCAGAATTCGTCTGCAGTCAAAAATGGGGAAATAACAACAAAACATTACGGGCCTGACCCGCATTGACAGATCGTTTAAATTCGATCGCGCGTGGTTTGGCGAGCGCACTCGTTGTGCATATTCGCAAAAAACATGCGTGCATCATCACAGTCATTTGCAATGCCTTTTTTAAGCGCATCCAGACCGTCGTATTTCAATTCATCATGCAATTTGTGCAGCAGTTCCACGTGGACGATTTTACCGTAGCCACCGTCAGCCCCCAAGGTGGCCGGCCAGTCCAGGCAGTAGGTCTCCAGCAATACGCGCCCGCCGTTTACGTCGTTGGCGTCAATGGACGGGCGAATGCCCAGGTTAGCGACCCCAATGAGCGGTTTGTCCGTCAAGCCAAACACATGCACCGCAAAGATGCCGCTGGCAGCGGGATTCCAGTGCGAAAACCGCAGGTTCAGGGTAGAGAAGCCCAAGTCGCGCCCCAGCTTGCGGCCGTG
>Ga0123339_10001552_pt1 | contig 15929 bp, 10 predicted proteins | sample lystaG_FD_89956 | JGI IMG/M metagenome (GOLD analysis project Ga0123339, IMG submission 89956) | Glacier valley bacterial and archeal communities from Borup Fiord, Nunavut, Canada, to study Microbial Dark Matter (Phase II) -... | ecosystem: Environmental > Aquatic > Freshwater > Ice > Glacier ... | reverse complement strand
CCTTTATTTAATTTAAAATCATACAACAGGGCAGTTTTATTAAATCCAATATCTACCACGTAAACTTTTTGACTCACTGTATCTTCACACATCAGATATGCCAGATACTCTTCCTCTGCATATGGCTGCTCCTTTTTATTGTAAAGTTTGCTGTACTTCAAATTATCAACAATGGTATCTCCTTTGAAGTAAACATTGTAAACATCATAATATACACTTCCAATACAAGATTTACAAGTTGTAAACATTTCATCCACATACTTCCACTTCTTGTTTTTATTGATGAAAGGTTCATAGCTTGATGGATTTAGTAAACTAAAATCGAATTTACAATCTGTAGATTGATTGCAGCTATATACTCCAAATGTACTATCATGAAAACAGTTTAAGCTGCCTCCTTCATTGCCATCCACCATTCCGTTGATAAAGTCCCAGGGCAGAAAATAATACTTTGTAGCCCCGATCGTTTCTATGATTGTATCTCTCAAGGTGTATTGATTGTAACGAGTCTTGAAATTGTAATCTACGGCAAGCCATTTAAGACGGGTCGTATTGATGATAACCGATCCCGTATCAGCCACCACTGCATAGGCGTTGTCGGTTTCGTACCCTTTTAAACTACCAGTTACCTTATAACGGTCGTTGATCTTGGCCGAAAAGTAATACAAGGTATCAAACTGATTGTTATTCAGGATATAAGTTACCCCTGCTTTGTAATAAGTCACTTCATGACCCAGCACACTATACGTGTAATTTTTATCAGGGTAACTATACTCAATCATATCTTTTTTTAGTAGCTGGCAATTCTGGCTACCAACGATGGTATCCCTTACATACGAAACCCTCACATCGCCGTGTGAAGTCATAAATGAAGCACCATAAATCCAATATGCGGTTTTAGGATTCCAATCCTTCGCATACCCACCCATTGCAAGGCTAAAGAGTATTCCCAAGAGATAAAAATGTTTCATTTTTCTGGTGCTTTAGATCAATAACAGAGGTATATTTATTTGCAATAAATATATTGAAAATTAATCATAAATCCAACATTTCGAGGCTCTTTTTTCAACATTTCCCAAATTTCCACCTCATTCCTTCAATCCTCACTTTCTCACTTTCTTACTATCTCCCCTTTCACCTTCTCACTTTCTCTTACGGCTGATATCCCGATTGATTTAAAACCGCCTGAAAATCCTTTATCTCCATTAAATCTGCCAGCTTAACTTGCTTGTTTTGTTTCATGTACGAGCGCACGATCTGCCAGCCTATCCATGTTCCGGTGCGTCCAGGCGATTCATCTGTAAAGGCCCCCGTATATGGCCCGTCATCCATAAATCGTTTGATGCTCATGCGGTCGGTGGTGAATAAAAGCTTGTGTTCGGCCAAAAAAGTCCACATCATTGCTTCGTTATTTTTACAAAATTCAAGCTGCTTGCCGGTATACCCTATTTTCAAAGTGTCGGACAAGTCAGGCAGCATGGCATCCATAAAATACATCACCTTCCCATCCTGAATCATTTGGCTCAGCAAGCTGTTGGCTTCATCAGCTTTGGGCCATTCGGCAGAAGCCCAGGCAACCATCATATCAGGAACCATCTTCTGAGGGTGCATATTTCTGCGTTTATAAGCCGGCAATCCCAACTGTTTATAGAAAAGGCTGTTAACCCCCAAATACTTATCCAGGCTAATGCCCAGCAGCTTTTCGGAAGTGACCACTGATTGGTGAAAACCCGAAATACAGGTATAAATTACCGGGATTTCCTTTTGTGGAAAATAGTATTTATAATGTTTGAATGCCTGTTCCAATTCCTCGCGCAGTTGAAGAGTATCTATCTTCTGTGCCACGTGGGTTTCCAGGCTCCTGATAAGCGTATCAGCAACAAATGAATAAAGCAATTCCGGAAAATCCTCCTGCTCCGTGCCCCCGATACCGATCATGCGGTAGGTAAAAATATCAAAAAACTCCCCGTACGAAGCCTTTAACAGGGGTACGGCCCATTGCAAGTCTGCCTGCTTGAGCTTTAGTAAATCAACGTCCAAATGTTTAATTTTCAAGTCAAGTGAAACATTTGAAACATTTATTTTCAATGGGTTGCGGGCACAAGAAAATACGATAAACATCAAACAAAAAAGGACAACAAATTGTTTCATTCAGAATAGTTTTTGATTATTACGCTTGACGTTCTTTTTTATTGTTATTGTAAATATAAAAGTCGAAATTTGCAGTGAACAAAACTAAGTCATTCCTGCGTTATATTTGCAGTTAATGGACCCGATTTTTAAATAAGATTTTTCAGGCGTACTGATTAAAGCCAGTTTTTAACTTTTAAATAAAAACCACGATGAAACGAATTACTCTATTTACCGTCTTCTTTATCTTTTTTATAAGTAGTTGGGCACAAACGCGAATGCAACTTTCGTTTACCGCCAATCCTTCCGTCAACTGGATGAGTACAGCCAACCAGGAGGTAAACAAGCAAAAAGCAGTGCTGGGATATGATTTCGGGCTACTGGCAGATATCTACTTTTCCGAAAATGAAAATTATTCATTCCTCACCGGATTGCAGGTTTTAAATACCGGTGGCAACCTCTCTTACCGGGTGCCATTTTCATTTGCGGGTGCCGACTTGCCGCAATCCACCAACATCAAATATCGCCTTCGCTATTTAGAAATACCACTGGCCATCAAACTCAAAACCGATGAGATAAATCGGATGCATTACTGGGGGCAATTTGGAATTTCACCCATGATAAACATCGGGGCCAATGGAAGTAGCAGCGATGGGACCTTCAAAAGAGCCAATATCAATGAAGAAATTAACATGTTTAATCTGGCGATGAATGTAGGTGCGGGAGTCGATTTTGAATTGGGGACAAATAATTCAATAAGTGCAGGATTGATTTTTCAAAATGGGCTTTCTGATGTTACAACCGACAACGCGTTCAAAGACAAAACCATTCTCAACTCTTTGAAAATACGCCTTGCCCTTATATTTTAAGTAATTGACCCTATGAAGATTGCCATCGCCCAGCTGAACTATCACATCGGTAATTTTGCGCTCAACACATCGAAAATCATTGATTGTATTCGTAAATCAAAAGCTGCCGGTGCCCATCTTGTTGTCTTTTCCGAATTATCGGTAACAGGTTATTATCCCCATGATTTGCTCGAACGTAAAGAATTCATTGAGCAATCCTATGCGGCTATCAGTCAGATTGCAGCCTGCTGTAACGGGATTGCAGCCATCGTGGGTGGGCCAAGCATCAATCCCGAACCACGGGGAAAAAAACTGTTTAATTCCGCTTTTTTCATGTATGACGGGGCCATTCAGCAGGTGGTCAGCAAATCACTGCTGCCCACCTACGATATTTTTGATGAATATCGCCATTTTGAGCCCAACAAGCATTTCTCGGTCTTTCCTTTCTGCGGAAAAAAAATTGCCATCACCATTTGTGAAGATCTTTGGGATGAACAGGAAACACAAAATGAATTTGGACGCCAAAAACTATATCAGCTTTCGCCCTTAAAAGAATTATCGGCCTTAAAGCCTGATCTGGTGGTCAATATCTCTGCCTCACCGTTCTCCTACAACCAGGAAAACTCGCGCAAGAATATACTGATCAAGAATGCCATTAAATATCAGTTGCCCATCTTGTACGTTAACCAGGTAGGGGCTCAAACCGAACTTATTTTCGACGGTGGATCTATCCTGCTCGATAAAAATGGTAAAATACAGGAAGAGTTGAATTATTTTGAAGAAGACTTCCGTATTATTGATACCGACCTTCCTTCCGGAATACTTCAGCCCAAAACTCCCACCATTGAAAAAATATATCATGCGCTGATTGTGGGCATCCGTGATTATTTCACCAAGATGGGTTTCAAAAAAGCAACCCTTGGTTTATCCGGAGGCATTGATTCTGCCCTGGTGCTTGTCCTGGCTGTTGAAGCATTGGGGAAAGACAATGTACGCGTTTTACTGATGCCTTCGCGCTATTCGTCTGATCATAGCGTGGACGATGCTTTGCAATTGGCTCATAATTTGGGAATTGAGCATGAAACTATTCCTATTCAGCCCATGGTCGACAGTTTCGAGCAAAGCCTTTCCCAAGTCTTCGCCCATCTGCCCAACGACATTACCGAGGAGAATATACAGGCCCGCACACGCGGCATACTGCTAATGGCCATTTCCAATAAATTTGGCAACATACTGCTTAACACAACCAACAAAAGTGAATCGGCCGTGGGTTATGGGACCTTGTATGGCGACATGAATGGGGGCCTTGCGGTACTGGGCGATGTTTACAAAACCGATATTTTCAGAATGGCCCGATGGATCAACCGTACGCATGAAATAATTCCTGAAAATACCATCAGCAAACCACCTTCTGCCGAGTTAAGGCCCGATCAGAAGGACTCCGATTCGTTGCCCGACTATGAAATGCTGGATCAGATCCTGTTCGACTACATTGAATTGAACCTTTCACCCCAGGAAATTATCGCCAAAGGATTTGATGAATTCACCGTACTGCGCACGGTGCACATGGTCAATATCAATGAATACAAAAGATTCCAGGCGGCACCCATCCTGAGAGTCAGCTCCAAAGCTTTTGGCTTCGGACGGCGAATGCCTTTGGTAGCCCGCTATTCCTGATTATTTACAGTAACCTGTTAACTAAATAGTTGCAATTGAACAGGAAAATAAGTATCTCTTATTTTAACTATTAAAAAAAATTTCTAACTTTGGTGTTGTAGAACATCAAAATTTATTTCAATGGAAAGTCAGAAAGACAGCATGGAGGAAGTATTCGAAAATCCAAAATCAATTTTCAGTACCCTAACCCGTGTTGAAAAAAAGGACCTGCGCAAAAATATTACCTTGGTCAATTTCAGTAAAAATGAATTCATTTTTACTGAAGGAGAAAAACCTGCCAACTTTTTATTTCTGAAAGAAGGGAAAGTTATCATTTTTAAACAAGGCTTCGGTGGCCGGGAGCAAATTCTGCGGATGATAAAACCCCTTGGAATTATTGGCTACCGCGCTTTGTTGGCCAGTGAATCACACATTGGCTCTGCCCTGGCAATTGAAGACTCAATAGTTTGCAAGATTTCAAGCGGATATCTATATGATAAATTGCTAAAAAACCCTGATTTCTCGCTCCGGCTACTGCAAATCGTATCCCGTGAACTGGGCTTTTCCAATTTAAGGACCGTTAACCTGACCCAAAAACACTTACGTGGACGATTGGCCGAATCATTGCTTTTGCTGAAAGAAAAATACGGTTGGGAAAACGATGGCGCCACCCTGAAAGTATACCTCTCACGCATCGATCTGGCCCACTTGTCGAACATGACCCATACCAATGCCATCCGCACCATGACAATTTTTGCCGCCGAAAAAGTAATCGCGCTTGATGGCCGCAAAATCCGCATCCTTAACCTTCAACAGCTCGAAAAAATCAGCCAACAGGGATAGCGCATCTCAAAGGCACACTTTCTAAAAGTGAAGTTCGATCTAATATTGAAATAGCATAGTATATTTATCCCATCCAATCAATATTCAGGGAAGGTTTCATCTAAGAAAAAGAATAGGCCATCAAGGCTGAAAGTTAAATTGGTTGTAATATTTACGAACCTTCGATGCCGGGTATGTTTTATACGGCAGATGTTTTCTAAGTGATCCTACATCAAATTAAATTTCTTATATCCAACTCACATTCTCATAGTTCACAAGTGAATAACCCACCCATTTAATTCAGGGGGTATCCTTAATTTTAGCCCTGTATCCTTCTCCTCTCTTCAATAATTGAACTTTTTTTTCAATTTCAACTATAACCATAGCAGATACAAGATTCAACACATAAGCCTTTTAAAAATGGTTTGTTTGCAGTAGTTCCTTCTACAAGTATTTTACCTCTGTGTTACCTCTGTGTTACCATTTTATTCTAAAATTCGTATCAAATACATATCAAATACTAATATAATACGTATATTATATGTATTATATGCTATTATATACGTAATTGATTGCTAATATATATGAATTATAGAAAGCAGAGATAAAATAGAAATAAGAAAAAGGTAAGAATATAATTTACATTGAAGCATTCCTTGGGTTCATGGGAAAGGGTAACGATACAGTTGAAGGGATTTGCTTAAGGTGAGTGAAAAAGTTAAAAAACAACAAGTTCAGGTTGTCGCTTCAATCGTCGCTCCGTGTAATGTTGAAATTTTTATAATTTTGAATAATAGCCGAAAATTTTAAATACCTGGCTATAAAAGTATTGTCAATAATTTACAGAGGAGCACAAGTGAAGTTGTGAATAATAAAAAACTATTCTCGGATGGCTCCTTTGTGCAATTGGCTGATAGGGAAGATCAAATCACAGTTTTGATAATTCAAAATCTGCTATAAGTTTATGGTGCCAATTTGGAACCTTAAGATTTCAACCTCTTTTTCAGTAATTTATGAACTATCTATTTTATTCCAAGCCTTAATTCTATATCATTCATCTCGCTATCCACCACCCATAAAGGAAATGCATCAATAATACTCTGAATAGTTTCCTTCTGCTTTTCATTAAGTTCAAAAGGAGAATCAATCCTTACAATTTCAAACCTGGCACCTTTGTTAATTTTGAGAATTACACTTATTGGATGTCCTTTTATTTCTTTCCTTAAGCCTTGAAAATTAGAGCAATACATAAGGTAAGATTCAAACTCATTAGGAAAAGCGAAAGTTGGAGGCTCGCTATTCGACCATTGAATCACCGATGTATAATTTGCCTGGTAGCCTTCTATTATACTGTTAGTAACCGCCCCAGTCAAACTAATTCTTCTTTTGCTTAGGATATCAGTCAATAGAGGGTTGTAGTATACATCAGTATTGATGACAACTGGTATACGTTGAGCCAAAAGTTTTGCCACCTTAATGATTGCAACTTCCCGGCCCATAAAAAGTTGAATATTTTCACTATCAATAGAATGGATTCCTCTTCGCGATCTGATGGTAACTGTGATAGTTGGATAATCTGTCGGATGCTGAAATACAAATAAATCAACATATAGTATATCTTTATCAGTCAGTGCATCGCTTACAACTTTGTACCCTTTTTCTTCAAATGCCAATTTAAAAATCTGTTCAATTTCTAATGGATCCTATTTTACGGTTACAAAGCCTTCGCCCCATATAATATTTGCTTTTACAATTGCCGTTTTTATCGTAGCCAAAGCATTGATTGAGAGGGCAAAAAATAAAAGTAAAAGTTTGAAGGCATTCATTCTGTTTTATCTTTAATATATTAATATCATAATTATAAATTATTACACATGTTTGGAGTTTCGTCTTATCCTAACTTCACCGCTGGTGTAGATGCTCTCTTTATTCCTGCAAATATACCCTTTTTACCCGTTGAGATATTCCGGTGAGAACTTCATAAGGGATGGTGCCAATGGATTGGGCAATGTCGCTAACGGGGTTGTGTTCGCCCATCAGTTCCACTTCATCGCCTACTTTGACTGGCAAGCCGGTGACATCGATCATGCACATGTCCATACATATATTGCCGATGACAGGGGACATGTGGCCTTTCACAAACACTTTGCCCACACCATTGCCCAGGCGGCGGTCGTATCCGTCGGCATACCCAATTGGAAGGACGGCAATCTGGGAATCTTGGGTGACCACGCCCTTGCGTCCATAGCCAATGGTTTGCCCTGCACTTATGATACGGATCTGTGATATGGAAGTTTTCAGCCGGCTGATGCTCCTGATTTGCTGGTTTCCACAGGCACTCACTCCATATAAGCCAATTCCAAGGCGTACCATTTCAAACTGAAATTGAGAGAAGCGTTCAATACCTGCAGAGTTCAAGATATGCCTGAATACTTTGTAGGGAAGTTTTTCGGTAATCATAGAACTGAAATGGAGGAACTGCTGAATCTGACCCTCTGTAAATTCATCGTGCATGGCCTCATCAGCCCCGGCCAGGTGAGAGAAAACAGAGCGTACCACCATTTGTTCCTGCACCAATATCTTGGCCATCAGCCGTTCAATTGAATCATCGGAATCAAAACCCAGGCGGTGCATTCCGGTATCGAGTTTCAAATGTACCGGGTAACGCACCACTGCATTTTGTTGCAAAACCTTTCGGAAGGAATCAAATATTTCTTCAGAATAAATATTGGGTTCGAGCCTGAACTCGATCATATTTTCAAAACTGTGCTCCTCGGGATTCATTACCAGGATGGGCAGATCAATACCTGCCTGACGTAATTCGACCCCCTCGTCGGCTACAGCCACAGCCAGGTAATCGACCTTGTGGAATTGAAGGATACGGGCAATTTCAGCCATCCCGCTACCATAGGAAAAGGCTTTGACCATGACCATTATACGCGTTTCGGGACGTATCAGTGAACGGAAAAAGTTAAGATTTCCAACCAAGGCATCTAAATCAATTTCCAGAATTGTCTGATGGTATTTTTTCTGAAGTACAGAAGAAATCCGTTCAAAATGAAAATCCCTTGCACCTTTCAGCAGAACACATTCCTGTTGATAGTTGGCTGGTTTAAAAGATTCAAGAAATTGATCTGTTGATTCATAAAACCCGGCAGACATTTCAAACAAGTCCGCATGTTTCCTGATTCGCGGGCCTATCCCGATCAGATGACTGGTTTTATTAAGTTGCAACAAACGCGCTACCTCCTTGTACAATTGCTTATCGGGAATACCTGATTGCTGAATATCGGATATGATTACCGTGGTCCGAATGTATGGAGCCTGAGCATGATTGTTTAAAAATGAAAGGGCAATCTGCAGTGAATTGATATCAGAATTATAATAGTCGTTGATCAGCAGACAATTGTTGATGCCTTCCTTCATCTCGAGGCGCATGGCAACGGGCTGAATGTTTCGAAACGATTCCAGAACAGCACTGTCGGCATAATGCTGGGAAAGTATAAAAGCCAGGCAATGAGCGGCATTTTCAAGATTGGCAACATCCTGAAAGGGAAGGAAAATGCGGGCCTCAGACCCCGAATACTCAGCAGGTGACTTAGAGTCACCAGCTGAGGAGGAGGGAGCGGCTGAGAATGACAGTTCTACCCCCTTGCCCATTTCTTCAATCCTGAAATAAAGATCGGCAGTTGGATCAATGAACGACCAGGCCAGGAGCTTGACGGACGGATTCATTGCACCATTTCTGATGATAGATTCTACCAGGGGCTGGTCTTTGCAATAAATTAACGTATCACAAGATTCAAAAAGTTTCAGCTTTTCTTCCAGCTTTTGCTGTTTGGAATCAAAATTCTCCTGATGCGCCTCCCCTATATTGGTTAAAATGCCAATGGTTGGTTTGATAATTTCCTGCAAATGCTGCATCTCGCCAGGTTTAGAAATCCCGGCTTCAAAAATGGCCACTTCATCATCCGCGCTCAGGTTCCATACCGACAAAGGAACTCCCACCTGAGAGTTATAGCTTTTGGGACTTCTGATAACCGTGTGTTTATGCAGCAGTTCAAACAACCACTCTTTGACGATGGTCTTCCCGTTGCTGCCCGTAATTCCAACTACGGGGATGTGAAATTGTGAACGGTTCCATGCTGCCAGCTTTTGCAAGGCATTCAGTGTATCAGTCACCCTCACAAAGCAGCAATTCTTATATCCTCGGAATTCATCTAAAAAGTCGGAAACTACAAAGGCACGCACCCCCGCGTGAACCAGGTCGGCAATGTACCTGTGACCATCGTTTCGTTCTGTCTTCAGGGCAAAGAACAAGCTTAATTCCGGATCGAAAATAGTCCGGCTATCAATAGCCACAGAAGAAATAAAAATTTCAGCAGTCAATTCAGGAGCAAGCAAAGTGCCGCCCACAATTGAAGTAACCTGATCAAGGGAAATTTTAGGCATTATAATGTAGCTTTAGTATAACATGAACGACACAAAGGTTCGTATTGATCTTTTTCACCCAGCAGGACCAATTTATCGGTATTCGCAAAACGGTGGGAGAACTGCGCCACATCGCCACACCTCATACAAATCGCGTGAACTTTGGTAATATGGTCGGCCACGGCCATTAAACCTGGAATGGGCCCAAAAGGGTTTCCTTTAAAATCCATATCCAGGCCAGCGATGATCACCCGGATGCCCTGGTTAGCAAGCGCCACGCTGACTTGCAGCAGACCATTGTCGAAAAACTGAGCTTCGTCAATGCCAATCACATCCATATCACCCGCCAGGAGCATAATATTTCCCGATGTCTCAACAGGAGTACTCAAAATTGAATTCTCGTTGTGCGATACCACTTCGGCAGCTGAATAACGATTATCAATGGCCGGTTTAAAAATTTCGACCTTTAACCTGGCAATCGTTGCACGCTTGAGGCGTCTTATCAATTCCTCAGTTTTTCCTGAAAACATGGAGCCGGCAATAACTTCAATGCTGCCCATTCTTTTTTGTCTGTTAATTCCCCTTTCAATAAACATGTAGGTTATATGCTAAATATTTTTGTATTTTGTACCCTGTTACAACGACCGTATCTATTTCATGTTTTTCAACCTTGACAATAGGCGTTGCGATTGTGAAAACAAAGGTAAGTTTAAATCATTACGAAGTAAAATTGAGTTGGAATAACAGATTAAAATCACAGATACAAAATGGACAAGCGAAAATTAGTAAATATGATCGTCAAGGATTTGGAAGAAATAAGAGTTCTTTCAGAAGAAGTGGCAGAAAGCGAAGATGATTCATCGATCATCATTGATCTTGCATTGTACCGGGCACGGCTCCTGTGCCAGGAAATTGAGTTGCTGCGTGAATTGGCAGGAAGTTCACCCACCTTGCAAACAAAAACAGATGGAGGAAGTTTTGACAGAGAAGAAGATGAAGTTTCAAACACTCATTTTTCAGATCCTGAACTTGAAATTATAAATTTTGAAGACCAGGGATTTGATGCAACGGAAGAATTGCCAAATCATGAAGAGTTAAAAGAAAATGAGGAAGAGGAGGATGACTGGGAAGAGGAGGATGAGGATGAAGATGTGACTGAGATAGAGGAGGATGAGGAAACTCATGATCAACAGGAAATTACAGACGATGAGTTGGAAGAAGAGGATCTGACCGAAGTAAAAAATACCAACGAAACAGTAAATAAAGAAGAAGAAGAAGAAGAAGAAGAAGAAAAAGAAGAAGAAGTTGCAATTGCAGTCGAAAGTTCACAGCCAGAAAAGGAAATTCAACCTACTGAATTAAGAAATGAGATAAAGAGCGGAATGCGTGAAATCCATATCGACGATCCGGATGATGAGGACACACTGGAACCTGTTCGTATTTTACCCTTCAGCGGATCGGCTGCCAGGCCACCGATGCACGAAATACCAAAACCGGAAATTACTTTCATAGCAGAGCCTGAAAAGAGGATGACGGATGAGAAATACCACAAAGAACGTTCGATTAATGATTCGATTGCCGAAAACCAATCGGCGGATCCTAAACTTATCACTGGCCGGATTACCAATTTACGGGCAGCCATTGGATTGAACGATAAAATTCAGTTTATCCGTGAAATCTTCGAAAACAATGCAGAAAAATACAATGAAGTGATTGACCATCTTGATAAGATGGAACAAATACAGGAAGCAGTCGAATACCTGAAAGCGAACCTAAGCATGCAAAAGAACCAGGCCAGCATGAAATTCGTGGAGTTGTTAAAACGTCGGTTCCCGAGATAAGCTCCAATCTTGAGATTGGGTTAGGGGGCAAGTGAATAAAATTCCCGGAAGATATTGGTTGCAGGTTGCACCCCTGTAAGAAGCTCAGGGTGAAGATCTAACATTAAAAAAGGGTGCAACCTGCAACCGGCATGTGTGAAGTTTATTTATTTTTCAATGTGCGCCTTTCTTAAAAAAACCTGCCATGTTATGTGTCACGATTAATAGGTCGCAGCGTCATTTGACCTGTCAGATGACAGTACTATAAGGATATTGATTTAATATTTAACAGTTTTGGAAAACAGAAGTCAGCTCATAAGACATTATAATAAAAGCAGATGGGTAAATTATTTTTAGTTCCGACACCAATTGGCAACCTGGAAGACATGACTTTCAGGGGCATACGTATTTTAAAAGAAGTAGATTTGATTTTAGCTGAAGACACCCGTACTTCGTCCAAACTGCTGAATCATTACGAAATCAAGAATAAACTGGTCTCGCATCATAAGTTCAATGAACACAAAACTGTTGAGATGATTGCCGCCCAAATTGAAAATGGCAAAAATGTAGCCCTTATTTCTGATGCCGGTACTCCCGGAATCAGTGATCCCGGATTTTTACTGGTAAAGACCTGTCTGGAGAAAGAAATAGAAGTAGAATGTTTGCCGGGGGCCACAGCGCTTATTCCAGCATTGGTAAATTCAGGATTCCCTACCGACCGATTCACCTTTGAAGGGTTTCTGCCCCAAAAGAAAGGCCGTCATAAAAAGATCAAAGAACTGCTTACTGAACCCAGGACAATGATTTTTTATGAATCTCCTTACCGATTAATTAAAACACTCGAACAGTTTGCCGAGTTCCTTGGAGCGGATAGAAAAGCCTCAGTATCACGTGAATTATCAAAGTTTTTTGAAGAAAACCGGAGAGGTACGTTGGCTGAATTAATTGAATATTTCAGTTCAAAAACTATTAAAGGCGAAATCGTGATCGTTCTTGAGGGCTATAAAGCCGCCATAGAAGAAGAAACCGAAGAATGAGAAAATATGAGTTTCTGTTTTTTGATCTGGACAATACACTTTGGGATTTTTCGGCCAACGCAAGGGAAGCATTGAAACAAACCCTTGAAGAGCTTCAACTCATTGATCAACTTGATTCATTTGATGACTATTTTCAGTTGTATGAACAAATTAACGAATCACTCTGGAGTGATTACAGGGCAAAAAAAATTACCAAGCAAGCATTAATCGTTGAGCGGTTTTCAAGATCGCTTGAAGCTTTCCATATTCTCAATCAGGATTGGCAAGGGATCAACAGCCATTACCTCGGATGTATGTGCCTACAAACCAAATTATTGCCCGGCACATTGGAAACATTGGGCTATCTGAAAGCAAAAGGTTATCAGATGCACATTATCACCAATGGATTTAAAGAAGTACAACATGCCAAGGTTAAAAATAGTGGTTTGTCGGATTTCTTCGGCCATATTTATATTTCAGAAGAAATTCGCACCACAAAACCTAACCGTAAAATATTTGAACACGCTTTGAAATCGAGCAATGCGCTTAAGAAAAAAAGTATTATGATTGGAGACTCGTGGGAAATTGACATAGTAGGCGCTCAGGGATTTGGAATGGACCAGATTATGTTCTTAAATAATGGACAAAATAAGATTCCGGAATTAATAAAATCGAACTTTTTAGTAAGTAATTCTTCCTATTTGGAATTAAAACCCCTCCAAAAGACCTTTTTTGTAAATCACATTACGGAGTTAAAGGTTATTGTGTAATTTGTAATGATTCTAAATAATGTAAATTATTGATATTAAATACCACCTCAATTACCTTATATTCATTTATTTAAACTTAATTTATAAACTTTAAACATAGCTTAGAATAAATTAATATTTGTTAACAGTGTTAATTTATGTATTTATTTAACTTTTAAATCAACGATGCTATGCACATTTATTTAAATTTGTCTCCCTTATTAAGTATTAAAGCATTTATAGTAAAAGTACTTAATTGAAAGGGATTCTGAAAATTCGAATATAACTCCTGAGAATTTGATTGGGGGAAATCAAATTTCTCTCGTTGAAAGACGAAAAAAGGAAAGTTTAAGGAGAGTTTACAGCCTTATTTTTCATTAAAAATTGATGCTGTTTAATTTAAATTTTATTTTACATGAAAAAAATCGCGTTATTGCTTGTATTCTTTGCAATTGGCCTACAGATCCTTGTAGCTCAAACCAAGGAGATCACAGGGAAAGTAACCTCATCGGAAGATGGAGGAGGCATCCCTGGAGTAACTATTTCAATTAAAGGGACAACATTGGGAACAATCACCGATATGGATGGTGTGTTCAGACTGAAAGTTCCACAAGATGCCAAAATTCTGAATTTCAATTTTGTGGGTATGGTATCGCAGGAGATTGCTATCGGCAATCAAACAACTTTTAATGTAAAAATGGCTCCCGAATTCACTTCGGTTGACGAAGTTGTGGTAACTGCAATGGGTATCAAAAGAAGTGAAAAATCGCTTGGCTATTCTGCCAGTACAGTAAGTAGCGACGAGATCAACGCGGCAAAATCCTCTTCCCTGATGACAGGTTTGCAGGGTAAAGTAGCCGGTTTGACGATCTCATCAGGTGGTGGTACAGGTACCTCTGAGAAAGTATATATTCGTGGTATTTCATCTTTCACGGGTAGTAACCAACCTCTTTATATTATCAATGGTGTTCCAATGTCAAACACCTTATCAGGGAATGCTGAAGGGAAAACTAATGTAAATAATACTGTTGACTTTGGAAACGGAGCCGATGATATCAACCCCGATGATGTAGAATCAGTCACTGTTTTAAAAGGCGCTTCTGCAACTGCCCTGTACGGCTCAAGAGCTGCCAACGGTGTGATCATGATCACGACCAAACGTGGCGCTAAAGATGGACAAATCACTGTTGTATATAGCGGTTCAGCTACCGCTTCTGAAGTTTTACGTACACCTCAGACCCAGAAGAATTTTGGCCAGGGTTGGCCTTATTGGGATGCCGCAGAAAACGGATCATGGGGTCCTAAACTCGATGGACGCGATCATGAATGGGGAGCCTATACCGTTGCAGATTATATTCCAAATGGTATTCCTTCGTTCTATTCCGATTACCAGAAAATGAGAAAACCATTCTCTTACATCGAAAACAACATGCGCGATTTCTACGATAGAGGCATGGAATATCAGAATAACATTAGCGTAAGTGGTGGTGATGAAAGAAATTCTTTCTCCATGTCTTACGGAAATACCTACTCTGATGGAGTTATCCCAACCAATGCAGACCTCTACAAACGTAATATTTTTGCTTTCAGAGGTGATCACAAATCAGGTAAATTCAACGCCAGCTTCGATCTTACGTACGTAAGAAAAGATATTAAAGCCCTTTCTTCAGGCCAGGGCAGTGATGGTGCAGCTTTATTCCAGGAGTTAGCCCAGATGCCGGTTGATATTCGGTTGACTGACTTAAAGGACTATAACAGCATCTATAACAATGTGGACAACTTCTTTACTTTTTATGCTCAGAATCCATACTTCGTTATTGCCAATAACGGAAATACCTATCAAGATGACCGTATTTATGGAAAAGTAGAATTGGGTTATGATATTTTTGCCCATACCAAATTGATAGGCCGCTTGGGAGGTGATTTCACCAATGGCCGCCAGAGAAGTTTTAACGCCGTAGCTATAGTGGCTCCAGACACCTGGAATTATGGAAACAAATCAGACCAAGTAGGTACTTATGACGAATACAATACTTACAACGGACAAATTGACGCCAGTGGATTAATTACAGGAGACTACAAATTATCTGAAGGCTTCAAATTGAATGTAGTGGCTGGTATCAATTACAATTCACGTGATTCATATTGGTCTGATAACTATCTTTATGGCTTGGCTGTTCCAAACTGGTACAATCTGAGCAATGGCTTTGACAGGGCATTGGGTACTTCTGAAACATCAAAAAGAAAATTGGTTGGCGCTTTGGCACAGTTTGACCTGTCTTACAAAGATTGGGCTTACTTAACACTCTCTGGTAGAAATGACTGGTCTTCTACATTGCCACAAGGAGCGAATAGCTATAAATATGGAGGTATAAATGCTGCCGTTATATTGACTGAAGCATTACCAAACTTGAAAGAAGGTAAAATTTTGAGTTTTGCAAAACTTCGCGCAGGCTT